>VFQP010001572.1_pt1 | contig 29868 bp, 47 predicted proteins | sample 3512351 | NCBI WGS metagenome assembly VFQP01 (sample SAMN10412372, study PRJNA504923) | tailings metagenome | isolation source: Relicate 1 Philex TSF1 revegetated site | place: Philippines: Tuba, Benguet | collected 2017-08-29
TGTGTGTGTGTGTGTGTGTGTGTGTGTGTGTGTGTGTGTGTGTGTGTGTGTGTGTATGCTCATCCTTTCTCTCTCACACATACAAATATACGCCTCACGTACAAACACTCCCCAGTATATCACCAACACATCACATACCCATACTTCATATCCCACCCACACCTACCCACCTACCCCACCCACCCCCACCCATACTTGGCATACAACAGCGCCCCTATCTGCGCCAACACAGTCACCACCTGCCGACTGTGTTTATCTTGATTCTCCACCAGTGCCAGTTCCTGCCTCAGTGCTGCTAGTACCAAATTCAATCCACTGCTGGACGCCACATCTGTTCTGTCAGCCATGATGGTCATGACCCTGTTGTGTTGGAGGATTGCCATGTGGACGAGGGGGTGGGTGGGGCCGAGGGCATTGGAGAGGATGGTGAGGCCCTGTGGGTGGGGGGGGGGACAGAGGAGTGTGTGAGAGAGTGAGTGAGCGTGAGCGAGTGAGTGAAAACATAGAATTTGTGTGTGTGTGTGTTGGTGTAACGCACATGACATGTGCACACACCAACCCCCTCTTCCCCTCAACACCCACAACCAACCTTGACCCGCATAGTGTTTGCTCCCCACCCCACCCACACCCACCCACAACACACACACAATACACATACACAATATATATACACAATTTACACAATACATATATACACAATTTACACAATATACATATACCTTGAGCATGTTTGGTGTCCATGCTTCAATTTGTGCGGGTGTCTGTGCCTGAGATACACCAGCCAATGCATCATAATATATAGCCTCCCCCTTGCTCTCAAAATCACTATGAACCTGAGGCAAAATGACTGAAATAGCCTGTTGTAGGATTTTCTGTGCCTGCTGTGTTTCTCCCATGACTGTGTGTGTGTGGAGGAGAGTGTGTGTGTGGAGGAGAGGGTGTGTGGAGGAGAGGCATGAATTGTCTATGGGAAATACATGCATGGTGCACGCAAACAATATGCATGGTGTATGCAGATAAACAAATACCACATGGTACAATCAAGCATCATACCTGCACCATACCCTCAACATACCCTCACAACATAACCTCACAACATACCCACACCATACCCACACCATACCCACACCATACCCCCCCATACAGCATACCAAACTTGACAATGCCTTGTCGCACATGTGTAATAGCCACTGGCAGTGTCATCTGCCCTGGGTGAACCTTGACTGACAATTCCACAGCACGATTGGCTGCTTTCAGTGACTCCTCCATGTTGTTGCACACAAAATACATCATGGCCAGGTGATCCCAGGCAAGGGGGAGGAATAGGGATGTTGTGCCTAGTTTGTTTTCTGCATCCCGTATACCTGTGATGGGGGAGTGTGATGTGTGGGTTTGGAGGTGTGACTACGTAGGTGTGAGTATGTAGGTGTGAGTATGTAGGTGTGAGTATGTAGGTGTGAACATGACAAAAACCCCAGCGACAAAAACACCTTTGTGCAGCATCTTGAGTCCCTCTTCATTCTTTCCCTTTTCAAAATGCTTGCTCGCCCTTCGAATCAAATCTTCCAGAAACATCTGCACAGGATCTGCTTTGGGCTCCTGAAACCCCTTGCCCGAGTTTTGCCAGTGCCCCGCTGCCTCCTGCAGCAGCTGGTGCATCTTTTGCTTGCGCTGTGTGGGGTCTTTGGGGACGTTGAGGGGGTCTTTTACTTTTGATGTGCCAAAGGGGGGCTCTGGCATGCCCTTGAGCATCTGCTGCAGGCCATCGGCGGAGGTGTGGTCCATGTTGGTGGATTTGGATGATGAGTTGGGGCTCAGCACATCGCCTGATGCCTTGTCCAGCTCTGTTGGGGGGATGCGTGGTGGTCAGGTGTGTCATACCGGATGATGTACAACGATGGGCGAGCAGATGCCGGGATGACGCACATACCTCTGAGCACATCCAACTGCACTTTTTCTATTCTCTTTGCCTCTTTCAGTTGATCTCCAAGTGGGCGTCTGGGCATCCAAGCTGGTGTGGTGGTGGTGAGGCAACGCATGGCATGCAAACCAAAGGTTGGCCAACTGTTTTGTGATGCCCATTGTTGTATTGATTGTTGTATTGATTGCGATGGATGCAATGGTTTTGGGAGTTTTGGGGTCGTTAAGGTCGACAACGTGGCACTATTTTGGGGCAGGATGCGTTGAAACACTCGCCTCCACAGTCGTTGTTGAGTCCACATCTTTGTTGTATGTGCTGTATATGTGTTATATGCGTGATGTGAGAAAGTGCCTATTTTTTGTTTCTGTGATATAGCACATGAAACAACATTGATCATGGTCAAAAGCGAGGGCTGTTGTCACGCATGGCAGCTTGATCATGGTTGTGTAGACATATATCCACACACTGATGCCACACACTGGCATGATGCACTGAGGAGTGATGGGGAGTGATGCAGGTGAGAATCAATGCACCTGAGGAGTGATGCACCTGAGGAGCGCAGTGTGTTTTCGGTGTTTCCATCAACCCAACACCCAACCAAATTTACTTTCTACACAATCTTTTCTATTTACAACAACCCATCTACAACAATCCATCACCCCCAATACATTCCCAATACATTCCCACTTCCACACCACCGCCCCACCCCCATCATCATCGCATCGATCCAATGTCGACCACTGAGCTTAACACTGCCACCGAAACACACGATACAGTGTATGTACACGCATAACAAGTAATATACCTGCTCATATGCTGCGTTGAGATGCCATACAACCTGATGATGCCCAACTTTGAACGCAACCCACCACATCAATGACCTCAACGTGCAGGGAAGACGGTGCGGATGTTGATGCAGAGCTCGCAGAGCTGATGGAAATGGATGACGAAGCGCAGGATGCTGCAGGGCAACCAGCAGCATTGGATGCTTGTGATCACATCGACGATGCACCTCAGGCTCCTGCTCTCCCTGCACAGGAGGCAGCTGCTACCCCCCAGGTACGTTTGATACAGGATGGTGGGTGATGGTGTGGTATCACCCAAGCCCTATTCATCCCAGGCCACCGAGCCCTGCCCTGCTGGTGCCACACGAAAACCCACCTTTGGCAAACGCAAGCCTGCTGTGACTGTGGAGACTGACAAATGTGACGATACCACCACAGAGCCACCCGTGAACAACAGCAAACCTGCTGTGACGACTGTGGAGACTGATGAAGATACCACTGCAGAGCCACCCGTGAACAACAACAATGTGGAGACGACTTCCAATGAACCTGTGACAATTACAGCCCCTACCAAGCCCCCCACCAAGCAGCCCACCAAGGCCCCCACCAAGCCCCCCGCTAAGCCCCCCACCAAGCAGCCCACAACCACCACCACCACTGTGGGCAAGAAACGAGTGGCCTCTACAGACAACGCCCCCCCCAAGCCCAAGCGTGGTCAATCTGCGTATTTCATGTTTATGGGAGAGCGCCGACCACAACTGCGAGGTGTGTTGCAATGTACCCGTGCACCATCAACACCCTCACACGTCCTCTCCCCACCACCACACAGCTGATCATCCTGATCTCTCTGTGCAAGATGTCACCCGCATGATGAGTGAAGAGTGGAAGGCCATGAGCGAGGAGGAAAAGCAGCCATACAAGGATGCAGCAGCTGCCGATGCTGAGCGTGCACGTGCAGAGAATGAGGCGGCTGGGCTGTATGTCAAGAGCGGTGCCGGTAAAAAGCGCAAGACTGGTGGTGCTCGCAAAACCACCAAAAACAACACCGATGATGCTGGTGAGTGTACATGGTGTTGTGTGAAATGGTGGTGCTGGATACATGCAACACCACCTGTGCCACCTCTTGACACAGGTGAGGGAGCACAGGATGAGCACACGCTCGACAAACCCAAGCCTGTCACCAAGCGCCAGCAGGCACTGGCAGCCACCCAGGCGCCAAGTATGGACGAATATGACGAGCAAACACGACTGCAATGTGATTGGGTCGCACATCCTGCTGAAGCCATCATCGCAGAAACATTCACTGGCAAGGTGTGCGGGAGGGGTGTGGGTGTTGCACTTGCTGATGGTGTGCATGCTGAGGTATCACAAGAACACTGCACACACACACACACTACACTCACCCCTCACACAGTTTGTTGTGGCACGTCGGGGTCTTCCCCTCTTTGAGTATGGGCTGGTGGATGCAGCCACGGTGCGTGCACAGCGCATGGGACCCGCGTGCAAGGATGCCCCCTGCCCCGTGCCCCTAGCGCTGTTGGAAGAGTATGAACGGTTTGTCGCAGAGTTTCGAAAGGAGACGGTACGCTGCACCCTGGACAATGAGCTCGACCTTGGTATGTGGGTTTGTGTTGCTTGGTTGTTGTTGGTTATTGTCATGGTGTATGTAGTATTACCCACCCACCCACAAACACAGAGGACCTGCAGAGTGGCTCGCTGCTTGAGACCTGCAGCTTCCTGGGCTCCATGCGTGAACCTGGATACCCACTTTCACGAGTAGTGCCCAACAAGGATGTAATGATTCGTGTGCCCATGATGGGGCTGAGTCGTATGGTGCAGCGCATGGTGGTGCTCGAGCGTGGGCGTGGGTCTGGGGGTGAAGAATAGTGTGCTTTTCTGTGTGTGTAAAACTCTTTGTATACTTTCCACATATCGTGTATGTATGTACGTGGTACTATACAGTGTATTTTTGAACCAACTGCAGCGATGTAACACTCGCACGACATGTGTCGCTGTGCCGTTGCCATCGAGATTGGCTTGGCACTTATTCTTGTGCACTCTTTGTGTGCTGTGTATGGTATGTAATACATGGTGACGCGCACATATGTCGCCTCATATACCCATCAACCCACCAGTATCCCATCCCAATACCCCATCCACCACACACCATCACCACAACAAGACACCCAACCAATACACAGCATCTTTATTGCGCAGCCTGGAAACAGCAGCAATTGCCCAGTCAGGATCCAACAGCTATCCTGCATACTACGATCCAAACAGTGGGGTATTCCCCTTGTGGCGTGTTGGTCTGCAGGGCCAGGGTCAGATTGTTGGAATGGGTGACTCTGGCCTGGACATGCAATCCTGCTTTTTCAATGACCCAAATCACCCAGATCCAGGGTTGCATCATCGCAAAGTCATCAGCTACCGTGCTGCACTTGGTGATGGGCAAGATGTGTCGGGTCACGGCACCCACACCGCAGGCACCCTTGGTGGTGCGGTGCTCGGTGGGGGGGCAATGGCGAGCTACAATGGCATTGCACCCATGGTGAAGATTGCATTTACAGATTTAGGGACCATAGATCCAAGTATGTGTGTTGTGGGTGTTTTGGCGGGTGTATTTGTTGATGATGTGTGCATCCAAATTTGGGGGTTTTATACACACAAATACACACACACACACAAATGTATCATGCTTCCCTCTCACTCATCCCTCTCCTCCTCCTCCTCACCTAGCCACTGGTCAGGAAATCATCCGTGATGTGGGAGGATGGATGCAACACTTTGAATACAATTACAAAAAGGGGGCCCGTGTGCATAGCGACAGTTGGGGTGGACCACTGTATACCTATGATCAGGATTGCGCAGATGTGGACACATTTTTATGGAGTCACTTGGACTTTGTGTCTGTGCTGGCAGCTGGCAATGATGGTCTGTGGGTGTGTGTTGATGTGTCTACCACTATTACCACCATGTGCAAATTTACACACTGTGCACACACCCACCAACACTTCTCCCCCCCACACACAACAGGTCTATCCAGTACACAAGCAATATCCACCATAGGCAGTCCAGCAAGTGCCAAAAACGCTATTGCAGTTGGAGCCACACTCAGCCTGGGGAGTGATGGGCGACAGGGGCCCGCCGCAGGGTTACTCATGTATAGTGGAACCCTGCGTGCGGTGGGGGTGGCGGAACCTGTGCGCGTGGTGGGGAGTGGGTTGGTGGGGGGGCCGCTGCTGGATACGCTGCGTGATGGGTAGGTGGGGTGGCGGGGATTGGTGATCTGTGTTTTTCTCTCTTTTTTTGTGTACGTATGTGCTGTCATATGCTACGAAGCATACTTGCCAGCTAAGAAATACAACTATTCTCACACCATCTCATACTCACACACTCTACAACCACCACCACAGTGTCTATCCCATTGTGTTCCCCACACACCTGGGCGCGTGTAATGCACCCCCCAGCACACAACAGTACCTTCTCAACAGCGTGCTACAGGTACGCAATGTGTGTATGATCACTGTGTACGACCATTGTGTACGACCATTGTGTACGACCACTGTGTATGCATATGAATGTGTGTTGCCGCTGTATTGTATATGTACTCATGTGTGTACATATTCATGTGTGTACATACTCGTGTGTATTACCACTGTAGCTTGTTTTCACTACCACCATGCTCATCATACATTCATACCCCCACCCCACCCCCACCCCCCAAACACAGGGTGCAGTTGTGTTCCTCCAATACACCCCCAACACCACCTGCAACCTCCCCAACGCCATTGCTGCTGCTGCTGCATATGGTGCTGTAGCCGTCCTGCTGTACCCTCCCAGTACCCTATCATCTGGGTATATCAACATCACTGAGGCCGTCGTATCTAATAGAAATGGTGGTGGGGGTGGTGTTGGTATGCAGCAACCACTAGCACTACCAATAGGAACAATAGCACACAGCACAGCCACCCTAGCACTCCGTACTCTACAACAACAACCATTGCAACAACAGCAACAGCAATCGTCCCCGTCCCCTTCCCTCACCCCCACCCCACCCCCCAAAAACATGGTCTATTTACAATTCGACAGCACCCCACCTATTTCTGTGAGCACCACACTCCCATTTGATGACGTGGCTGGCTACAGTGCATTTGGCCCCACCACTGATGGGCGATTCAAACCAGATATCGTCACAGTGGGACAGGCAGTGACTGCTGCCCTGGCAAACGCGTCGTGTGCAGTGGATGCACGATCAGGCACCTCCACAGCCGCACCCACCATTGCGGGTGGGGTGGTGTTGCTGCGACAGTATTTTATGGATGGGTGGTATGCACCCGCGAGGTCGGAGTATGGGTGGGTGGGAGGGGGCGGCGAGGGGGGGACTGTGAGGGCGGAAAGCACTGTGGGGAGTGAGAGCAGCAGTGGGAATATGGTGGGTGTCTTGAAGAAGAGTATAGCAGCTGGGCAACAACAACAACAGCAGTACAACACCAGCAACAGTGACACAGCAGCACCAGTGTCAGGACCAATCCAGCAGCGTCCTCCTAGTGGGGCATTGCTCAAGGCTGTGTTGCTGAATGGTGCAGTGGATATGTTGGGATTGGCTGGTATGTCTTGTTATTTTACGCACACAATCCCACAATCAATCCCACACTCCCTCAATCCCACAGTCCCACAAACCCACACACCCACCACAGAATCCAACATGCCGCTGGAACCTACCCCTTCCTTTCGTCAGGGGTGGGGCCGCGCACAGCTGGACAAGGCGGTCCCCCTCCCTGGGCCTGGAGGGGCCCTGCCGTTTACTTTGTGGGTGGGGGACTGGCAGTCAGTTGCGCAGGATGGGAAACGTGAATACTGTGTATATATGCCAGATGCACAGGGTGGTGGTGGTGATGATGAGGATGATGGGAGTGTTGCAGGTAATGTGCGGGGGCTGATTGTTGACCGATCATGTTCATGATCCAAAACATACACCAACACACACACACACCCATACCCACCTAGGTTTAAGCACTGTGGGCAACACAACATACCCACCAACCCTTGATACCCCGTTGCGTGTCACACTCGCGTGGTATGATGCACCAGCCTACCCAGGAGCGCCAGTGACACTCATCAATGACTTGGACCTTGATGTGATAGTGCCACCAGGTGTGTCGTGGGTGTAGGTGTTGTGTATTGTGTTTTGTGTGGGTGCGTATTGTTTATTGGGTGAATGTCTTTTTGGCTGTACTTTTTGCATTTGTTGTGTTGACCATGTGTTGATGTGTTGACCATGCGGAGCTTGCATGTTGTAACATACCATGTGTGCATACATCACCACCCTCGCACACATACACCCTCACACACATACACCCTCACACACATACACCCTCACATACATACACCATCCCATATAGGTACCATTCGTGGCTCAAGGGGTTCTGCTGATGCACCTGATAGACTCAACACAGTCGAGCGTGTACAGGTGCATCAACCAATAGCCAAGGGGGGGTACATGATACAGGTGTGTGTGTGTGTATGTGTGTGCGTGTGTGTATACATACATCTGTGGGTAGGGTGCCCCCTTGCTCTCGTCCCCAACCCTCAACCTCTCACACAAACCCCCTCACACAAACCTCCTCACCCCCCCCCACAGGTGACTGGTTTCCAAATCAAGCAGCCACATCCAGAGTACGCAGGGAGTGTGCCATTTGCATTGGCAGTGACAGGGCCCACTGGCATGCGTGTGTGTGAGTGTAGCTTGACACCAGCGTGTTGTGTGACAGTGTGTCGAGGAGGGGTGGTCAACTAAGACATGCTGTTGTTTCATGCTGTTCTTTACAAAGGTATAATATCATTCATTGATCGTGCCATAATTAAATCACTGATATATTGCAAAACTATGTCCAGTGTATGGGAAGCATGTAACGCGCAACGAGGTGCAATCGCTGAAGCATGTTTGCCGATATTGCAGCGACTTCAGGTTGCTATCAATGCACATCTGCAATTCATCACAAATAATAATAACATTCGTAAAACCATAATACCCCTATTTATTACCAGGTGTGCAGCCGCTGCACGCTGCGGATGCTTGGGGTGCGCTGTGGCTTACACAAGCTCGACCTGCCGGGTGTGGCCTCCCAGCACCCCCCAACCGTGCACCCTGCCAACCACAATTGTGAAAACCCTGATGCACACCACCCAGTGTGCCCTGTATGCCTGGGTGCCCTGCAGCTGGAGGCACATCCATCTCATCGCATCCCGGTTGATCCCGCATCTGCCCATGTTGATGGGCAGCCAGGCACATGGCACACTGCACCACCAGGATGTCTACGTAGTGCTATAGTCAAAGCAGTACAAGCTACAGGGAGGGTGGGTGCGTATTGCAATATAGAGCTGAGCATACCAGCAGCGATTGCCATGCGACAAGGTATGGGCTGCTGTGTGTGTGTATTGGTGAAGGATGATGGTGTGTATGATGGGTGGTGTGGTTGTATCTCACATTATCTCACCAGGTATTGCATTTTTCAGCATGATCACGCATGATGTGTGCATTGCATCATCATACAACATTTCTTGGATTTCCCCCCACTGGTGTATATACCCATCCCCTCACATGTATACCCCTCCCCTCACATGCATACCCATCCCCTCACATCACATACCCATCCCCTCACATCACATACCCATCCCCTCACATCACATGCCCATCCCCTCACATCACATGCCCACCCTCTCACAGCATCCCTGAGTGTGTGGTTGGAGTCGATGGTGGGGTGTGATGTATGGTCACATGCTGCACGTGTTGGTGAGATCCTCACACCCAAGGAGTTTATACGAGATGTGTTGGAGGATGTATTGGTTGATACACTGGGCATGCAGGGTGTGTGTGTATTGTGTGTATGTGTTGTGTGTGTGTGGCGGATAGTGTATGGTGGGTGATGTGTATATGGTGGTGATGTGTGTATGTGTTTATTTCAACCCACCCACCCACCCACCCGCTCACACCACACAGCATGTAGAGAAGGGGATCAGCAAGGACAGTTGAAAATTATGGTTGCCTTTCGTGACCCACCGTCACCTGCATGTCTACCACCATTGTCATCACTATCATCACCACCACTATCATCAGCACAACCAGTAGTAGCAGCACCATCAGGCATAGAAGCACCTACAGCACCAACTGCTGGAGCACACAATACAACAGCAATCACAGCAGCGGTATCATATACAAAGCATCATATACATGCAGGGGCACAAGAAGCGTGGAGGTCCTTGGAGGCGCGCCTCGGACAATCACAACAACAGCAGCAACAAAAACGAGCAGCGAATAAACGTGGTCGATATCAGGGTGGGGGTGGAAACCAACCACAACAGCAGCAATCACAAAAACAACAACCACATGGCAATGGAAACAATACCAATGCTCAACATCATGGTCAACATCATGGTCAACAGTATGATGCAGGACGGGTGTATACACCTCATGTTCTGGCTGCCATCAACGCACTGGACCCTGCTGTGCTTGCACGTGTGTGTGATTGGAGTGCAATGCACACGAAGGGTGTTGCTGGTGCCACCCCTAGTGGTGATGATGCTCATGTTGCTGGTAAGCCAGTAGCATGTGGTGTGTTGGTCAAAGTTGTGCGGTCCACCATGTATGTGGGGGGGCGGTATCGAAAAGTATTGCGAGACATTAGTCAGGTGTGTGTTGGTGGTGTGTTGGTGGTGTGTTGATGGTGTATTGATGGTGTTGTGGTGGTGTTTCTATGTATGTGTATTTGTGTGTAAATATGTGCATGTGTATGTATGTAGTGTCTATGGCCAAAACGCACGACCCATGCTCCTCTCCCCCCTCCTTCCCCCCCCCCCCCCAAAGAGTCCCTGGTACATTGAGGGGGGCCCCACCACTGTGCGCACCTCTATACAAGAAGAACTGGAACGTGTGTTGCATCCACTATTAGTACCTGAAAGCACTTCATTTATATCATCAGGTATGTACACACAAGGGGACTCGTAGGTGGGTGTAGTGTAGCATGTGTGTAGTCAGTGGGTGTGTGTTTGCGTGTGTGTTTGTGCTTGTTTTTCCTTTTGCTTGTGTGTTTTCCGTCCACACATCAACCTCTTGTATGCTCCCCACCCCATGACCCACACATTATGTACCCCACACACATTATGTACCCCCCCCCATCATAGGTCGTGAAGATGTGGATGTGTTGATGTTGGGACAGGGGCGCCCCTTTGCATTGGAAGTGATCAACGCCCACCACCCAATGCCTGATGAGGGGGCATTACAAACAGCACAACAGCAATTGCATGAGGTAGGGAATGATGTGTGTTGGTATTGTGCACATGCAAGGGGGTTGTTGCTGTTATGAAACACACACACACACACACACACATAAACATGCTCAATATGCCCCCTCTCTTCTCCCAACACCTCCCCAACCACACACACACATCACACAGAGCAAGTCTGGTGTGCAAGTCACCACCTTTACTGCCCTCCCCCAGCGCATTGTCACAGCACTCAAACAGGGTGAGGAGCACAAGGAAAAAACATACAGGGCCCTCTGCTGTGCCTCCCAGCCACTCACACAGGCACAGCTGGATGCGGCGCTGACGGTGGGCCCGCCGGGCCCACCGTTGCGCCTTGTGCAGCAGACCCCTGTGCGTGTGATGCACAGGAGGGCCCTGCGGGCCCGGGACAAGCACGTGGTCCACATGCATGCTGTATTGGTGCATGGGGAAGAGCAACAGGGGAAAGTGGCAATGGAGGAAGAGGAACACACCAGGAGCAGCAGCACATCATTGTTGTCGCCATCCAGGTGGTTTGTATTGCATCTGAGGACATCTGCTGGGATGTACATCAAGGAATTTGTGCATGGGGACTTTGGGAGAACAGTGCCCTCTGTGTGCACCCTGTTGGGATGTGATGTCGACTTGCTGCTGCTGGATGTGATGGACGTGCATTTGGATGATATTGTACAGGGCATGTAGCGTGTGCATAAAACATTTTACTCTGTGTGTACCATGCTTGTAAACCGTGGTGTTTGTCAGCCAATGTAACACAGCACACACACAAGTATGAGCGCTGGATGTGCCTTGTGTACCCTGCCTCACCCAGCTGTGCTTGGGGTGGTGTGTTTGACAAGCACACCACTCTTTATCACTTTGACATCCAGCGTTGCATCGGCCAGCGAGGGGCCCTCATCTGATTTCGCATCAGCAAACACAGCAGCTGTTGCGTCCAGTGGTTTCAGGGCGGTTTTGCCGAGCAGATCCAGCTTGACATCGTTTCCTGAGGCGAAACCCCTGGTAGAAACAGTGCTGCTGTCCTTAGTTTTCCGGTCGACCACATGCGAGTATGTGGCACCGGAGATGGTCCTCACATCGCCCTTGACCTGCTGTTTTGTCCATTTTGCAGCGATGGATGTTGCAGCAGGGTTGTTGTTGATGTCCGCTTGGGACGTTGTTTTGAGCAACGTGCTTTGGGTAGCAGGGGTGATGGCGAGCATGCAGAGGATGACGATGATGGTTGGCGCGAGGAGGCCCATCCCGTTGTGGTGTTGCTGAGTAGAGTTCTTGTGTGTTGGTGCTATTGTTGTTTTGCTACCTTGTTGTAACCTTGTTTGTGTACACCCCAAACCCTCAACCCTGGTGTACCACACCACGTCCGTGCACCCTACCTGCAACAGTACTTGAAAACATACTTCATCTCACATGCATACTCTACATCACCATTGTAATATACAAATGTGGACATAAAGTATGAAGCCTGTGTGGAGCACACAGCTGCCTGCAAGTCGTGGGGGATTGATAGTCGCTGATGGACGCCCAATTGTAGCAGCACAGGTGTGCTAGACGCATAGCAACAGTCTATACATATATGGTACATAATACCAGTTACTTCAACACACACACAGCCCATGCATGTTGTACAGGGTTGGACACCATACCATCACCCCAAATGCGGCAACACGTTTTACTGCGTGCCCCCCTCGATCCAATATCGTCAATCACATAGCCGCAATGCACACACGTGTATGAAATTGCGCAGTGCAGCGACACCCCTTGCTGGAGGCGACGGCGGTACGGGTGGCATGTCTGATCGGTGGTCCACAACTCTTGTGTGTAGAGCAGTAGACAGATTTGTCCATGATATTGTCCATGTACAGGTGACATAGGTGGTGGTTCAGGTAAAGGTACAGGCGGTGGCGGTGGTGGATCACAACCGGGTGATGGCGCACACGACGGTGATGACGAAGAGGAGTTTTTGTCACCAGATCAGGTATGATACTTGGTACATACACTTGGTGGTACATACAACACAAATACCCCTTCATGATGTATATAACCATATATCACAAACACACACCCAGGCAGAAGCAATCGCTGGCGCCAAGGGCATCTCCCTCCCCTCTGATTTCCTAGACATTGCCGCCAATGGGGGCCTGCGCAAATCCGTGCTCCTCAACTACATCACATTGCAAGGCACCGGGCTTGCGGCGTGGTTTGCAGCCCAATCTACCCTCATTCGTGATCGGTTGCTTGCAGATCCCAACTACTTGTTTAAATGTATAGTGGAGGTGATTATAGACTCTGGGTGTGCTACAGTGGCAGAGGTTCGCAAGCGTGGTGATGATTTTTGGAGAGAGTTTGAATTCTACTTGTCAGATCTCATTGTGGGATTGGTGTTGGATGTGGCATTGGTGACGTTGATCACACCAGTTGCGGTGTTGGGCAAGGGTGGGGTGCGCAAAGGTGGTCGACCACCCAATGGTATGGTGGAATGTGGTGGTGATGGTATGGGGATTTGTGTGGCGGGGGGGGTGCTGAGGGCACTACCATTGGTGTCTGTGTGTTTCAAAGACGTCTTGTACACACCAATGCCCAACGCCCACCAAAACATCCCACACCCACATTGTACACACCCACCGACACCCCACACCCATCATGTACACCCCCCCCACACAGCACTGCAGCGCTATTTGTCCACCATACCCACGGCCATGTTTGAGGCATCAATACCCGGCATGCCCAAGTACACAACTGCCGCACGAGCAGCATGTTATGTAGTGAAAGGGTTGGAATATTCATTGTCAGGCATGGCAGCTGCGTTTGTTGGGCAGGGTGTAGCGAATGCACTGATGGTGGCTAGGTATGGGGTGTGGGGTGGGGTGTGGGATAGTGTGGGGTGTGTTTGCATGTGGGTTGTGTGTTAATTGGGGTTGTGTGAAAGGGGGTTTTGGGCATGAGGGTTGTGTATGTTTTTTGTATATTTTCTGTCTGTTTTGTGTCAACACACGTTGCTTTGTGATGTTTTATTTCACAGCGTCCACCATGTGTATGAGACATTGTACAACCTGCCCCCATCACCACCCTCTCCACGCCCATTCCCCCACCACACACCCACACACCAACACTCCTCCCACGCACCTCGTAGGCGCAAGATGCAAGGTGGCAGCAAGGAGGATGATGTAGAAGTACCAGATCTCCTCAAAACCACCCTTGTATGGGGCTTGTTTATGGGTGTATCCTCCAACACACGCTACCAAATAGTATTTGGGCTGGAGCGCCTGTTCGACTCTACCATAGGTCGCAGTCGACCATTAATTTCAAAGTACACTACAGTGGGTATTCGATTTATCAACAATGTGATTGGTGGGGAAAACTTTATAGATATTGCTCGGTGGGCTGGGGTGCAATAGGAGATGTGTATTTTCAGGGTGGCTGGGGTGACCATGCATTGTATGGGTGGTTGGGGGCGCTCTGCGATGAGTCAGCCCAGGTAGCAACAGGAGTGCGTATACATATGTGCATGGATATTGTCTGTCACTGACGCGAGAGGAGTAGGGTGTCATTGCGACCACGTGCATCATGGCATGTGACCCAAGGCACCTGTCATTGCGACCACGTGCATGTTGTTGTTTGTTCCCTTGCGATCATGTGCATGCTGTGCTGTTGGTGTTTTTGCCCTTGCGATCATGGGCACTTGTGTTCCCCCTTGCCTTTTTTTCCAAGGTGAAGTAACAACTGCGGATTGCATGTACAGCAGCACCTGTTCATGATGATCATGATGGTGGTGGCGGTGATGATAATGGCGGTGATGATAATGGCGGTGATGATAATGGTGGTGATGATACAGCGCTTGGGAGGGGTCATGCGCCCACCTTGGGCAAGGACAAAAGTATACACAACCCATGACAGCCCACTCAAAATAGAGAGTGCTGTATATTTACATCAACATAACGAGCAAATGAATAGACTGACTTGACAATGCACCAGGCGGAAGTAGAAAAGCAGCATGATACAGGCTGCTCATAGCGCAGAGGGGAAGAAAAAAGAATAAAACAAGTTGGCAAGGTGCATGTATACCTATGCGTATTTCCTATGCGTATACAAATTTCAGCACTAGCAGGGAGTATCAAGGGCGTATTGTGTGCATCGATGTGCATGATATCGTGCACATGTATGCAAATAATACCAACATCACAGGACATACTTTTGTGTACACATCAGAAAGTGTCATACAGTGTATAGAGCCTCATTCACCCACTGTGCAGCCTCTTTCACCCACTCTCTCTACCCAGCCACCCACTAGGCAGGGTCATCACTCAGGGTACTGCCATTGCAGCTGCTCCCCACACTGTACCCATACGACTCCATAGAGTCATACTTCCCCCCTCTCTTTTCCACCTGCCCCTTTCCCTTTTCATCCCCCCCCTGCCCCCCCCCCCCCCTTCCCACCCATGTGACCAGAACCCCCCCTCCACTCTTCTGCGATGACAACCCGCCCCACCCGATATCCTCATGGCTTTGCTGGGATGTGCTGGGTGTCCCCTCCCCTGTGTCCCCTATCATGGATGCACTGTTGCGGCGGCTGCGCAACTGACTGAGACGTGCGAGCCCATCAAGCTGCTGCTGTGTGAGGCTGGCCCGACGTGAGTGGGGTTCATGTAATGAACCATGTACCAGGCTCGGTGTTTGGGGGGCCAGCATGCGGGCCTCTTGGAGCTGTACATGTTCATGCAGGGCTATGGAGGAATCGGTGGAGGGTGGCGCATGCTGCTGGGACTGTTGGTTGGTGTAGGGGGGGGTCATGCCTGCAAGGTTGGGGTTGAAGAAATCACTTTCGCTATAATAGAAAACATCCTCGGTGGGTTGCTGTTGGGGTTGCTGTTGGGGTTGCTGTTGGGGTTGTTGTGGGTTGTAGAAATCACGTTCACTGTAGTAATATACATCCTCTGCAGCATACCCACCACCACCACCATGTTGCTGCATTTGCTGCTGCTGCTGTTGTAGCAGCAACATGTGTTGTTGCTGCTGTAGTTGCTGCTGCTGTTGCTGCTGCAGGAATAACAACTGCTGGGGTGTGAGTTGTTGTTGCTGTGGCACCATACCCGGCTGCTGTTGATAGTAAACAGGACCACCATACTGTTGCTGTTGTTGTGGATGCATGGGGTAGTATGGCTGCTCTTGTTGCACTGGTGGTGCAGGTCGCATGGGGACAAAGACGGTCCCCCCCTGCTGGGAAGGGGCCCTGCTGAGTTGTCGTAATGGGCGTGCGATTTGTTCCACTGTGAGCTGTTGGGGTTCGATGATGGGTTGCCCGGGTCGAATACCCATGAGGCGCTCTGACTGGGTGTGCCCAGCAAGTACAATAGAGGGGGATGTGGTGTCGCCTGGTGCACAGCGGGGGTCGTTGGTGCGTGGGGACATGCGAGACTGTTTTTGAGGATGCTGTTGCTGTTGCGGTGGTGGTGGGGGGGGTGTCGGCATGTGTTGTGGTGGTTGTTGGTGCGGTTGGAGGTGTTGGGCAAGTGGTGGTGGGGGTGTCGGCATGTGTTGTGGTGGTTGTTGGTGCGGTTGGAGGTGTTGGGCAAGTGGTGGTGGTTGTTCCAGTGCATGCGCTGGCAAGCCAGGTGGTAATGGCCCTGCATATTGCTGCTGTACATGGAGGGGCATTTGGTGGGGGATCCCACCAGGCAATGGAGCCCCTGCATAGTGTGGTGTGCCTGGCGCTCCACCATGCTGCTCCACCGGCCCACTCATGAGCTGATATCGCTCTGTGTCAACATGAAGCAGTGGGTTGGTGGGCACAAGACGGGGTGTGGCATTTGTAGCTTCTACATGGCGTTCATTGGCCACGATGAGCTCCTCGAGTGCATTCACTACATCACTCATCATGGGGCTGTGTGTGGTGGTGGTGGCGGCGGTTGGTCGTTGTTGAGGATAGTAATGGTGGTGATTTGGGATAGTGCATGCCAGCATGTACTACTGTATGTCAAAAAGACACAAGGTGACACACCAAGCAATATTTTCACTCCCCCCAACACACCAAAACAACCAATCAACAATATCAATCAACAACATACCGCATGTCAGGGTTGGCCTGTAAACACAATGCAGCAACACTCGTAAACAGCTGTGCCTGCTCAGAAGGCACATTGGCTCGTATAGCCGGGTCCAGTACAAGCTGCAGTGTGGTGGGATCAGCCAATCTCCCCTTGAGCCAGTCTACAATGTGCACTGCACCCCCTGGTCGGTCATGGTCCATGGAGACAGCACCCGTGAGGAGTTCGAGCATGACGACGCCGTATGCATAGCAATCTGTCTTGACTGTGCATTGACCATTGATGAGGTATTCTGGGGCGATGTAACCATAGGTACCCACCATGGCGACTGGTGTGTGGGGGCCTGGTAAATCTGTGGGGTGGGGTGTGTGTTTGTGTGTGAGGGGGGATTCTTGTATTGTTGGGTTGTTGTAACGTGGTTCCTGGTATGTTGTGTGTATGCTTGATGATGAGCACACCACACAACAACCATCATGTATTATGATTTATGCAACACACACACACACACATGCAGCATGCGCATTGCACAGCACCAACAATATCATTCTGTGCATAGCATCCTCGTACACAGCACCAACAGTATAGCTCTCAAAAAAACAAAACACAAACGTACCAGCAAGGGTTTTTGCAAGTCCAAAGTCAGCAACACGTCCAGCACCAAATGCGTCTATCAATACATTGGCACTCTTGAAATCCCTGTACAGAGGAGTATGGGAGGCTATATAGAAAAGTACAGGTGGGGAGGGGAGCACATATGTGTAGGGAGGGGAGCGCATATGTGTGGGGAGGAGGTTACTGGAAGAAATACACTGGGTTTGTTTTGCCTGATGCTGTTCTTGGGGGTATACATGAGACACACACACACATGCAGACACCACAGACAGCTCATGCATATGCACTTGTGATGCATCCATGTACAACAGTACACCCCCCTCACACAAACACACACCGATGGACTACTGGAGGTAGGCACTGCTGGTGCAAGTATGACAACCCACGTGCAGCATCCAATGCAGCCTGAGATATTGCAATCATTGTGTGTGTGTTTTGTTGAGAGTGCATGTATTCACACATGACCCTTGACATCCAACCAGGTACACTCATCACCATGTCAGACCACGCACAACCCCCATCCACACAACCTGCAAACGCTCGTGCCATGACAGGGGCATGGTTGTATCGTCTAGCCGTGTGCGCAATGAACCACGATGCATATACTCGGTGACACACATGCGGTGGTTGCCCTCATCACACACACCCAGCAGGCGCAACAGGTTGGGGTGCTGCAAGCGTACAAGCATGCATGCCTCTACTATAAACTCTCGATCACCCTGTGTGTTTTGTGAGGGATGGGGGTTACCCGGGCTGTGCCATTCGAGTGCTTCTTCGTACACCTCAACACACACCACCTCAATACCTGCAACCCATTGGCGGCAAGCACCTTGACGGCAACATGCTCCCCCTTGGCGGTGATGCCACGGTACACCTTGCCAAAGCCACCCACGCCCAGCAAATAGCCTTCGTGAAAGTTTTTGGTTGCCACACGCATCTCCTCAAACGTATACCGGGGGCAATCGCTGATGAAATGAGACAGGCTGCTTGGTGTGGTGCTGGGCTGTGGTGGCGCTGGGCGTGGCGGTGGCGGTGGTGGTGTGGGGTCCGAGGTTGGTAGACTTCCTGTGGACGATGATCACCGACAGGTTGCTTGAAGACCGAGAAAACAGCATTTCCTTTACCTCCCACCCCTACCTGCGGGCTCTGTGCGAGGCGGTGGGATAGTTGCAGGCTGGTCTGAGGTCTTGGGAGCGGAAAAACATCCAAACAGCTTTGCGAGCATCGTGAAAGGTGCACGACAACTGCTGCGGTGAATGCTTTCTACATAGAGAGATAAATACGATATGATTCGATAGACATAGAGGTTGAGATACGGTAAGTGGGGTTGCCCAATCAGATTGGCCGATGGAATGTACCGTTGGCTCTTTCTTTATCGGTGGAACATTGGTGCTAGCTGTTGTGTGCCTATGTTCAACTATGTTGATTCTATTTTGATGGCCTGAGTGTACAACGTGGTAATGGTACACTTTTGCCAAGTACATTGAACACTCCATTGAACAACACACACACCCATTAACCACCCATTAACGTTACAAACACGCACATCAGGTACAACACATACCTCACAACAACCACAACAGCAGTCTCAGAGCAAGCAGCCCCTGCCATTTGTGTGTTTGCGCCACTGGGCCCGCTGTTGCGAGTTTGACCTTTGACCTGTGCCACAGCACAGCCACATATCCACACGCAGTGTTGCTGTATCGCAGCAGGTGCTAGCACGCTTCAAACAGACAGGGTTTCTAGAGAGATTCTCTGCACACCACAGGTGCGCAAGGCTGCCGTTGGTGCAGCACCCAAATACATGCACACGCATTGCATTTACAACCCTGCATGAATCGTATGTTGATCAGCGCGCATGCATCGTCGTTGCTGGCGGCTTGCTCGGCATGCCACACACGATGTCCACAACAACCGCTGTCTGTGTTTTGCAACCAACATCCACCCACCCACCACAGCATGTTTGCACCACCACACAATCGGGTGACGCTGCCCACAACACGCCCAAGCCACGTCGGTGTCTCGGTGTTGCGTCCCACCCGCAATACCCGCACCGCCCGCCTGGTCATCCGTGCAGACTACTACAGCACCTTGGGCGTGGCCAAAAGTGCAGACAAAAAGCAGATCAAGTCTGCCTACCGCCAGCTTGCACGCAAGTACCATCCAGATGTCAACAAGGAGCCTGACGCTGAGCAAAAGTTTAAAGAGATTTCCAATGCCTACGAGGTCTTGTCTGATGATAACAAGCGACAGATTTATGATCGATTCGGTGAAGCAGGGCTCAAAGGTGGCATGGGTGGTATGGGTGGTGCGGGCATGGGTGGTGATCCATTTTCCAACCCCTTTGATATTTTTGAGACGTTTTTCGGGGGGGGGATGGGTGGCATGGGCGGCATGGGTGGCATGGGTGGCATGCGCAGCCGCAACCGCCCCACGGTCGGGGAAGATCAACGGTAGGAGTTTGTTTTTTTGGGTGGGGGGTGATTGCTGTTATTGTGTGGATGTGTGCCCCATACACAACTGTGCTAGCGATGCGACACACCATCATGCACATACACCACCATACACCTACACCACCATACTCATACACATACACACCCACCGCAGTGCTGATGTGACGCTTGAGTTTCAAGAGGCAGTGTTTGGGTGTCAAAAGGAGGTAGACATATCACACCTGGAGGAATGCACCACATGCAATGGCAGTGGTGCCAAGGCGGGATCCACACCAAAGACATGCTCACAGTGTGGTGGACAGGGGCAGGTGTGTCATGATGGTGTGGGATAGTGGGTGATGGTGTGGAATGTGCAGCAACAACCTCCACACAAACAACCCTCACACAAATAACCCACAAACAGAATCACCACACATAAACAATCCACGCACAACCAACCCACACACAAACAAGCCCCACACAAACATCCCACACAAAAACACCCCACACACAATCAACCCACACACAACACCCCCCCACACAAATAGGTCCTGGGTGAGGTGCGTACCCCCATTGGCATGTTTCAGCAGGTCACCACTTGTGATGTCTGCAATGGGGAGGGCGTCTTTGTGACCCCCTGTGAAAAGTGCAGTGGAGAGGGGCGCATACGTGCACGCAAGAAAATCAGCCTGCGTGTGCCAGCGGGTGTAGATAATGGCAGTCGTTTGCGTGTACGAGGGGAGGGGAATGCAGGACGCAAGGGTGGGGAGGCTGGTGATTTGTATGTGTTTGTGAATGTCAAGGAGGAACCTGATCTGCGACGGGATGGGACCACCATCCACTCGGATGTCGAGGTAGGTGGTTGAGGTGGTTGAGTGTCTCTTTGTGGTCATATGGAGTTGCGCGCTGTGTTGTCATTGCAGCACATCATTGATCCACCATCCCATCAATCCACCAATCCACCACACGATCATCCCACCAATCCAGGTATCATATATTGATGCCATCCTTGGCACAACACAAAAAATCAAAACCGTCGATGGCATGGTGGACCTCAAGATCCCAGCAGGTACACAGCCAGGCACGACATTGCTCATGCGCAAGCGAGGTGTCCCACGATTGGGGAGTCAGGAACGTGGTGATCAGCGGGTACATGTACGTGTGAGCATCCCAGAAAAGCTGTCCCGGGAGGAAAAGGAGCTGGTGGAAAATTTGCGAGAGCTGCAAAAGACTGCAAAAACGGGGTGGTTTTCGTAATGGACGATTTGTGGTGGAGTGCCATGGATGGGGCGCGCTCGTGTGTGTGTGTGTGTGTGCGTGTGTGGGTGGACGGGTGTGGTTGCACGGTGGTGTCTAGTGGCACCATGGTGGCTACACTGAATGCAGGGGCACTTGATGGTGCAGAAATAGGTGAATTGATTTATCCATCACCTGTGCTGCGTCCATACACGTCGCTCGGTGTTTTTAAAGTGTTGTTTTCTAGTGGTGCTGCATGGATGTATATTTGGTAACGCAGCACACAAGTTACACACACAGCACAAAGGGTTGTTGGGTGCACACACACAGCCCATAATGGAGGAACAGCCACACATTGCGTGGGATCAGTGGCTGGCCGGGGTGCACTCCCAGCACAAGGATCTGTCAGCCCAAGCACGCACGGAAACATCAAGGTATTGGTTGGCTGCTACGATACACGAATGTGAGGCGTAAATGTTGTGGTGCACGCAGAGTAGCATAGGTTTTTTGTGATCGTGCATGCCGTGTTGACTGTCGCTGCATCACAGCAAACAGCCACACTTCCTATTCCCTGCCCCACAGAAACGAAACAAAACGGATACAGCGTTGTAAACTGCTTGCGGGGCAGTCTATATCTTGGGATGTCTTGCTTCCACAAGCAAAGCAGCTCAGTACCTTTGAGTTTTGCCAAGAACCATGTCCAGACCAGATGTTACGAAACCAAGTGGGCCATCACACGGTACGTTGGTGGTACACTGTTGGTACACTGTTGATCAGACCCATCACACCACCACCACCACCACCACCAAAGCGTACGTTCAACTGGACAGCAGTGCAGCAGCATTCCAATACAGTGCGCACTGCCAACATGTTTGTGCATTCGTCATGGACAGAGGCACACGCGCCCAGCGCACATGCCACCGTCACTGTGGGATGGGTACATGAAACACCCAACCCACACCCCAGCCCAGCACCACGTCGACATGCTGCAACACGTCGCAGCAAGAAGGATATAGATCCATGGTGTGTGCATTGGGTGTATGTCACTGTTTTCTACTCTTCTCATTCTACTCTTCTAACAAACCCCCATTTACCCCCCTTGTTTTTCTCTCCCTCAACAGGGAATTGCCAGTCCCCTACCCACCTGGTGTGCGATGTTTAGAGGCAAACCTGACAGCATGCATACCACCAGAGCCCCTTGGTGCTGGGGGTGCCGCTGAATTGGAGCTGGTTGCAACACATGATCTAAAAATACCAACCGCATCATCCTCATCTACGTCTTTGTTCCCACACAAGCGCAGTGGTCGACATGCACCATACCAAACCACCACAGCAAACAGGCATGGTGGTGGTTCCAGTCGCCAGACAACCACAAGTACACAACCATCTGACATCCCATCATCATCATCCACCCTGCCAGTCGTCATCACACGCCGGTTGCGCAGTACATTTGCAGCAGGGTGCCGTGCAAGTACGCACACATTGACAGGCAGTGCACGTGTTGGGTTGCCTGTGGAGGGTGGTGGGTGGTCGCTCGGGTGCATGTGCACCATGCGGGATCTCGGGGGTGGCGTGCCCGGCAGTGTGGATGTAGCAGTCGACATTGCACAGCAAGGGATGGGCAAACATCATGAGAGTGACGATGAGGAGGAGGAGGGTGGTGGTGGTGGTGGTCAGAGCGCACAGTCCCATCCTCATCGCCGGCATGCACACCATCATCATCATCATCATCCCTGTGGGCAGCGTGCAGCACTACGGGCAACCTTGGGTAGCAGGAATGGCAATGTAGTCATTCAAGGTGGGGCAGTGGATGTTCAAATACACACAATACCAGGTGGTGGAGTGCTTCGCTGTGGGATGACATCCCCGACCAATACAACAGCATCTAGACAACAACGTGGCAGTAGACCATCATGGCATGCAGCAATGGATCTGCCACATCTGCCACGAATACCACAGCATGCAACGGTGCGGGTGGATGGTGTGATTGGTGGGCGTCTGCAAAGTGTGGAATGCAGCGTGCGGGGGCGGGCGCCTGTGTTTGGAAGGGGTCGAGCGTCACTGGCATGGCGAGGTGGGATGGAAGGGGGGGTGGCAGAGGTGGGTGGAGGTTTATCAAATGGCAGTGTGGGGCATACGGAGACACCAGAAGCGACGACTTCAAGGGTGATCAAGGGATCGTCTGTGGTTGTGCGTTGGCGGGTGGGCAAGGTGCCCAAGCTGCCAGTGGTGGATGTGTTGCCCACGCCCATGGTGGAGGTGCATGCGAGTGTGGGGGTGCGTACACGGTCGTTGCAAAGCTGGGGGGTGCAGCTGTGTTGGTGAGTGATGTTTTTTCTAGTGATATTTGTTCTAGGGATTGTGAACATTCTGTACTGATCAAAGTACCCGTGCCAAATGGTAACCACATACAATGGCCCACGCAAACACGCTGCGTATAGTGGCGTGGGCTTGCTATTGCACTGCCCATCTTGCTTTCTTGTTGTTGCCATTGCTTGCTCGGGACGTGTTTCTCGACGAGAATGCCTTTGTATTCGGTGGGGCACCATCAGAGATTATAAAGTACTTTTGGGGGGGGTTGAATACTACATGCACTTGGGTGCATAAGCCACAAATGCCCATCTCAAACAGGTCAACCCCCAAAGATGCATGGACAGACACGGTGCAAGCCCTTTACACAATTGCAAGTGACAGAAATACCCCACCAAAACAAATTTTGAACAAGGTGCATCTGTTTATGCAGCGTGCCAACCTTGCACCATCCCTCCACAACCTTGATCACACAGTCAGCACCCTGCATGGTGTACTCTCTTCACGCGACGGCCGTGAAGCCATTCTGCTGGTCACACCCATCGGTGATTTTGACCTGAAAGCATCAAGCAGCAGTGGGTGGCAGCAGGGCCCCCATGCGCGGGGGCTGACGGTGGCCATTGCTGCCATGCTCATCGAGCACCTGGCACGTGCACCATGGCGTGCCAAGGACATTATATGGGTGGTGGTGAATGCTGAGGAGGTGCCTGTGGTGGATGCTGTACAGGTGTGTGTGGTGGTGGGGAAAGGGTCCCATGTGGGGGGTCTACTATGGTGGTATGACAATGTCTTTTACACTAGGAAGGCAACATTGTGTGTCCATTACTGGGAATGCAACATTGTGTGTCCACTAGGAATGCAGCATTGTGTCCACTCATTGAAAACACCCTCCTTATATATATGACCCCCCTCACACACAACAGGCATGGGTCGATGTGTACATGGAGGGTGATTTTGCCCAACATTGTAGAGATATTGTGCACAACTACTACAACACATCATTATCAGAAGCAACAACAACAAGAGCACAGTGTGGAGCGTTTGTACATGGTGGTGCATTGCAGCAGGCACTTGTTTTGCAGGTATAGAGTTTGTTGTGTGTATTTGTGAGTTTGTTGTGTATGCAGACATTTTTATGTTTGAACTGCATCTATAGACCAATATACACACCAATACACAAACCCATACAGACAAACATCCTTTTCCTCCTCATCGTTATAATAACACACACCCTCATCATAATCATAATCATTCTCCTTATTGATATGATAATAAATGCTTTCCTCATCATAATCATAATCATCCTCATCATCATCATCAGGTGGAGAGTTCCCATCGTGCATCCTCCTCCTCCTCATCTACCACACAACAATCAGCTCCATACCCACATGTCCACCTCCTAGTCCAGGGGTATAGGGGACACCTACCCAAGATGGACATGATGGCTCTTGTACAGGTAGAGTGGTGTGGGGGTATGTTGTGTGTGCATGTGTGTTGTATGTGCATGTATGTTATGAGTGCATGTGTTTCATGTGTGTGTTATATATGTGTCTGTGTGTGATATGCGTGTGTTTCAACACACATATATGCATGTGTTTCAACACACATATATGCATGTATACTATGTGTGTATGCATGTATGATGCCTGTATGTTGTTGTCCATACACCCCATCCAACACAACAACCACACCCAAACCCCTCCCCTCTCTACCACAGAAACACCTCACATTGTTCAACATACCCACCACTGCTGAAGCGCAGCACACCATACACACCCTCCTACACACCCTGATACACACCATCATCACACCCATGTTGCCCAACGCAGCATCATTCCTACCACCAGCATATGCAGCAGTTGTACAGCAGCATTTCTCATCGGTGTTGACGGCAGCAGCAATGGTGGTGGAGGGGGCACGTGGTGCTGCGAGTGGGGGGCATGCAGCGTGTATTGCACATGGAATTGACGCAGTCACATTGCGTGTAGAGGTGTGTGTGTGTGTGTGTGGTTTGTTTCGTGTGTGTTGGTGTGTTTTTTGACTTCATGTGTTTATGTACACATTCCTCTATACACCCAACACCCACTGCATTTTGGTGTGTTTTGTGACTGCACATGTTGATGTACACATTCCTCTCTGCACACAAGACCCACAAACATATCCCCAACCACCCAATCACCCGTACAGGTCCCCCAGACCCCCCCCACCACTGCACAGCACCTATACACACAGCACCTTGCCGCAGCACTAGAAACCACAATACGCTGCCTGAACAACCTAGCAGAACGCCTTCACCACTCCTCCACCATGTATGTGTTGCTCTCAGCCACACACTTCAACAGTATAGCAAGTTATTCTAGCATCACAGTGCCTATGATTGCGTGTGCTGTGTGCATAACAGCATGGGCAACCATGCAGGTGATAGGTGGTGATGATGATGCATGTGGTGATGATGCAGGGGGAGGAAGAGGGGTCTGTGTTTCTGAGGGTGTACATAGTGGAAGAAATACAAGGGGAGGAAATACAAGGGGAGGAAATGCAAGTGGGGGAAATGCAAGGGGAGAAAATGACCGGGAACGAGGAATCAAGCATGCATGGAGTATCGGGGCACGGATACTTGGTGTACAACTCACCACAGCTGCCCTGCTTGTGGGTGGTGCTGCCACCACCCTGCACACAATGACAACACCTCCCACCACATACCCCCCCACACACAACACCAAGCATGCCCATAGTACCCTGCAGCCCCGGTGGCAGTTGGAAAGCATGGGCCCCTTGTGTGCACTGGTGCTGGCAGCCCCTGCTGGGGTGTTTCCCAGTGTGCTGCTTGTACTGGTGCTCTGTTGCCGTGGGTGGGTGGAGGCAGCCATGTATCTGATGTTGTCGTATAATGGGGTGGGTGTACCTGGTGGTGATGTACCTGGTGGTGTATCTGATCAGCAGGAGTCAGTCAGTGGGTGGATGGTGCGGCCTGCATCCTTGGCAAGGTGGATGATGATGACCACAGCAGTGGTGTTGGCGCATCATGCGGGGGCTGCGGTGTGTGGGGGGATGGTGGGGGGAAGTACGCATGAGGAGGACGAGGTGGGAAGTACACATGAGGAGAACAAGGAGGACAAGGAGGACGAAGACAGGAGGATATCCACAACAAAAAACAGGTGTATGTATGCACATCGTGCATTGTATGCATGTGTGCTGTGTGTGGTGTTGATAACCAGTGCTGTGAGTTGCAGTTGGGGGTGGGGGGTGGTGCTGGGGACGGTGGTGCTTCCTTTTTGTTTCTCAAACACACCAACTGTGTGATTTTCATCGGCCAATTCATTTCGTTGCAAGCGTGTGATCTTTTGGTTAGATTTTGGCTGTAGAAGCTGTGTAGCACATTTATGCCAACACTTAAGCAACACTGATGTATATATACGCTCAGTTACACACCACACACACACCACATGACTCGCACGCGAACAACAACACAGACGTACAAAAACACACACACGGATCGTCTGCAGGCAGTATCACTCATATTCAAGTGCCCATGACGACAAACGAACCCCACATAGTTATCCACTTTCCCTCACCTCCAACCCTCATAGTTGTGATTCCAACCCTCATAATTTCCCTTTTTGTTTTGTATTCCTCCTCCCCTCTCATTTCTGCCGCTCACATTTCTCAACCCAAAGCAAGCACGCTCAACATCAGCAAGGTGCAAATAACAGCAAAGTCAACACAATGGTCAACATCACACTCCATTGCATACACTTGCACACCCATTCTTGCACAGTCACACTTGCACATGCACACCCACACTCACACTTGCAACACACACAGAATGCAGCAGCACACAACTGGCCTGTTTGTTGTAAAACACACACAGCAACACACACAGCAACAACGGCAGCATAGAGCACACAGAACAGCACCATGTGCCTACCGGATCATCACATCCACCACACATGCGACTCCCACATGCACACACTATTGATCAACCATGCATTGACCACCATGTGTTCACCATGTATTGTCCACTATTTATGTTGACTGGTTGACCACTCGTTGACCATTTTCCAACACCTTGTGTGCAGGTGCCTCACCATCAGTCAGGGGTGTGCTAGGCAATGAGGTGGCAGATTCCACAGCAGCTGCCTGTTGCCTACGACGCTCCTCAATTGCTTCCAATGCCACACGCATCATGCCTATGTAAGGGTGTGTGGGTGTGTGGCAGGGGGAGGCGGATGTGAGTGGGTAATACAATGCATATCTGGTTTGGAAAGAGACACTACCACACATGCATATCTGGTTTGGAACGAGACACTACCACACATGCATATCTGGTTTGGAACGAGACACTACCTACCACACATGCATATCTAGTGTGGAAAAACATGCTGTACCATCCCCATATGTGTATGCAACAAACACTCCCCTACTATATAAACACTCCCCCAACACACATTCCCCAACCGCACACTCCCTCCCAACCCACCATTTTCAAGACCAGGAGGTTGTTCCGGCACATTCAGCCACTCCTCACGCTCCTCCAGCAGTGCATCCCACCGATCATCAGCATCCGCAAGTTCCTCAAGCAGCTTTGCTTCTTCCTCGGAAGCTGCCCATGTGCCTGCCTTGGTGTATGCACCTGATGCCTGTGGTGGTGATTAGGGGAGCAATGGGTGTGCATAAGAGGGAATGGGTGTGTGTAAGAGGGAATGGGTGTGTGTAAGAGGGAATGGGTGTGTAGAAGGGTTTATATCGCAGGGGATGTACATGTGTGAGTACATGTATATGTGTGCATATGCATATGCATGTGAATGTGCATGTCCAACTGCAGGTTGACCATTACTATGTGCGTATGCTACAACAGCAGCAACAATGACTGCTTTTGCCCTGCACAAACTGCCTGCACCCACATACCACCTCAACACCCCCCCTCACCCCCCCTCCACACACACGTACCGCCTTGCGCTCCTCCACAGCAGCCTCCCGTTGTCCCCCAAACACCAAAAACTCCTCATACAACCCCAACTCCCGAAACTTGGCATATCGATCCAGCTTGATACTCGTCTCATCCATGTCCTTATACTCTGCATAGTGCTTCAGGATGGCTTCCTTGACCAGGGGGAAGGAGGCCATGGGGTCTGTGTGTGCCCCGCCGAGGGGTTCAGGGACTACGTCGTCCATGATCTTGGTGGGTTCCTTGGTGAGGTCTGCTGCTGTGATTTTGAGTGCTTCTGTTGCCTGTGTGTTGGGAAGGCGTGGTGGGTAGTGTGTGTTGTGTGTTGGTAAGGGGTGTTGTGTGTATGTTGTTGTTGGTGTGTTGTGTGTTGGGAAGGGGTGCTGCGTGTGTGGAGCACTGCAAACACCATGCACAAAGACAGCAAGGGATGAAACACCCAACAACACCCAACAGGCACCCAACACCCCCCCCCCACTCCCAACCCCACAACCATACCGCGCCCGCCTTGTCACGGCTCTTCCACAGGATGGCGGCACAAGCTTCAGGGGACGCCACATAATACACAGCGTTCTCCATAATGAGGGTGCGATTCGCACACCCAATAGCCAGTGCACCACCTGAGCCACCCTCACCAATCACCACTGAGATGATGGGGACACGAAAGCCAAACATCTCCCGCAGGTTGACTGCAATTGCCTCACCCTGGTGTGTGTGGTGTGTGTGGGGTGGTGATGGGGTGATTTGTGGTGGTGGTGGGGTGTGTTGTGGTGGGGAATGAAGCAAATGTGTTGTGTGAATAAAGGAGTGTACGTATGCTACAATAGTGTACAGAACATGCATTGTGTGTGTGTGTGTGTGTGTGTACGGGCACACACATGCAAAACCAACACAAGAAAACAACAACCCCCTCCTCCCCGCCAGCACCCTCCTATACCTGTCCCAATTCTTCAGCAGCTTTACCAGCATATGCACCAGGTGTGTCCACAAAGGTCAAGATCGGAAACCCAAACTTGTCAGCATGACGCATAAACCTCAATGCCTTGCGATACCCATTTGGCTGTGGCATACCAAAGTTGCGATAGATGTTTTCCTTGGTGTTGCGCCCCTTTTGGTGCCCGATAAACATGAATGGAATGTCATCAATGGTGCCAATGCCACACACAATGGCAGGATCATCCAAACCAGCACTGATGAGGAGGGGGGATGCATGTGATGGGGGATGAATGTGTGTGTGTGTGTGTGTGTGTGTGTGTGTGTGTGTGTGTGTGTGTGTGTG
>VFQP010001573.1_pt1 | contig 29859 bp, 35 predicted proteins | sample 3512351 | NCBI WGS metagenome assembly VFQP01 (sample SAMN10412372, study PRJNA504923) | tailings metagenome | isolation source: Relicate 1 Philex TSF1 revegetated site | place: Philippines: Tuba, Benguet | collected 2017-08-29
GGCGACAACGCCAACATTGACCTGCTCAGCTACGTCGAGTTCCAGAGGAACTACAGGTGCGCCGGAAATGCATGAGCTGCGTGAGGAAAGGCTCCTTCCTTCCGTCGCCTCTCTCGTTGCGCGTGGCCAGCCAGCAGGTGCACATGCACATGTCCTTGCGCCGCGCCTTCTCCCTCCCTCCCTGGCGCAGGCTGGCGTACCACCTGCACTTGGAGGCGCTCATCGCGCGGCGGACCTTCTGGGAGACGCTGCTGCACAGCCAGGTCACGTTCATCAAGGTGGCGCGCGCCTGCAAGCGCATTGACCAGACCGTCAAGGCGGCCGAGCGCATGTACAAGCAGGTGCGGCGGGGCCCGGGTCATGATTTGACCCTTATGGTTGTCATTTGGTAAGATGCGAGCGTGCGCACCAGGCACCAACGGGAGCAGTCCGACCCCCACGTGCAGGCAGCACGAGGACCAGCAAGGGGGCAGATGAGGCGTCTGCCCAGACCAAAGCAGAGTGCAGAGGGCCCTGCGTGCGTTTCCGCCGAACACGTGCCGTCAGGCGCATGATGCACTCCTTCGGCTCCATTGGAGGCAGCGGCCACACCCGCTGACATGCTCTGATGGCTGCCCGCCGCATGTGTTTCAGGTGCTGGCTCGCCACGGGAACAGCGTCAAGATCCTGGTCCTCTACGTCAAGTTCCTCAAGGGGGTGCGCAACGACCCCTGGAGCGCCGCGCGCTGGGCGGTGGAGGCCGAGAAGCTCGCACGCCTGGAGGAGGAGGCCAATGAGAGGTGAGCCTTCTACTGCCTCCCATTAATCTGTGGCCAGACCATGCGGACACGCTGAGTGTTCATTCCTGCACCGTGCGCCGCGAATTGTGCGCGGCGCAGGTCCGTGATGGGCGAGGGCAAGGGCGAGCTTGGCCAGGACGACAACAAGGGTGTCATCGTGATGGGCGCCAACTGCCTCATCCGCATGATCAACGACGTGAGTCACCCGCGTGGGCTCGCTGTCCTTGAGGAAAGGCCCTGGCCCCTTGCGCGCGACCAAACGCACGCTTCATGCTGTGCGCGCTCGGCGCCGCAGACGGCATGCAAGATGCTCGGGTTCTCCAAGGTGGAGGTGGTGGGCAAGAGCATCAACGCCATCATCCCGCAGCCCTTTGCCAAGCACCACAATGCGTACGTCAGGAACTACATCGGTGAGCGCCTCGCCCCATCACCGCGTCGGAATGCCGACCCCGCAGGCGCGCAACTCACCCGCCGCAACGCTGCGGCCGCACACGCGTTGTGGTGTGCAGAGACGGGGCAGTCCAAGGTCCTGGACAAGGTCCGCGAGTTCGTGGTGCTGCACAAGGAGCGCCACATGCTTCCCATCACGGTGAGCCGCCATCCTCCCTGGCGGAGGATGCCAACGGAGGCGGTTGGCGTGCGTGCTCCAGTGCAAACCACGGCCGTGTGGTCGGCACGTGGCGCGCACTGGAGCAGGTCTTCGTGACCAAGGTCTCTGGCATCGGCGAGGACAGCGTCTTCATGGGGATCTTCACGCCCGTGCCCAAGGAGCCGCAGTGCTCCATGGCCTGGGTGCTCAACACGGGCGCCGTGCTCTCGTGCGACGCCGACTTTTCCGACTGGTTCGGGTGAGTGCAGCGAGCGCACGCTGACCACGGCAGCCCCTGGCTGCGCGGAGCACGCTGGCGCGCGCCACGTGCCATCTCTCAGGTTGCAGGTCCAGATCCATACGGTCAGGCGGTGTTGGAATGCAGAGCGACTGCGCTTGTTCCCTCCGCACGTGGTGACTTGCAGGTACCGGCATGAGGACATCCACGGCAAGCCGTTTGCCGACATCATGCTCAACGGGGGGAACGTGGAGGAGTGAGTGTGCCTTCCACCTGGAAGCGCAAGCGCGTGCGCACATGCGCTGAGCTTTGCATCATCTGGCAAAGCAGGTCAGCTGGTGGGCGGGTGGGACGCGGGTGGCAAAGCGTGTCGCCCGCCCCACGCTTTCCCGCAGGCTGCTGGCGCAGATGAAGGTGGACAGCCTGGCGCCCGGAAAGCGGCCCAAGCCGCCGCCAGACGCGGGCACCGTCGTGGACGGCGCTGACGCGGCCAAGGGCGCGCCGGGGACGGGCCAGCGGCTGCCCGGCCGCACGCTGGTGGTCCGCCAGACCACCATGGCGGCTGGCAAGACCAGGGTGTGGGAGATGGACGACGTGCGCTTCAAACACTGCTACATGGACTTGGACATCCTCACCAACGTCGCCATCACGGTCGGCGGCATCGGCGACACGGTGCGCGCGCACCGCCTCGCTTGACGCTCTCTTTCCTTGTGCAATGGCGGTGCAGTTGCTGTCCTGGCAACGCGTGCTGACGCCTGCCTGCTGCCCTCCCTGTGTGCCGCTGCAGGCCATCTACGTGTTCAGGGTGCGTGGACACTGGATCTGCGCGTGGGAAGGACAAGGAATCAGCCGCAACGAGGTGCAGCCAGACCCACGCGCGTGACAGTGTGCTGTGCCGTGCCGGCGCCGGTGTGCGCGTGCGCCCGCGCAGATCAAGCGCGTGGCGGACCAGACGCCGCAGCTGCTGGTGGTGGACCGCAAGGGCTGCGTGGTGCACGTGACGACGCGCCTGACCAGCCGGCTGGGCACCACGGTCGCGAGCGTGCAGGCCTCGGGCACCATCCACGCGCTCGAGTCGCTGCTGCCGCTGCCCTTTGCCCGGCTGCACCGCGGCTGGGCGCACGACACGCCGGAGGCCGTGCAGCCCTGGAGCTGCAGGTCCGGCCTGAGCATCTTCCTGCAGGCGCGCGGCACCGAGGGACCCTACCCCGTGCCCTTCTCCATGCAGATGAACACAAAGGTGCGGCCCTTGAACAAGTGCCTGGGATTCTCGTGCTTTGGGCGCTCCACGGAAGGCGTTTTGGGCCGCTGTGCTGCTCCGGACGCAGGAGGGCGGACTGCGGGGCAAGGACCGGCTGCACGTGGTGCTCTTCAAAGAGCGCACCATGGATGAGGTGCGGACAGGCGGCGGCAAACCGCGCTTGCCAGCATTGCAACCTGCACCTTCGCACGTGCTGCTGAAGCTGTCTGGGCACGCCCTGCCACGCGCATGGGCGTGGCCGCCTGCGCAGTCACTGGACGAGCGGCGGCTCTCGCTCATCCTCGACAAGAACGGCAACGTCACGTCGGCCAGCGGCTCGCCGGCGTCGCTGTTTGGCTTTGAGCCCGGCGGCCTGCTGAGCCAGCACCTCTCACGCGTGGTGGACGTGCTGCAGCCCAGCGCGCGCGTGCCCGCCGGCGACATGGCGGCGCTCATCGAGTGGCAGGAGACGGCCACCAAGATCGTCATGCAGATGGCGCAGAGGTGCGCACGCCGCGGCCAGGACGCCGACGTAGCCACCCGCCTCCGCCGGCCGGCCGGCTGCAGGCATGCACCACGCCGTGCAGCGCAGATCTGAGCCGGGCGGGGCGGTTGCGCGCGCTTTTTGCCACGCAGGTCGTACGAGAAGCCAGGGCAGTCGTGGCGCGTGGGCGTGACGCCCATCATGGACCCCAAGGGCGTGCAGGCGCTGGGCACGCTGGGGCGCGCCATGCTGTCCCGCAAGGTGGTGCCGGCCGTCATGGTGGTCGAGCCCTTCATGCCAGAGCCCCAGATGCAGGGCGCAGAGGTCATCCTGCCCGAGGGCATCCAACTCAGGGTGCGGCGCGGCGCACGCGGCGCGCCGCCTGGGCCCGGTCCAGCCTTGACGGCGGCAGCGCCTCGCATGCCGCGCTGCGGCGGCTCACGGCACTTGCATGCGCTTGCCCTTGAACATGTGCAGGTGGAGCTGTGGCGTGCTGATCTGATGTCTGGCGTGCTGGAGCTGGACACGCACGGCGACGTGACGCAGCTGGGCATCAAGGACCTGCCCTGCTACAGCCCGCACCTGCTGCTCGGCGCGCCGCCCGACATGCTCAAAGGTGCGGCCATTGAGCGCTCTTCTGGCCGTGTTCTTGCTTGCTGCCAGAATTCCAGCGTCGCAACGTCCCGCGTATCGAGGAGTTTTCTCTGTGCGATTGCGTGGCCGCTGCGATATGGCCGCAGGCGCGCACATGGCCGGCCTGCTGCCGCTGCACGGCAAGGGCCTGGTGGACGCGCTCTTCACCGAGGGCTCCATGCTGCCCAAGGCCGGCGTGGCGGCGGGCAGCGGGCGGCACGGCGGCGCGGCGGCGGCGGGGGCGGCGGCCAAGGGCCCGGCGCGCGGCGCGCTGCGGACCGGCGCGTCGCACATGCGCAAGCGCGGCGTGGGCCCGCTGCACGCCGTGCGTCTGACGCACTGCACCGACTACGCCGACCTGGACGTGGCGCTGCAGGCCGTGGTCAAGCAGGACATTGGCACGGGCTGCTCGCTCTACCTCATCGTGCACGCCGCCTCGCCCGCCAGGTGGGCCACGGAACCCCTGGGACACGCCTGCCACACTTCACACACCTGTGGGCCTTCTGTGGGATTTGCCCGACGTCAATGCACCGCATGCGCGTGAGCAATCTTGTGTCCCATGCTGCGCGCGCTGGATCGCAGGGCGGGCCGGCCCGACTTCCACGACTGGTTCTGGCTGTCGCCCGGCCCCAGCCTGCAAGTCATGTCGCACAAGACCAAGGCCGGCTCCACGGCGCTCAACAAGACGGGCAGCATGCTCCGCATGGGGCGCGGCAGCGGCCACGGGGCCGCCATGGACGACGGCGTGGGTTGGGGGCCGGAGAAGGGGAGCGTGAGCAAGCACTTGCAGCTGCCCTCGAACCTCCAGCCTCGGCCGTCGCCGGGTGGCCTCGGTGGCCCGGCCCGGCAGCCGGCGGCGCAGCAGCCGCCCAAGGCACCCTCGGGGCCGATCCTGGTGCGCGGAGTGCGCACGACGACTGGCCCCGGTGCGACTGAGGCTGCCGAACGAGCAAAGTGCGCGACAGCGAGCGGCGTTTTGTCTTGCTGCTGCGTGTGCAAACACAGGGCCTGGCCAGCCTGGGCGCATTCGCCACCGGTCCTCCACCGGTGCGAGCCTCAGCCCGCGCCTGCGGCCACGCGTCTGGAAAGGGCAGGCCGCGGCCGGGGCCCGCTCAGTCCTTGCTGCCGTGCGCGATCGCTCATGAGCGCAGGACGCGGAGGACGTGGCGGACCGCCCGTCAAAGCCGATGGCTGAAGACGACGCCCGCGAGCCCGTGAGCAGACTCACAGGGCGCGCCGCTCCCACCCTCTGCGCTGCTTGCTCCCGGCGCACACAGCTGACGCGTTCCTGCGCCGCGGCGCCCTCGGCTGCCTGCAGGCGCTGCTGCGCGGGCTGTCGGTGCTGCCGCTGCAGGACCTCCAGGAGGAGGAGGACGGAATGGGGTCGGTGGACAGCGCCAGGGGCCGCCGGCAGCTGCCGCACGGCGCGGGCAAGGAACGCGTGAGCACGTGGGTGGCGGCCGTGCACCAGGACATGAAGGTCGTGGAGGACAGCGCCGGCTCCGCAGGTGGGGAAAGAGAGTGCGGGGCGGCGGTTGCTGCGCACAGCCCACAGCCGTGCGGCCCTGCACGTGAGCTAGGGAATTGCCCGCGTGCTGTGCTGCTGCAGGTGGCCTGGCGAGCTTCCCTGGCACGGAGGACGAGCAGGAAGCTGAGGAGGAGGAAGACGAGAGCCAGACGCGGGGCGTCGAGAGGGTCGACAGCAAGGCGGACTTGGACGACGAGAACGAGGCCGGTGAGCTCAGGCTGCTGCTGCTGCTGCTGCTGCTGCTGCCGCGTTGGCGCTCGCGGCGGGCTTGACCTCAGCGCGCCGGCCCGGTCAATGATTGTCCGCAGAGGAGCTCGACGAGGCCGGCAGCACCGTCGACGAGTACAAGCGGGGCAAGCGCCTGAAGAAGCTCATCAAGCTGCTGCTCAGCCCCCAAGTGAGTGTGCTGGGGCGCCTGCGCACGTGCGGCGCGGCCTCTGAGCTCTGGGCTGTCAAGCAGAGCCCGTGACCTCGCGAGTGTGTGCTTGCTGCCCTGCAGAGCCAGCGTCCCAACGTGGAGCTCAAGCGGGCGGGCGTCATCGTCTTCCTGCTGCTCGTGGTGGTCGACGCCGCCATGTTCGCCACCTTCTTCGTGCTCGAGACCAAGCAGGTCTCGCAGGTGGGTCATGGTGACGTGGCTCACGCCCAGCCTTCCTCAGCCACGCCCGCCAGCGCCTCCTTCCTGCGTTCCTTTCCACTCGCAGGTGGAGGACCTGCGTTCCTCGGCCAAGGCGGTCAACCGCATCCTGAGCATCTGCATCGCCGTCAGGTGCGCCCCAGCAGCGCGTTGGGCAGAGCGCACCTCTGAGGCTGCAATCGTGTACACGCGTACACGCCGCTGCCTGTCCAGCAGCCCAAACACCGCTGCCAGCCTGCCACGGTGCTGCTCCGTGGTGTGTGCTTGCAGCGCCCTGTCGGTGACGCTGGCGGGCAAGTCCTCGCCACGCATCAACCACCTCGGGATGGAGGGCGCGGCCAACACCGTCACGTACTTGATGCAGCAGATGGAGCAGGAAGTCGTGGAACTTGCGGTGAGAAAACGCCACCCGCAGCGCCCTGCTCCACGCTCTGCGCCTGCCACAGCCGGGGCCCGCTGTGTGCGCTTTGGCACTGAACTGTTGCTGCACCTGGCTGTTCCTGTTGCAGTACTTCCACCATGGCATCTTCCGGGGCTTTTCAGAGACGCGGGAGCTGCCCAGCGAGTACGGGCTGCGTGAGCTGTGGTGAGTGCCCTCAGCAGCCCTGGTGACTTCCCTGAGGAAGGGGCAGGGCACGAGCAAGGCATGGATGCTGCCTGCCCTTGCGCGCGCGCGCAGGGAGGAGCCGCGCGTGCCGTTCCGCACCTTTTTCAACACGGACGGGGTGTCCACAGCCAGCACCGAGAACATCAGCATGTGGGACGCGGGGAACCTCTTTGTCAAAGGCACCAACAACATCCTGCAGACGCTGCAGGCGACGTATGGGCTCGGCACCAACAACAGCGCAGCGTTTGTCAACAGCACCGACCTGCTCACAGTCGTAAGTGTCCTATGGGCTGTAGGAGACCCCAGGCGGCCCGCAGCTTTGCTGCGCCCTCTCAGCGCGCTGTGTGGCGGCTTCCGTACTGCTCCCACGCAGCTGTACAACGGCGCGCGCGGCATCATGACGTCGTACGAGGAGACGCTTGACGGGCTGATGCAGCTCACAGTGGACAACAGCCGCAAGATGAACGAGATCCAGCTCATCATCCTGGGCGTTGAGGGAGCCTTTGTGGCGCTGCTGGCGGCTTTGGTGATGAGTTTCTTCGCGGCGCGTGTGGTCAAGCGGCGCTGCGCCGTCTTCAGCGTGTTCCTGACCGTGCCCAGCGGCATCCTGAGGTCGCTTGCCACGGCCACCTTCCAGCTGGACGAGGGCGGCGACGAGGTGCGTGCGTGTGTGCTGCGTGTGCTCCCGGCAACGCTGCGATGCAGCGCCTTGGAGCTGAGCGCGCCGGCACGCTCGACAATGTGCCCACAGGAGCAAGAGCAGCAGGACGAGGAAGGCCGCGCGGAGCATGAGGGAGCCGTGTCCGGCAACCTCTCGATGCAGCAGGCCTCGATGCAGGCGCAGCAGGACCCCGAGGCCGGCGGTGGCAGCTCGGCGGGTGGAGCCGTCAGCGGCAAGGCGGCGCGCGCCAGCCGGGACGGCGGGGCCAACGCCCGCAACGGCGGAGGCGTGACGCTCAAGGTCGCCACCGAGGACGCGCAGGACGGCGCGGACGGCAAAGCAGGGGCCGCAGGTGAGGAGGACGCTGTCAGAGCACCGGCAGGCTGTAGTCCCTAGCGCCCTCACCCTCACAAGGCGCGCAAGCATGGCTCGCATCACCTGCAGCGACGGAGAAGCGCTCCTGGTTCGCGAGCGTCCTGTCGCTGGGCCGGCCCCCGCGCCCCATCTCCACCGGCAAGCGCGTCATCCGCCCGTCCATCCTTCCGGTGCTGCTCATCACTGGCCCCTTCTTCGGCTGGTGAGGCAGGGCTACACCTACTCGTTGGCGATGGTCGTAGCCCGCTTGTGCATGATGAGGCGTTATGCCCCTCGAACATGCGGCGACCGCACTGCCCATGCTGCGCGTGCTGTGCAGGGCGCTCTTCGTCATCATCGTCAACTCGGTTGGGTACCTCCAGCTCAAGAACATGGCCGAGCCCATCGCCGTCCTCAACGTGAGACCAGGGCGAACGCCACAGTTCCGTCGCCTCCCAGCACCACGCGCAGAGCTCAACACGCCGCGGCGTCGCAGCTGCCGCACCCGCAGCGTGGCAGTCACGCCTCTGCCCGCGTGCCCCGCCGCGCACCACGTGTGCCGCTGCAGGTGCTCCAGTTCCTGCACATCCGCGTGCAGCGCGTGCAGCTCTTCACAATCCGCCTCGTGTCGGACCAGTTCTTCGACGCCACCTACTCGTTCCCGGCGCCGCCCGTGCCCGCCGGCCAGCCCAACCCCCTCAAGCCCGCCTACATGTCCACGCTGGCCAGGGACTACGAGCTCCTGCAGAAGGAGTACCAGGCCGTGCTGTGAGTCACCTGCCACCCGCCGCGGCGCACTTGTACTTGCGGAGAGGACACGCAGCAACGAAGCTCGCACGCGTGGCGCGGCTCCTGTTGACAATGCCTGAGAGCTGTTCGTGTCCGGTCTAAGCCCAGATAGGGCGGCGTGTGGGAGGAGGTGGGTAGAGTCCAACGGTGTGAGGAACGCTGGGTGCCTGGTGTGCAGGTACGGCAACACGGCCTACCTGCTCCGCAACGACACCTCGCCGCACTTCAGCATGGCCAAGCAAGGCATCGCCTTCGCAGAGGTGCGCACGAGCAGCTGGTGTCCTCCTGGCCCCCCGCGCCACTCCCGCCAATGCAAGGCGTCACGCCCGCCTGCCTCTCTTGCTGCTCCCCTGTGATGACAGGGCGGCAGCATCATGTTCAACGCGGTGGGGTGCTTGGCGCCGCACCCCGACGACTGCCAGGCGCCCACCAGCCCGTTCTACCAGTTCACGACCCACGGAACCGACCAGGCGCTCAAGCAGTTTTTCTACTTTGTCGAGTCGATCCTCGTCCTGGTGAGAGCGGCAGCAGCAGGCGCGGGGCCTTTGGCACTCGGTGGTGGCTGCTTGTGCTGCTGGCGACGTGTGGCGCTGACGCATCCCCGCCCTGCCCCCGCCGCGCGCCCTCCGCAGCCCCTGGACCTGGTCAACGAGACCTTGCCGGCCTTTGAGTACATTTACGAGGCAAGTGGCCCTCCTGCCGGGGGGCCCTTGCAGCTGCGCAGTGGGTTAGGTTGCGACACTGACAGCAGCACGTGTAACGGTTGGTGTGCGCGGAAAACGCAGGTGGGCAACGCCGACCTCTTTGGCGGGCTGGTCATGATGAAGGACGAGTACATGGCCTCTGTGCGGGTGAGCATGGCACGTCGCCCGCCTAGGGTTGATGACGCACTGCGGCGCACTGCCAGGCGCGCGTGCCAACGAGCGCGGGGGGTGACGGCTCCGTGCGGCAGGGCGAAGGCTCAACGCTGCCTCTGTTTGCGCCGATGGTTGCGCCGCTGGACGCGGGGGGAGGCGGGTCCGGCGATGGTGCTCCGGACTTAGCCGCAGGAAGGGTCGGGCCACCTCGACCTCCACGCGAGGGAGCAAAGCCGCCACGCTCGACGCGATAACTATGAGATTGCGTGTTGCGTCAACGCTGCGTGCTCGCGTGGGCCTCAACGTGCGTGAATGGCCGCAGTCGGTGTACAATGGAGTGCTGGTGCTGCACGTGGTGGCGCTGGTGCTCTGCTGCGGGCTCGGCCTGCTCTACCTGCTGCTCATCCTGCGCCCGACGTGCGCCTCCAACCTGGCCGAGTCCAAGCGCACGGCTGAGCTGCTCAGCCTGCTGCCGCAGGACGTGGACGTGACGGCTGCACTGCAGCTCGCCCTGCAGGTGCGCGGACCGCTCCGGCCCCGCACGGTGCGGGCGCGAAGAACGAACGCCTGCAGGGGGAGCGCCCAGTGGGACGCTCCTTGTCCCAAGTAGCAGGGCGCCAGCAGTCAGGAACACGAGCCGATTCTGTTCCACCATGTCCACCCTGCGTTTGCGCATCCTGGGAGTGGGGCACAGTGGGATGCGTGGATGGAGAATGAGGGTGACCAGCGCTGTGCTGCGGCGCAGGTGCAAAAGCCCGAGGCGACCCACGAGGAAAAGGTCAATGGGCTCAGCGCGCTCAAGGGCAAGCACATCAAGACGCACTGACGTGGCACACGCAAGACGACCACATTTGATCCATTCGCCTGCGTTGGCGGAGGTTGGGAGGGCACACATATGTGGGAAGGGCCCGGTCCTTGACGACTTAGTCTTGTTCCGTTTGTGTTCGTCAGCAGCACGCACTTGGGTTCCAGGGAGGGCCCTGGGGATGTTGGGGCAGCCGCACCATCCGGGAGGACAGGGGAGGACAGTCAGCCTTGCAAAGGGTGGGGAGGGGCTGGGCTGGGCTTCTGCTGGGGACTGCTCATGCTCTGCACACGGCACAGGTCAGCGCGCAACGTCCTGCCGCACTGGAATGGTTTCCAAATGCCCGTGCTCCACTCTCGTTGACGTCGATGCTTTGTTGCTGCCTTCAGTGCGCGCTTGATTGCTGCCCACCCTTGTGCGTCTTGCCGTTTCTGGTTCCTGCGGCGACGCTGCCGCGACGCCACCGGTTCCTGCCACCGTTGCGCCCTCGCCGGCATCGAAATCGTCCATCGCGCTGCATGAAAAGGACTGCCTCTTCTCCTTCACCTATCTTCTTGACTTTTCCTTGCTTCCTCGTTCCCAAAACGATTTGCAATCCAGGAGTCCCGTGAGGAGACGTCAAGCATGGACAGCTGCGGCAGGCGACGACGACGGCACCGCCCCGCCTTGGCCGCCCTCATGCTGCACCAGCGCCTGCAGGTCCGACAGCAGCCGCCGCGCGTCCGCCTTGGCCTGCACAAACTGCGAAGGCGCCACCGCCGCTGTGCCCCTCGCCTCGCCCGCCCCGCCCCAGCCCCCAAACACCGCCGCCGCGCCGCCCTCGCCCTCGCCCGCCATGCCTTGCGAGTAGACAGGCAGCCACCCAACGCCGTCCTCCTCCTCGCTGCCGCCCCAGCCCAGCTGCCGTGGCCGCAGCGCGCCGCCGCCACGGGCAGGCGTCGCAACGCCCGACGGCGCGGCCGCCGCCGCCGCGCCGCCCCCACCCGGCCCCAGCGGCAACACGCCGCCCGGCAGAGACGCCTGCAGCGGCCACAGCAGCACGGCTTGCTCCGCCGGCTGCGACCAAGGCAGCAGCTGCACCACCTCCATGGCCTCCTCCGGCGGGGCGTCCCCAAAGCTGCCAAACTGTAGCTCCGGCGCGGCCGCCGCCGGCGCCGTCGCGCCGCCGCCCTGTGCGCCGCGCGCCTGCTGCGGCGCCGTGACCCACGCAAAGGGCAGCGGCGCGGGCCTCGCCGCCGCCAGCGCCTGCGCCAGCACACGGGGCTGGTGCCGCGGCAGCAGCATGCATGTCGTCACCGGCAGCAGCAGCTGCTGCTGCTGCTGCTGCTGCTGCGCGTCGCCGGCCGCTGGCGGCTCTGCCGCCGCGTGGTGCTGCCGGCCGTGCGGCGGCGGCGGCGGCAGCGGCAGCGCCGCCGCCCACTGCGCGCAGTGCGCGTGCAGCAGCGCCGCCGCCTGGCGGAACGAGGCCGCCGTCAGGCGGCCCGAGCCCGCCGCGCCGCCGCCCGCCGCCGCTGGCAAACTCGACAGCGGCAGGCGAGCCCGCAGCAGCGCGTCCGCCGCCCGCTGAACCGCCTGAGGCTGCCAGCAAGCCGGCGCGCACGTCTGCCATCCCGGCGCAGCCGCCCCCGGCTCCAGGGGCGGCGCCGGGGCGGAAGCTGCGGCAAAGGTGAGCTCTGGGGAGGGCAGGCCCCAGCTGGCGAGTGGGCTGGCGGCGGTGGCGTGCACGCCCCGGGCCAGCGCCTCCAGGTTGGTGTTGAAGCACATGGCAACGTCCTGCAACGCAAGGGAGAAAGGAAAACAAGGCGGCACCGAGCAGCAGCGGGTTGAGCACCATTGCGGGCGTCGGCCAGACGGCGCCTCAGGAAGAGCGCTGATGCTGCGGCCGCGATGAAGGGGGGTCGCAAGAGGCGAGAAGGGGGCGCACGCACCGCGACGGTCCTGCCGGCGCGGCCGCCGCCGCCCTCCTCGCCGCCCTCCTCGCCTCTGACTGCCGCCGCCGCGGCGCCGCCGCTTGGCTGGTACTCGGCCAGCGCGTGCTCCAGCACCTGCATGACGAGGGCTTCCAGCCGCAAAGCCCTAGGCGGGCCCGCCACGCTTTGCGCCGTCAGCAGCTCTGACAGCAGCCCCGACGCCGACAGCACCAGCCCCGCCGCGCCCCCCGCGCCGCCGCCGCCCGATCCAGGCCCCGGCGAAACGGGCGGGGACGCCATGCCGGACCCTAACCCGGGGGAGGAGCTGCGCTGCAGCTGCCCCACGCCGCCGCCGCCGCCGGCCAGCGCCCAACGCGGTGAGTTTGGGTTGGAGCCGGTGCCGCCGGAGCTGGCGCGGGACAGCGGGTGAGGGTGGAGGTGGTGGTGGTGGTGCGGCGCTGTAGCGGACGGCGGCTCCACGCATCCGGCGCTAACGAGGAAGGGGGGCGGCGGCTGCGAGGCCAGCGTGCACAGCGCCTGCACCAGCACGCCATCCGCCGCCGCCTCGGGCGCCGCCGCGGCCACGGGCAGCGGGAGCGGCAGCACCTGGCAGGAAGCTAGCTTGGCGCTGTCTGCCGCCGGCCAGCGCGCCACGGCGGCGCGAAGGTGCGCGGCGACGAGCGCGGAGGCGGTTGACGCCGCTTGCCGGTCCTCGTGCTGCGCGGCGGGCGTCGTGGGCGGGCAGAGGCAGAGCACGACGGCGGGCACGTGCGCGTGCGGCGCCAGGCGGGCGAGCAGCTGCCGCAGGTCCGCCCAAGCCCTGGCGAGGGCTTGGTCGCTTTCGGGCGGCAGGCGCGGCGCGGCGGGCAGCCGCGCGCGGGGGCTGCTGTGGCGGCGCGTGCCGCCGGCGCGGGGGCTAGCTGGTTGGAGCGGTTGGTGGTGGTTGGGCGGGGCGCCGCCCTCGCTGTCACTGGCGGCACCGCTGCCGGGGCCGTCGTCCAGGAGCAGCGATGCAGGAAGCGACACTTGCGGCGGCGGCGCGTCGACGAGGAGGAGCACGGCGGACGTGGCGGCCATGCTGGGGCTGCTGTGCTCGGGAAGGACGGCAGGCTCGTTCGAAACGAGCGCCGGCGACAGCTCCTCCACGCACAAAGCGAGGTGGGGGGTGGGGCTGCCCGCTGAAGAGGAGGAGGGCGCGTGGCCGGGTGGCGACCGGAGGAAGGCGAGCGTGCGGCCTGCGAGGGCGGTGGCGGCAGCACGGGGACGTTTGTGGACGAGCGTGCGGAAGAGCGCGTGATGTTGAGCTTGCCAGGGTGTGTGGCGTGCAGCGTGCGAAGTCGAGGGCGTGGCAGGAGGGGCTCAGAAAGACTAATCGTTTGTGCCGCTCACGAAAAGCAGCGGCGCAGCGCGGGGCCGCGCTCGCTTCGCGGGCTAGCTTTTCTCATCCCCGCCCTCCTCCTCCTCCTCGGCCACACGAGCGCAGTGCAGTGCTTCGCGTGCGGGCCGTTCAGCAAGCCCAACCGCGCATGAGCCATGAGGGCCACAGCGCTGCACACTGTACAGATGGCCCCCCTGTGTGGCGGTGCCGCCATCGCAACCACGCAAAAGTGCCAACGGCGGTTGGGCGCCGCGGCCCCAGCGCAGAGAGCAACACGCCGCCATGTGTGCCCGTCCACGCGCTGCGCTCACCGCTCGGCGGGTGGTACGCGCACTCCTCCCGCCCCGCCGACAGCTTGCGCCGCAGCCATGCCGCCGCCACCGCCTGCGCCGCCGACACCTTGCCGGCGCCCTCACCACCCGCCCCGCCTCCCAACTGCTGCTGCTGCTGCTGCCCGCCCGGCGCTCCCGCGCCACTGCCGCCGCCGGCAGCAATTGCCGTGTCAGGCGGTGCGCACAGCACTAGCTTCCAGAGCGCCGGGTCAGGGCACGCCTCGTCTCGCAGCGCGCTGGGCTTCCACCCTGCCGCCGCCAGCGCCCCGTGTAGCACCTGCACACGCGCGCGGGCAGACCTGGCGGCAGCTTTCGCGCGCGCGCCCCCCCCAGCGGCGACGCAAGTCCTGGCTAGACATTTGCCTGACCCGATCTGATTGGCGATCCTTATAAGCGCGCTGCAGCGCCGTGACACCATATCATGAATGCCATGCAACGACGACGACACGCGCGCGCCCCACCGCCGACCGCAAGCGACGGAAAGGAGCGGGGCAGGCGTGACCACCACCTTGGCTCGGGCGCAGAGCAGGCGGAGGGAGGCGAGCGGAACGAGGAAGGAAAAGAGAGGGAAGAGGAGAGGCGGGGACTGGGCTCTCACCGGGAGGAGCAGCTCCTTGAGGGGCAGCGGCGCCGTCGCGGCCAGGGCGCCGCCGGCGACAGCGGCAGACAGCTGCAGCAGCTCGGGGCTGCTGAGTCGCCGGCAGGGGCGCTTGCCGGCCGGCAGCAGCAGCGGCGGCGCCTCCAGTCCCCTGGCGGCGGCGGCGGCGGCGGCGACTGCGGCGTACGAGGGTGACGGCGCGCGGCGGTGCGGCGCGGAGCCTGGGGAGTGCGGGCGTGCGCCGGCGGCGTGCGGGAGCAGGCGGGAGAGGGCGGACGAGGGCGAGCGGGTGACGAGGTCGATGCGGCAGCGGGCCAGCTGCGCGCGCACGCGCTCCTCGCGCTCGCGCTGCAGCTGCACGGCGCGGCGCCAGAGCTGCAGCGCGCGGCGCTGCAGCGCGCGCTCCAGCTCGCGGGCCAGGCGCTCGCCCTGCGTTTGCAAGAGGTGGCGGCGAGTGAGGCGCGCGGTCAAGTGCAGCCCGTAGGTGCAGGTTGCAGTTGCGGGCCAGCCGCTCTCCCTGCCTTCACGGCTCGCAGCACAGTGACAGGGGCGAATGCGACCGCGGGTGAGGTGGCGGCGAGCGATGTGCACGAGGTGACGTGGCCGTCGCAGGTGGAGGTTGCAGGCCAGCTGCTGAACACGAGATGCACGTGGAGCGGAGCACGACGAGAGCTGCACAGGAAGGTCCCCACCCGCACTTCCTCTCACCTGCTCCTGCAGCACCTTCTTGGCCAGCGCCCTCTCCGCCTCTGCCTTCTCCCGCTCCAGCGCCCGCAGCTGCGCCTCCTGCGCCGCCACCCGCTGCCGCAGCTGCTCCGCCTCGTGTAGCGCGGCGCGGCCAAAGTGCTCCACCTGCCTGCCGGGCCACGCCGCACGCGCACGCGCACATGCACACGCAACGCGCCCATCTGGGCGATAAGACTCTCACCAATGCCACGCAAGTGCTGTTCCACTGGGCAGGTTGTGCGAAAGAGCCGGCCCGGCACAACGCAGGGAGGCCAGCGACTGAGCCAACGAGCGAGTGGAGGGGGAAAAGGCAGACGGCGGCGCTCACATTTGGTGGCGCTGCGCCTCGGCCATGCGCTGCTGCAGCACCTGCCCCTGCAGCTCGGCCGCCCGCTGCGCCTGCCGCGCGCGCTCCACCTCCGCCCGCGCTGCCGCCGCCGCCTCCTTGGCCGCGACCGCCTCCGCCTCTGCCTCCACCGCCGCCCGGCCCGCGCTCAGCCCTAGCCCATGTGGCGGCGCCGCCGCACCGGCCCATTCCGCCGGCGCCTGCCCGGCGCCCCACGCCGCCCCCCCCAGGCCCTGCCCCGGCGCCGCTGTGCCCGCAGCGGGCTGCGCCAAGCCCTTGCCAAAGCCCCCCGGCTGCGGCGCGGCCGCGCCGCCAAACACCGCCGCCGCCAGCCCCGCGTCGCCGCCCGCCGCCGCCGGCCGCCCAAACGCCGCCGCCGCCGCCGCAGGCGCGAGCGGCTTGCTCCGCGCCGCTGCCGGCTGCTGCGCCGCCGCCGCCGCCGCCGCCGGCGCGGGCGCTGCGACGCGCGACGCGAGCGAGGGGCTCCACGCCGGAGCAGCGGCGCGCTGCTGCTGCTGCGCCGCCGCCAGCGGTGCCGCACCGCCCACGGGCCCTGCTGTCGCAGCGCGCGCCGGCGCGCCCGGCGCCGCCGGCGTGATGCTGCCGGGCGGCTTGCCCTCCAGCTGCGCTACCAGGTCCAGGAACGGCTGGGACAGCGCGGGCGGCAGCGCGGCGGCGTCCCGCTTGGAGCCCAGCTGCTGCTGCTGCCGGGAGATCCAGGGGATGCGGGCCTTTTTCCCGCCGAGGATGTTGGGCCGGTGCGTGTCCACGTCCAGGTACGGGAACCTGCCGGGTTAGGGTTTGGAGCCGGCGAAGCGCAGGTAACGGCGTGGTGTTGCGACGCCTGCCGCAGTGTGGTGAAGGGCGAGCGGAGCCTGCCGGGAAAGGCCAGAGGCGCGGCAGCGGCCCCGGCGCCAGCGCGGGACGGCGCTGCCCCAAGCGCAACAGATCGCGGCGCAGCACCTGGCGTTAGGCTCACGGCGGCTCGCCGCGTGCTGCAGCGTGCCTGAACAGGCTACGCGTGGGTTGCGGGGCGCACCTGATTTCCGGCTGGTCCTCCGAGCCGTAGAGCTCAGCTCCCAGGTTGCGGGCCTTGGACCGGATGGCTTTGGGCCCCAGGTCCACAAAGGGCGTGATGGCGGAGCAGGGCACCAGGTTGCCCTCGGGGTCAACCGAGCCGTCTGCGCGGCGGCGCACAGCACGCGCAAAGCGTGCGGCCGTTTTGCGCCGCCGTCTCTCGCGCCATTGGGAGGGGGGAGAGCGCGGCGCACGGTTGGCGCGCCCGTGCGCGGCGGCGGCGGCGGCATCACAAGCGGTGCCAAGGCAGCGCCCGTGACGCGGCACACGACAGAGCAGTAGGGCGCACCGTATGCCTTGGCGGCCAGCGCGAGGCCGTGCGCCTGCACCCCACTGACCTGCGTGTAGAGAGGCCCCTCCCCTCCTACCGCACGCGACCACGGTCGCACGAAACAAGCCTCACCGTAGGCCTTGGCGGCCAGCGCCAGGCCGTGCGCCTGCACCATGCTGAACTGCGTGTAGAGCACGCACGCCAGCACGTAGGGCGCCGCCTTGGCCAGCTTCCAGAAGGCGCGCACGTCGGCCGAGCTCAGCGCGCGCAGCACGGCCAGCGCCACGGCGAACCAGGGCGAGGCGCGCTCGCCGTCCGTCATGGCGCGCAGCAGCTCCAGCGCGGCGGCCTTGTTGGGCAGCTTGTTGTTGTGCTTGTTGACCAGGCCCGCGTACGTCATGATGGACATGTAGCACCTGCATGAGGGTTTAGGGTTAGGGTTTGGGCTGGGGCGGGGTCGCGGCGAGCGGGCGGTAGTCCGCTGGGATGCTGAGGGGTGGGCGGCGGCGACGGGAGGAGAACGGCGAGGAAGGCGGGGGAGTGCGTCGCTGCGTGCGCTGCCGCTGAAGCGGGCGCAGCGAGGGGGGGCCAGGGGGTGCTCACTTGAACTCTGGCGAGTTGGGGCAGGGGATGCCCATGCGCTCGGCCGTGGCGTAGAAGCCCATGAGGTCCATCATGCACTGCGGCGGGGCGGGGGCAGCACTGCGGGTTGCCACGTTGCTGACGACGACTTTGGAGCTGCGGATGAGTGGGCCGCGTGCCGGGCGCTTGGCTGGTGCGGGCGCTGCAGCTTTTTCCGCCCTGGGGCCGCCCTTCATGGAGGGCACGTTGCGCTCCCCCGCAGCGATGCTCTCCGCCCCCTCAGGCTCCTGTCAAGCAGCAAAGTGGCCCTGTGGATGGGACGCTGCCGCGCACCTTGTTCATCTGCTCCTGGTTGAGGTGTGCGGTGAAGTTGACCTCCTCCACCTGCTCGTGGCCGCTGATGAGCAGGAAGCGGCAAATCTCCTCGTTCCACGCCACCACCAGCGGCAGCGTGTGCGGGCTCGTGTGGAAGCGCTGCGTCTTGAGCTCCTTGCGCACCTGCCAGCGCGGCGCAGCACGCACGGCACGCGCAGCACAGCTCTCGCCGCCTCGCAGCACCAAAGGCCGTGCACGCAAACCCCCGCCGCTGCTGGCCGCTCCGCGCCCCGCCCGTCTGCTTGCCGGAGGAAGCAGCTCAACCAGCCAGGCGCGCAACAAGGCTCGGCACGCGCTGAAGCGCCGCAGCCCTTCCCTCTCCGCGTCTGCTGGCCAGAGAAAGCAGCTGGACCGCCAGGCAGGCGCCGACGCCTGGCGCACGCCCCCCGCCCTCTCACCTCGCGGTACCTGTCCCACAGGAAGGCCTGCACGGTGAGCGGCGCGGCGGCTGGGTGCACGTCGGGCGTCCAGTCCATCACCTCGCCCAGGTGCTCCATGGTCTGGCGCAGCGCCGGCAGCGTGCGGAAGAGCTCGGGGCGCATGTCCTTGACGTCGTAGTTGCGCACGGCGCGCTTGACGATGAGCGACTCGTGCGTGAGCTGCGGGCGGGGGGCGGCGGCGGCGGTGTTGCGCAGCGCATCAGTGGGCAACTGAAGCGTGTCAGTCGGGTGCGTGAGCTGCGGGGGGCGGCGGCGGCGTTGTTGCGCAGCGCATCGGTGGGCGGCCGAAGCGGGGCAGTCGGGTGCGTGAGCTGCAGGGGGCAGCGGCGGCGGTGTTGCGCAGCGCATCGGTGGGCGGCCGAAGCGGGGCAGCAGAGCAGCGGGGTGCGTCAGCTGCGGGGGGGGGGGGGGGGCGCGCGCAACGCAGCGGTGCGCCGGAGCGGGGCAGCACAGGTGCACTCGCCGGCGTGACCAGAGTGGTGGTGGTGGCAGGGAGGCAGCGTGCAAAGAGAGCTGCGCAACGTGGGCGGTGGCGCGTGGCGATTGCCGCGCTCTGCGGGGCGCCTGGGCTCGAGTTGTCCTCCAAGTGCAAGCCCTAAGGTGCATGCGTCAGGGCTTGCGCCTCACCTTTGCGTTCTCGGGGTCGACGCGTTCCAGCGGGTGCAGCTCGGCGTTGGTCTCGCGCCGCTGCCGCTCCTCCACTGGGCACATGTACGGGCACGTGCCCACGATGCGCGGCGCGCCGCCGCCCGCGCCGCCGCCGCCGCCGTCCTCCGCCGCCCCCGCGCCCTCGTCCTCAAACCCGCCCCCCGCCACGTCCGCCATCGGCGGCGTGGAGGGGCGGCTGTCGGGCGTCCACACGCCGCCGCCGCCGCGCGCCGGCACGGCCAAGCCCTCGCCCATGTCGTCCGCGCCCTCGTCGCCCGCCGGCGCGAAAGGTGGTGCGGCGGCGCTGCCGCCGCCGAGCTTGCCGCCAAAGGCGCGGGGCGGGGAGGGCTGCCTGGCGGCGGCCGAGGAGGTGGGCACGCCGGCGGCCGCCGCCGCGTCCTGGAACCTGGCCAGACGGGCTGCCTTGCGCTGCGCGTCGTCGTCGCCACCGGCGGGCCCACCGCCGCCGCCAAACGCCGTCGCCGCCGGGGGCCCCGCCTCCCCCGCCTGAGAGGAGGGAGCGGGAGGGGAGGCCTGCCGCTGCCACACGCGGTTGCCCCGGCCCCGCCCGCCGGCGGCGTCGCTCGCAGGCGCGCGGCCGCCTCCGACCACTGGCATGGGGCCTCGGCCTCCAGCGGCGAAGGGAGGAGCGCCGCGCCCGCCACCGCCCAATCCCAGCTGCTGTGGCTGCGGCTGCAGCTGCTGCGGCTGTTGTTGTTGTTGCGGTGGTGAGGCGTTCTGCCGCGGCGCCCTGGCTTGAGGCCAGCCCGGTGCCCGGGCTTGCGGCTGCGGGGATATGTCGGCCTCCATGCCAGCGCCGGCGCCCAACTGCGGCGCTGGGGACCGGGCTGCGCGGCGTGCCACGCGGGGCATGCGGCAATGTGGGAGCGTCAGCGGCTGTGCGCGCCTGGCGCAAGATCTTCAAGCGTCGCGGCGCAGCACGGCCATGGCTTCACCTGCCCCCCAGGCTTGCTTGGTCTTGTTCAGCATCGCAAGAGCTGCGCCTGCCACGCCTCCAGGCCCAGCACGCGGAGGACTGGCGCCCTGTGTGTGCGCACGGGCGATCGATCGCAGCAAGTGCTGGCGCGAGCAGGCAGGAGACACGCGTGGGCGTGCATGGATCGCTGCGCACCGCCGCGTTGCCTCGCCCGGCGCTGCCGAAGCCCGGCGCATTCGCAGGATTTGCTCCTGCGCTGGGCGCGCCTCCGCCAAGCGGCCGGCCAAAGAGGAAGCCTGACGCGGGGGCTTGACCTGAAGGTGCTGGCACTGGCTGCGCCGCTGGCTGCACAGGCTGCCCAAAAAGGAAGCCGGACGCCGGGCCCTGCTGGTGCTGCTGTGGCGGCGGGGCGCCGCCCACAGGCTGCCCAAAGAACATTGCGCTCAGCAGCAGTGTCTGGTCTCTTCACTCATGCTGATGAGGATCCTCATCCCTTTGTGCTGCTTGAGTGCACGCGAGCCTCTTCCGCCGTTGCGCGTTTGACTGCGGGTCACCGCGCTGCGACAGCTCGGTGCCAAAGTGCTTGATCATTTCTTTCACGCCAAGATGCGAAGAGCAAGCAATCAGGCAAGCAGGAAGGCCAAGAGTGGATCGGGGACTCCTTTCGGAAAGACAGGGATGGCAGAGGGTGCGTGCTTGAAGGGCTCACCCGAGGAAGGCTGCGGGCTGAGCTAGCGTAAACCAAATGAAAACAGCAAACATGCCCGGCATGCAGGCTTCGGTAGTTACGCTTGCTCCGGGCTCGACAACGCCCCGCCCCGCCGGCGATGCGATGAATGGTCCAAAAAACCAATCGTGAGCAGCGCAGGGTGCCTCATGTCCATGGTAGATGGGATGAGAACCATACCCCAATGTGCGCCGTCGCTGCAGCAAAGCCTTACGCGGCCAAGCGGTGCGTGGCACGCCACGGCAGTGCTGTCTTGACCAAGAGCAACAGTTGTTCTGGCCACAATGCCCCTCACCCAGAAGGGGCCCCAAGGAGACGATGCCAACGGTCCCCCTTCCATTCGCAAAAGGAGTTCAGCGCGCGGGGCGCGCCCCTTCCCACGCGGATTCGCCGCGACGAGGCAAAGACGTAAACGGAAATCATGGGGAGGGAAGAAAAATCAGGATGATCAGTAAAGAAGAAAGCGCGTCCCTCGGCCCCTCGTCGCTCCCTGCACGTGCACGCCTGCGCCCAGCCGGCACATTTGCGGTGCCACCACCCGGGGGAACCTTCCTGCCGCGTCACGGCGCCGCGCCCACGCCCGCCTCCTCCGGCGGGGCAGCCTGGCCGCACGTGTCGCAGGACGGCACGCTCTGCGAGTGGCGCAGCCGCGAGGGGATGGACGGCCTGAGGCCGATTTGGCCCTGCTGCTCCAGAGCCACCACGCTGTTGCGCCGGCGGTCTGGCGTGCTGCGCGCGGACCCGGCCTGCCCGCTGCTGCTCGAGTGCCAGTCCAGCGTGAGGGCCACCGACGCGCTCGACGTGGGCGCCGTGCCGCCGCCCTGGCTGCCGTCGTCGCCCGCGCGGCGGGCCGCCGCCGCCGCGGCAAAGGGCTCGGAGCCCGCGCTGCGCAGGGCCGCCGCCTCGCCGTGCGCGCTGCTGCTGCCGCTGCCGGCGCGCTGGTGGCGCGCCGCATCCTGGAGCGCCAGGATGTTGTGGTAGAGGCTGGGGTGCCTGCCCTGGGTTTTGCCGTGAGCTGGGCTGAGGGGGACGCTGTCCTGAGCGGGCAGCGGCGCCGAGGGTCGGCCAGACCGGATGTGCTGCTGCTGCTGCTGCTTCTGGATCATCTGCTGGTGCACGTGGTGCTGGCGGATCGACTGCTGCTGCATCAGCTGCTGCAGCTGCTGCTCGCGGGCACTGCGGCCGGTGCCAGGTGCGGCCGCCGGGTCAGGCGGGGCGGCGACGTTGTGCACGGCCGCATGACGCAGCGCCGCCGCTCCAGCCGCGCGGTGCGAGAGGCCTCCTTCGGCGTGCGGCGGCGGCGGCGACGGCGGTGGCGGCGGCGGCGGCGGCGCGCCGAGATCGTCGACATGGTGGCGCCGGGGGCCAGCGGCCGTGAGCTGCTGATGGCGGTTGTGGCCATGGCCCGGCGCGGCGCGGAGCCCCTCGAGGCGCACGTTGTTCTCCATCTCCGCCAGCACCTGGATGAGCGCGTCGAACGGCGGGCGGAGGTTCGGGGCGTGCGACATGCACGCCGCCACGAGGCGCACCAGGTCCGTGGGGCTCCCTGCGGGCGACCGTGCAGAGCAAAGGCGCGCACGCATCGCCCTGGGAAAACACGACGCCGCCCACGCGCTCGACTGGCGAGCGGTTCGAGCGAGCCGCTCTGGCCAGGGCGAGGGAGGCCGGCCAGGGGAGCGAGGCCTGCGCAGGCGGTTGGCTGCGCGCGCCACACGAGCGAGCGCCCGCGCTCACCAGGCGGCCAGTGCAGGTGCAGCGAGCCGTCCACCACGCCGCGCAGCAGCTCCGAGGTGTTGCAGCCCAGGTACGGCGGCTGCGCCGTGTACATCTGCCACTGCGCACGGCGGCGGCAGGCGTGGGGACGGCGGCGAACCAGCAGGGTGAATCATCAGGGTGAATCATCAGGGTGAATCGGAGACCCCGGCACCCACCCCCCCGTGGCCGCCTCGACATGCACCGTGTGTGGCGCCTCTGGGAACGCGAGGCGGGGCGGGGCGGCTGGTGAGCAGGGCGGCGGCTCTGCGCCGGACGCACCATGAGCACGCCGAAGGACCAGACGTCGCTGGCGGGCTCCAGGCGGTTGGTCTGGAAGCGCTCGGGCGCCGTGAAGACCAGCGTGCCCCACGGCGCGTTGTCCACGGCGCCCTGGGCCGCCGGGCAGAAGTGGGCCAGTCCAAAGTCGCTGACCTTGGCCACGAAGCCGCGGCGGTCCTTGCGCGAGTTCATGAGCAGCACGTTGGCGGGCTTGAGGTCTGCGCAGCGTGGGTGCAGCGTGCCCCAACCACGGCGATGGCTGCGGCGCGTCACGCCGTCGCCTGGCGGGCGCGGCCGCGAGGCGGACGCAAACACCTTCAGCAGGCTGCGACCTGCGCCGCGGCGTCGGGCGCGCACCTCCGTGCACGACGTTGGCGTGGTGCAGGTGTGTCATGCCCTGCGCCACCTCGCGCGCCGTGCGGTACAGGGCGCGCAGCGCCACCTTGGTCCCGAAGCGCCCGTTGGGCAGGAAAATGCCGTGGCTCACGGCATCCAGCAGGCTGCCCTGGTCGCAGTGCTCCTGCAAAGCGGCGGCGGCGGCGGCGGCGGCGGCGCGCTCCGGGGCGGGTGAAGCAGAGGGTGCCCGCCGCTCTGGCCCGGGCTGGTGTGCGGTCTGCCCGAGGCGAGCCGCCCGGGTGCTAGTGCAGCCAGGAGGAGCGCGCGCGCACACGCGCCAAGCACCGAGCGCCGCGCGGCAGCGCACCATGATCAGCTGGGTGATGCTCTGGCCGGGCCGGGCGCCGATGAGCCGCAGCATGTCGCGCACGTCGGCAAAGGTGCTCGCGCGGCTCACGGGGCTGCCAAAGCCGTCGTCCGAGCGGAACGAGTCCACGCGTCTGCGCGCGCAAGACACGCGGCGGCGGCATCAACCAGGGCGTTGCACCAGCTGGCCCGGGCAGCACCTGCACGCCGCCGTCGCCGGGTGCGTGTGCGCCGCAGCCGCCTGGTGTGGGGCTCATTTCTCTGGGCGCCACGTCTGGGCTAACCTCTACCGTCCGCCAGCAAGGCGTGTGCCCAGACACAGGGTTGCTTCGCAAGACCTTCAGTGCGCACTTGAGCAGGGACTCATCCAGCTCCACGTCCTGGGGCTGCGCCGCGCACGCGTTGCCCAGCTGCGTCGAACGGCTCGAGAAGCAGAAGCTCGACAGCTCCTTGCTCCACATGGACTGCATCTTGCTGGGGGCGGCAGAGCTCGTGAAGACCTACGCGGTGGGTGGGGGTGCGTAGGGGCACGCAGCACGTGTGCGTACCCGGTGCGCCGTGTTCTTTGTTTCTGAGCGCGCCAGACGGCGGGGAAGGAGGGAGAGCGGCGGCGCTCACGTGCGCGTCGAGGACGGCCACTTTGGCAGAGTAGGTCTGCACGACGTTTGGGTGCGCCATGAGCCTGCTCAGGAGCAGCTCGGTGCCCGCGCAGGCCTCGACCAGGCTGTACTTGACCGCCACGATGGCGCCCTGGAAGACGCCCTCGTACACCACGCCTTGGGAGCCTGCGCGCGCCGCCGCGTCACCGCGTGGGGTCAGGCCAGGTGAGGCGCATCCGAATGACCACATCCAGGGTTCCGAACCCTTGGGGGGAACGACAGATTGGCGGTACAGCTGGAGGACACCCTGGCGCAGCTGCTGGCCACGAACGCTGCGCAGGCGACCTTCGCCTGCCTGCTGACGAGCGCGGCCGTCAGCAGCTTGTTGCGTTGCTGAGTGCGCAAAAGCGTGGAGGCGAGTGCGCAACGAGCAGGTGCGTGCACGCTTTCCGCACCTTGGCCGAGCCATCTCAGGTGCTGGACGTCGAGCACGAGGTCCGCCGCGTCGCACAGCTCGACGGGGCCCATCGGGAAGCCGCAGGCGTGCTGCTGCTGCGTCGCGAGCGCAAGCGCGGCCCGGTGCTGGCTCGCCTCCTTGCTGTGCTCCTCTTGGCGGGCCGTCAGCCCGACTCGAGGGAGCAGCAGTTTGGTCGGCGACGGCGGGCAGCACAATTGGCCAGGCGCTTGCTCCACGGTACTGTCAACCGAGAGGTCCTGCGGGTCGGCAGCGCTCTGGAGTCACGGCAGTGAACATGCCGTAGTCCTCCACGACACATCGCGACCGCGTGCTCTCGTTGAGTCGGCTGCTCGAGCAAAGGCTGCGCTTGCTCACCTTTAGGCTGCGCGGCCGCACGCAGCCCAAGAGCCACATCTTGAAATGTATCTCGCGCGGGCTCCAGGGGCGAGATAGAATCCATGCGCCGCGACTCACGCCGCGCTAGCTGGAGCTGCAGTGTGCATTCGTTTGGATGTGGCGCGTGGGCGCGAACCGAGCAATCGCGTTTGGTGGAAGCCCCACGACAGGATCCTGTGGCGGTGAGAAGAGGAGACCTCAACGGCGAGTCAATGCATCGGTTCATCTCATCCACCAGCATCATCGTCAGGACCAAGGCCTCCATCATCGTGGCCATCGTCGTCCTGGCCTGGCCAGACGCGCTGCTTGGGCTGCGCTCGCGTCGTCGTCTTGCCGACGCGCCCGGCGCCCGGCGGCGCCCACTTGCCCCCAGCCCCGCCTGGCTGCGCGGCCAGCAAATCAAGCGGGGACCCTTCCTGGCCGCTCATCATCATCATGACGCGCAGCGCCGCCTCCTCGTCCTCCAGCGCGCCGTCCAAACCCAAGCCTGCGCCCTCGAGCGGCAGCGGCGTCCCCAGCTGCTGCGCCACTTGCGCCTGGGCCACGAGAGCCTGGGCCTCGCTCCACTGCGCCCACCGCCTCGCCTGCACACCCCGCACTCGTGCGCACCGGTCAAGGGCAGTTGCCTCGACGAGTGCACGCCTGCAGCACACGCTACGCGCTCCCACCCCCACAGTTTACCTGGGTGGCCTCCTTGCGGGCGCGCCGCCGCTCCTGGCGCTGCTGCTGCTTGCCGGCCCTGAGCTCGGCCTGCTGCTCCCGTGCCGCGGCGGGCGGCAAGGTTTGTTCCTGGGCCTGGTCGGCCTTGGCGGGGCCCGGCGAGGTGCCGGCCGCCTGCCCCGGCGCTGCTGGCGCGGGCCGCCGCCGGGCCTTTGCCCGCCGCTGCACCTCCCGCACGTGCTCGCGCGCTCTGAGCGCCTGCATGCACACGCGAGTGGAGTAGCACGCGTGTCCCACTGCCGCGCACACGGTGGCCCGCCCATCTCCCGGCGGGATCGCGCCCACCGCCTGGATCGCTTGCCGGGCCGCGTCCATCTTGGCGAACAGCTCAGCCCGCTCCTGGTCGGTGAGGGGCTGGCCGTGTGCGCCCGGTGTCCCTGCCTCCTCCAACGCCCGTGTCGCCTGCAGCTGGGCGTCGTAGGCGGCCCGGAGGCGTGCGTCCGACAGCACCTCAAACGCCTCGTTCAGGCGGCGCAGCCGCTCCTCCTGCTGGCGCCGCACGTGCTCGGGCGCTGTGCTGTGCACCAGGTCCGGGTGGTGCTGCCGTGCTTGGGCCCGCCACGCTGCCTTGAGCTCTTGTGGAGTGGCGGTGGGGGCCACGCCCAGCTCGTCGTAGTGCGACTGCGTCGTTGCTGCGGGACGGGCCACAGCGGCGTGCCTGCGGCGACAGGCGCCGGCTTCCCATGCGTGCTGCAATGCCGGTACCTGCTGCATTGCGCCGCGGCGCAGCGGGGGCGCGGACCCGCGCATTGGTGCTTGCGGAACCGAGGTCTATGCTGCTGCTGCTGCTGCTGCTGCTGCTGCTGCTGCTCTGCTGCCGGTGGTTGACCAGGGGCTGACGCATGGTGTGCTTCGTGCACCACACACACTTGTGCAAATGCTTCACAGAGCTGTCCAGAGGTGCGGCTCAAGAGCTGCTGCACGACCAGCAGGCGTTGCCCACCACCGCCCCGCCAGCACCCGGGCGCACGCCGGCCAGGGCACGATGGAGCCGACAGTGAGCGCCGACTGGCTCAAGGAGCGGTGCGTCAGCGCAGATCACAGTCAACGAGCTCGATCTGCGGTTCTCAGGTGGCAAGGTGGTCCAGCTTCTGCCTCTACCCCACACGGTCGCCGCTGCAGGCTGGGCCAACCCGGCATCAAGGTGCTGGATGGCTCCTGGTACATGCCAGTGCACGGTAGGAGCGCTGCCGCAGCTGGGAGGAGCACCGGGAGTGTAGCCGCGTCAATGCCTCATCCGTCGCGCCGCCGTGCCTGGACGCGTGCAGCACGCGACCGCATCGCCGAGTTCAAGGCCCGGCGCATCCCCGGCGCCCGCTACTTTGACATTGACGGCATCGCCGACACGAGCAGTGGTGCGCGTGCCGTCGGGTCAACATGCACCGCAGCAGCCGCACTGTGGCGCCGCTGCCGCGACAGGGGGGGAAAGCTGCGGAAATGGGTGGTGCGCGCGCAGGCCTGCCGCACATGGTGCCGACCGCCGCCTCCTTTTCCGCCGCGCTGGACGCGCTGGGCATCGCGCCGTCCGACACGGTGGTGGTCTACGACGGCCTGGGCATCTTTTCGGCGCCGCGCGTGTGGTGGACCTTCAAGGTCTTCGGCCACGAACGGTGCAGGCTGCTCCTAGTTGGTTGGGCAAGCGGGGCCGTGCCTGCGCGTCCTTCTTGCGACGCCATTCTGCGCGTTGCAGGACCGGATGGAAGCACTGACACCTGACAGTCGTTGCGCCTGTGCGCCGCAGCGTGCACGTGCTGGAGGGCGGGCTGCCCGCCTGGCAGGCGGCGGGCGGCCCGCTGGACGAGGCGCCCGTCGACGAGGCGCAGTTCCTGGAGCCCGTGCTGAGGGCCAAGCAGGCCACGGCGCCGGGCGCCTACCCGGCCAAGCTGGACGCCAGCAAGGTGCGTCTCGTGCTGGGTCCTGCTTTGTGTGCGGCACATGTGAGGGAGTGGGGGCGTGGAAAGATGTTGCGTTGTGTGATCTCTCTCGGAGGCGCGCTTTGCCGCGTGTGCTGCGGCTGAGCAGGTGCGGGGCCTGGAGCAGGTGCTGGCGCTGGCCACGGCCGCGCCCGGGGCGGCGCCGGAGCAGCTGGTGGACGCGCGCAGCGCCGGGAGGTTTGTCGGCACGGAGCCAGAGCCCCGGCCGGGCCTCAGGGGCGGGCACATCCCGGGTGAGCCGCTGCCTCTGCGGCGACGGCATGGTGGCTCGAGATGGCCACGAAGCACCTTGGCACTTGACGGCGGTGTGCACTCGGAGAAGCGAGGGATCACGCCTCTCTTGCACCCTGCGCCTGTGCCCCATGCATACAGGCGCAAAGAACGTGCCCTTCCCCGCGGTGCTGGAGGCGGGCGGGCGGCTCAAGAGCGCCGCCGAGCTGGCGTCCACCTTCAGCGCAGCGGGCATCGACCTGTCCCGGCCGGTGGTGGCCTCGTGCGGCAGCGGGCTCTCGGCGTGCATCCTGGCGCTGGCCGCCTACAAGGCCACCGGCGGGCAGAACCTGGTGCGTAGCGTTGGGTGCGCGAGCAACCAGGCGCCAAGTTGTGGGCCAGCAGGCTGCGCTAGCGCACGCGCGGAGGATTCTACACGTGGCGCCTGCTTTCCTCTGCTGCGTGCAGCTGCCAGTGTACGACGGTTCGTGGCTCGAGTGGGGCGGGCGCAGCGACACGCCCGTCTCAACCCAGGTGGACGCGTGAGAGACTCCTGTCGTCTGCAACCAGCCAGGTGGCGCGGCGGTCCCGATTTTGCACGCGGAATGGAGGCAGCACAGGCGTGGTGGTGCGACACACGTGCTTGCGGGCCGGGAGTGCAACGGCGGCGGAGGTGGTTTGTCGTTTAGCCTTTGCCACCTGCGCGTGATGATGGGCCAGCCAGATGCGAGGTGGAGTCGGCACGCGCAGCATGGTCGTGATGGGGCTGCCATGCAGTGCGCTCCACCCACCTGGCGAGGCGCCCAGCAACCCGAAGAAGATAAGGAATCTGTCCCGCAGAGCCTCGTCCAGGGTCGCCTAGAAGGAGAGGTCCACCGCACCTGCGCGCACAACCTCGCCATGGCAGGGCAACGGCACAGCGCAGCATGGGACGCCGGTCCAGAGCGCGCACGCAGAGACAACCACCAGCTGCCCCGGCCGCCGCATCACCTGCACGGGCCGGGGATTGCGTCGCCGCCTGCGCCGAGCCCGCTTGTGCTGCCGCCGCTCCCCCTGGCTGGGCCAGGAAGTCGTGCAAGAAGCCCAGCGTGGCCGACACCGCCTTGAACCTGCCGCGGATGCGCTCTAGCAAGTCGTGCAGCCTCTCATCCTGCAGAGAGGGTGTGCACACCTGCCCTTTGCGCCAGCCTGTGGGGATGCTCTCGGTGCAGGTGGCAGAGCAGGGTGCACCCTCCGCCTCCTCACACCTGGGGGTCTAAGGCAGGGAACTCGTCCAGCAGCTGCTCCAGCGCCGCCAGGCCGCGCTCCGCACGCGGCGGTATGATGAGCGCTCCCTCGCCCTGCCCGGCCGGCCCACCTTGGGCGTCCTCCACCTGCCCGCCTCTGCTATTGCCCTGGTCCTCGACGGCAGGCTGTGCTACCACCGTCAGCGCGGCCACGCCCTCAGCGGCTCTCTGCAGCTGCTGCGCCTGCTGCAGCGCCCGCCAGGTCCGCACGCAGCCCTTGTAGAAGCCCAGCTCCACGCCTGCATGCGCGATCGGGGGGAAGAGGTGTGCTAGCCTCAGCAGGAGCCCTGCATGCTGCTCATGATCACGATTCACACACGCACCAATCTCGAAGCCCTTCTGCACGCCCAGCTCGCGCCCCTCGTGCACGCCGTTCACCATGCCATCCCTGTGCAAGCAGGAGGATGAGGATGAGGCCGCATCCGTGGTGCCGCAGCAGTCCTCAGCTGCATCGGCGAGGGATGAGCTGCTGTGCTCTGCACGAGCCGACGACGCACCTGACGCCGGCCGCGAAGCCCCGCTGCACCTCGCGCTCGTCGGCGCCGTGCACGTCCGCAAAGATGTCATCGTCGTCGTGAGGCATATCGGTGCACTGCACTCGCGGACGTCCAGTTCCCTTGACCCGCGCATGGACGCTTGGGCTTGCGTGCGCGAAGCTGAGCGAGAGGCCCACTGCGACCTTTGGGTGCACTCGCAGGCAGGTGAAAGCAGCTCAGTGAGCAGCTCGTCGCGTGGGAGGCAGTTCCTGGTTCTGCGCTTCCTCCGGCCCTTTACAGTTCACTCAGGAGCCGGTTCAGAAGACGTTAGGGGCGCACCCGAGGAGAGGAGCAAGGTGCGCCGGCAGCAGGCGAGCGAGTGCAGCAGGGGTACCTCGGCACACTTGTCGCGCTTCCGCCGTAGTCAACGCCGTTGGTCAATGATGAGCAGGATCCCGCAACGCGAGATGAGAGAACGAGACCATAGGAGGCGCTAC
>VFQP010001574.1_pt1 | contig 29850 bp, 34 predicted proteins | sample 3512351 | NCBI WGS metagenome assembly VFQP01 (sample SAMN10412372, study PRJNA504923) | tailings metagenome | isolation source: Relicate 1 Philex TSF1 revegetated site | place: Philippines: Tuba, Benguet | collected 2017-08-29
CATGATTAACTTTGAAGTGAGACTGCAGCGAACGCCATGCAACGACGACGACGACGACGACACCGCGCGCCAGCACGCATCGTCCTCGCCCTGCACGACGTCGCTTCGTCGCTCGCTAGTGGGGTGTGCAGCACAGCGACGGCAGTGCTACCTCGCTAACCTCGTAGAACTTGACCACCTGGGGGTGCGTCTTGACGCATCGCTCGTCAAAGGCGAGGATCTGCAGGCCGGCCAGGCTGCGCGCCCGGCTCAGCGCCACGTACGCCTGCCCGCACTCAAACATGTTGGCCAGCGACACCTGCGGGGCGGCGCGAGGCGGGCGGCGGCGGACACGCGCGCGCTGAGCCAGGGTGTGCTGCGCTGGAGCAGCGGCACGCGCGCGCGCGCGAGGCGACGTCACCTGGAGGAGGTCGAGCGAGAGGCCCTGGGACTTGTGGATGGTGAGCGCGTACGCCAGCTTGAGCGGCACCTGCAGCAGGAGTTCAGCAAAGCGCCTCCACTCGCGCTCACCAGCCGGTATGCGCGTCGCCGCCGCCAGCGCAGGGGCCCGCCACGCCCCAGCCCGCGCTCACCTGCATCCTGACGCACTGCCCGCAGCCGGGCACCTGGCTCATGAAGGCGCCCGGCCCCACGATGAGGTCCACGCCGTTGGCAAAGTGCACCACCGGCACCTGCGCAGGCGGGGCGCACACACTCGGGCACGCGCCTGTACGCCTGCGCACCTGAGGAAGACATCCGACATACCCGGTAGCTGGGCTCCAGCCCTGCCGAGGTGTCCAAACAGACGCACCCCACCCACCCCACCCACACACACACACACACTGGTGCCCCACACCCACCCGCTCGCCACCGCCACGGTGGCGCGCCCTGCAAAACGCCAGCAGCGCCCCGAGAGAGCAACGAGCCGCGCCGCACCTGCGCGCCCGTCCACGCCGCGTACTGCTCCAGCCGCATCAGGCTGGCGCCCAGGCACGCCCGCGCCTTGCGCGGCGACAGCGACCGCGCCCACGCCACCCACGACGCAAAGCCGGGCGGCGGCGCCGGCGCCGCCTCCCCCTCCCCGCCGCCCGCCGCCGCCGCGGCCGCCTCCCGGAGCGCCTCGAGCACGGCCTCCGCCCTGGACGGCCCCCCGCCGCCGCCGCCGCCGCGGCCCATGGCGCGGTCGTCGCGCATGTCCTGCCTCAGCTGCTCGAGATCCTCCTCAGTCAGCGCAAAGTCCTCGTCCTCGCCCCGCGCCGCCTTGCCCTTGCGCCCCGACCCCGGCGTGCTGCGCTGCGTGGACAGGCCCAGCGGCACGCCGTAGCCCAGCGCCGCCGCCAGCAAGTCCTCGTCGTCCTCGTCCTCGTCGCCGCCGGCAGCAGCGCCGCCGCCACCACCACCGCGCTCCTCCTCCTCCTCCTCCGGCCTGGGGCGCTTGGCGTGCGGCCGCGACGACGAGCCGGGCGTGCCGCCCGCCTGGTCGTCGCCGGCGTCACCGCCGGACGCCGGGCGCGCGCGCGAGGGCGAGCGCGGCGCCGGCGACGACGGCACCGCCACCGACTGCGTCAGCCCCGCGCCGCGACCGCCGGCATCGTCAGCGCCGGCGGCGGCGCCCTCGGCGGCCATGCGCGCGACGGCCTGGTCGATGCGCACCGCCTGCTGCTGCGCGGCCTGCTGCCTCCTCGCGGCGCGCGGGGGCGGCAGCGGCGAGGGCGGCACCTCGGCGGGCGTGATGCCAGGCACCGGCGAGCCCTTGGCCCGCGCCTCAAACACCTGCACCCACACACAGGTGGGCGTGTGTGAGGGTTGGCTCGCCTGTGTGCGCTGCGGTAGCAGCTGTGCTCTCCGGGCCAGTTCGAGGTGTCCAATACAGATGCAAGTCCCAATAACACGCACACACGCACCTCGTCCTCGTCCAGGTCACCGCCCAGCACGTGCCGCAGCGCCTGGTGCTGCATCAGCAGCCGCGCCTTGGCATCCTGCACGCCACGCCACGCCCGCGGGCAAAGGAGAGCACGGCGCAAGCGAACTTGAAGCGGGGGCGCATGCGGGGCAGAGAGGCGGGCGGGCGCCTGCCACGGCTCGCTCCTGCTCTCCCGGGGGGGCGCTGCGGCAGCGGCTGGGCGCACCTCGGTGTCGATGAAGCCCGTCACGACGCCGCGCGAGCCGTTGACCAGCTGCCGGCCGCCAGGGCGCATGTCCAGGTTGCGCAGCAGCATCACCTGCGCGCCCTCCTGCGCACACGCGCCACCGCCCACACCCAAACGCACACACAAGACGCGTGTCGCGTCAAGCCGTGCGCGCCACCGCCGTTGCTCCCACGCAGCCCCCGTCCACGCACGCACACACCTTGAGGGTGATGGTGGCGGCGGCCTGGCAGTCGCGCCAAAAGTCGGCGCCCAGCAGCCGGCGCTCGGCGTCCAGCTGCTTGTCGACGGGCACGGTGGTGGCCACCTCGGTGCGGTCGCGCGCGGCGAAGGAGACGGGCGGCGCCTTGAGCGCGGCCATCTCGCGCTGGTTCACCTCGTCCGCCTCCTGGTTGCGCGAGAAGAGCTGCGTGGGCCGCACGCCGTCCTGCACGGTGCGCGCCCGCGTTGCGCACACAGAGGCCGCGCGTCGAGGGCGCCTGGTGTGGTGCTGCGAGGGTGCGGCCGGCGAGCTAAGCCGCGCACCTGGACCGGCAGCTCGCGCATGCACTGCTGCCTCAGCACCTGCAGCGACGCCTGCGTGGTGCAGCGAGCGAGGGACAGAGCAACGATGAGGCCTGGCCACGGGGCGATGCTGCCGCTGCGTTGCACTTTGCACACCTTGGCGTTGTGGTCTCCCATGCGGATCGAGTTGAGGATGTTGACAAAGGTCTGGTCGGCCTGCCGGTACACCTGGGTCAGCATCACGTGCTGCAGCTTGAGCGCCTGCCACGCCGGCGCTATGAAGGCCAGGCCCCCGTTGCAAAAGGCGTCCTCGGGCGTGCCGGACGGGATCTTCTTGCTCACTGCGGCAGCGCGGTTGTATTGAGCCGCAGGGCGGGTCACCGGGCGCGCATACACGGCCAGGGCGGGCGGCGGATGAGTTCTCAGGCTGCAGGCGGGAAGCACCTGGAGGGAGCTGAAAGTAGTCGCCGCAGAGGATGAGCTGCAGGCCGCCGGCGGGCTTGTCGTTGCCCCGCACCTGCCTGCGGCGGTGGGAGGCATCCGGCCAAAGCACCAAAGGTGGGCGTGAGAGCAAGGCGTGCGGCGTGCGGGTGACCTTGTGAGCATGCCTTGTGAGCGTGCCTGAAGGAGCGGTCGAGGTGCTCCAGCATCTCTGCGCTCATCATGGAGCACTCGTCCACCACCAGCACCTGCAGGCCAAGGCAGCGGGGCCACACTGCGCTCAGGGCACGCCCCCCCGTGCGACCAACTTCGCACCCCAGCCCCAGGCCCCCTCCCACCTCGTAAGCGCGGACGCGGTCCTTGTTCTGGAACATCTTGGCAAAGTCGTGGGCCATGGACGGCGCGCCGATGCCCAGCGCGGCGTTGATGGTGGTGCCTTGCACGTGAGTGGCGGCAATGCCTGTGGTGGCGGTGACGGCCACCTTGGCGCTGAAGGCCGTGCCGTAGCGCTTCTGCAGCTCTGCGCCGCGCACGGTGCACCACCAAGCAGGAGGGGCGAGAGAGCGCACCTGCACGTCTGCGCCCGCCCACCCGCCCAAAGGCGCCCGCTCTGTGTGCGAAAACTCGTCGCGCGCATGCGCCCCGCTCACCCTGCACGATGACGTTGAGCAGGAATGACTTGCCCGTCCTGCACGGCACCGGCGGGGAAAAGCGCACCAGCGCGGGCGCCGCGCGCTTGCCAGTCCGCCTCCGGGATGGGGCCCGTCACTCACTGCGCATGCTGTTCTGAGCTGCGCATCAGCTCCTGTGGCTCACCCTGCGTTCCCCGTGATGAAGACGCTCTCTCCCGAAAGCACGAGCTCCAGCGCGCCACGCTGCTCGTCGCTCAGGGCCGCGACTTGGGCAAGCCGCGACTGCTGCTGCTTCTCCGTGTGCGGCGTGTCCTCTGGCTTCGCGTCCGCAGCGGGGCGCTGCTTCTCGGGTGGCGTGCAGAGGTCGACCTGCTCCACCGCGGCAGATCCCTCCAACCGCGACTTGCTGCGCGTGCCTGCTGCCGGAGAGTGCATCTTGCGTTGGCCAACTGAACTTCTCTGCTGCTTGCCGCACGCCACCACGCATGGCGCTGTGCACGCTGGGGCTTCACGCCACACGGCGCAGCGCGAGCAGCATTCCCCCAGCAGAGACATATGCTCAGTCGAATTCTAAATCCTCAGGCCGCACGGGCTTGGTCAGCGGGACGACGCTCCGTCTGTGCACGTCCCGCGGCATGGCCTTGCGCATGTCGTACGCGTTCTCCTCGCCGCTGTAGTAGCCCAGCACCTGCACCAGTCATGAGAAGCGTGCATTGCGCATCCGTTGATGGTGAGCTGGCGCCCTGGTTCAGTGGCTCTGCGCACTGCACGGCATCAAGCGCCGCCCGCACCTCGCGGTACTTGATGTAGCCGAACTTTTCATACATGCCGATGGCCACGGCGTTGGACTTGCGGACAAAGAGGTCCACAAAGTACCCGTTGTGCACCTGCGCGCGCGCTCGTGGGCGTGAACGAGCGTGCGACGACAAGTGAGCCGAGCGGTGCAGCGCCCCCCAACGCCAGCGCATCGCCGTGGCCTGCACGTTACGGCCGCCGCCACCAGGAAGAGCAGCGCACCTTTTCGGTGACCTCCTCCAGCATGTGCATGAGCTTCTGCGCCAGCTGCTGCCGCCGGTAGTCGGGTGCCACCTGCGTGCCATGCCAACCAAGCGTGCGGCACGGGATGGCGCCATGGCCCAGGGGTGCGGCGGCGGCGCGCCAGCTCCACGCCTCCCTCCCAGCAGCGGTGATCGGATACACCGGGCTGCGCGCAGGCTGCCGCACCGTGACGGCCGTCACGTGCCCATGCCAGTGCTCGCCCTCGCCCTCGGCCTTGCCCAGGATGTAGCCCATGGTCTGCCTCCCAGGGCCCTCCGCCACCTGCGCATGTGCATGAATTCACAGGTCCGCAGGCGGGGCTGGGTGGCCCACCGAACAGCCACAGCCCGCCGCAGGCCCCAACGCCTGGCACCTGGCAGTACTCTGGCCATCGCGCGAGGTACGTGAGGTAAAAGGTCAGGTTGTACGTCTCGGTGAGGATGTCCAGGTTCACGTTGTTGAACGAGAGCAGGTCGTTGCACGTGAAGCGCCGGATCGTCGTCATGGAGCGCCCAGCTGTGGAGGAGCCCGTCCGCAGAAAAGGCGTGTGGGGGGGAGGAGAGGGCGGGCAGCACGCAGCTCTGCTGCTCCACTGCGGCTGATGGTGCCCTTTCCATGAGGTCTTGCGTCCGTTGGGCATGATGTCGAAGCGCCGTCGCTCAATCGACGACGCTCCTCGGAGCTCACACGACGAGCTTCACCTGACTGACACGCCGTGCGGCGATGTGGCGGTGCCCGGCCTCACCCTGTCGCCGCAGCCACTAGCCTTTCGAGACCAATACGAGATGCTCGGGGCGCAGCAGCGCACCGTTAATGTCGAGGCCTTTTCCTCAGGAGGACGCAGCCGCAGCAGCTGCATCCACCATGCGGCGGTGAGCAGGCGGGCGTGTGTGCGCGTGGTGGCCTTCCAGCGCAACGCCAAGCGGCTCAAGTACAGCCCCCTGGGCCAACCCAGGAACCAGCGGGAGCCGCTCATCATCACGGTGCAGCCTGACGGCAGCGACGCCTGGAGGCTCGAGCCGGCGGCGCAGCTGCTCAAGGCCGGCGGGGTGAGACAGCAGGGCCTCCGCAGCTCCGCGGATCCACCTCAATGCAGGCGTCACGCCACGCTGGCCCTGAGTCTGCTCTCCTGTGCCACCAACTGACCTGGGCCCGACGCAGGTGGGCATCATCCCCACCGATACGCTGCCCGCGCTGGTGGCCGACCTGGAGAACAAGGACGCCGTGCTCAAGCTCTACCAGGCCAAGGAGCTCAACCCGAAAAAGCCGCTCAGCATCCTTTGCCGGTGAGCTCCAGCTGCGGGTTGCGTGGGGGCGGGAATAAGAGATTCTGCGCAGAGGCACCTGGGCGAGCATCCCGCGCGCCCGTTGCCTCGTGCGCCCGACAGGTCATTCCAGCAGGTGGCGCACTACACCACTGGCTTCCCCAGCCCGATGCGCGCGGGGCAGCCCAACTGGTTCAATGTCTGCAGACGCATCCTGCCCGGCCCGGTGCGGCCGCGTGGAGGGGTACTGCCGCTGCACAGGGGCAGTTGCACACACCGCCACGCAGCCACGTCAGTCACACGTGGGACGTCGGGTGCGCGCGCATGCAGTACACGCTCATCCTGCCGGCGAGCAAGAACCTGCCCAGCCAGTGCGTGGACTTCATGGCCGGCAAGAACATCCACCGCAAGAGCGTGGGCATCCGCATGCCCGGCAGCAACCCCGTCTGCAAGGTGCGCGCGCATCGGCAGGCGCCTGCGACGGACGCCCGCCGCGGCAGCACACACGCCGACGGCAGGCCTGCCTCCCGCCTTTCCCCCACAACTTGCAGGCCTTCCTGGAGACGGTGGAGTGCGCCCTGCTTGCCACCAGCGTGCACGTGCCCGAGACGCTGTCGCCCGACACCGAGGTGCCCGACGTGGGCAGCCTGTCGCAGGCGTACGCTGGCCTCGACTTTATCATCGACATCGGGCCGCACGTGGCCACGCAGAGCACCGTGGTGGACATGACGGGCCCCGAGCCCGAGGTGGTGCGCTACGGCGGCGGCGACGCCTCGGTGTTCGAGGCCAGCGCCGCCTGAACAAGGAGCAGCGTGCTGGTACTTGCTGTACTGCTCTCGTGCATCCATTCATCCTTTTGCACCCACGGAGTGCAACAGTTTTGGCCCTCGCACGCGCAGCGCGCAGAGCACAGAGTGCGCGCCCGCGCGAAAATGAGTGATGTTGCGACAGCCGCAGGGATTGAGTTGGTCCTCCAGAAGGAGGTGTGGACCACCTGTAGTGAGTTTGCAGCAGCAGCGGTGCACGAGAGCCTGGTGGCCAGCAGCATGGACAGTCGGCCACCCGCTCGTCCACGGCTCCGCGCCGTGCGAAGACCGTAGAGGCGATGACGACACGGGCTCGCAGTGCTCTAGCCAACGGGTGCGCCGCATCCGCTGCGGCGTGCTCGCTTGAGGGACATCGTTGACCCGCCCCACCTCGCGCGCACCTGCAGCGCAAAGGCAACACCAGCATGTTGTTGCATTGCATTACGCTGTGCAGACTGGCTACGGAGGAGGAGGGCAAGCTGCACTGAGACAGCCGACGCGCACGGCATGCATGGCGAGCGCCACCGCAAAGCAACACCGACCGGCAGGCACCGACCGCCAGCCGCCCTTTGTGCTGGTGGATGACGACGCCAGCTCCTCTGCCAACGCGCACTACACGCTCGAGGTGCACCCCGACACGCCCCGGCGCGCCGATGCGCCACCCGCCGCCCAGGCTCGCGGAAGGTCGCGCCTGGCCGGGGTCGGCTCCACGCCGCCTGGGACCGGGAACCCCGCGCGCGTGGTGCCTCGCCGGCAGGCCACCACGCCCCCGCCCCCCACCACCTCACAACCAGCAGCAGCAGCAGGAGCGCGGCACGGCGCTGTCGCCGCCGGCGCCCGTGGCGCGCGGGCGCAGTGGCAGCTGCGGGGCATCAACAGCGCGGCAGCGGCGGTGCGGCCGCTCGCGCCGGCGCAGCAGGCGCCGCACCACCCCAAGCCACGGACCACCCCACAGCAGCGTGAGCGGGAGCGCTCTGGGCCAGTGCTGCGGGCGCCCAGCCCTGCGCCAGCAGCCTCCTCTCCACTCCAGCAGCCAGCGGCTCCCAGCAGCCCCAGCCTCTGCGCACTGGACGACGCAGGCAGCCAGCAGGACGTGGTCACGGCGGGGGGGGAGCACGCCGGCCACGAGCCTCAGCACCTGACGCAGCGGCCCCCACCCGCGGCGCTGAGCAGGCCCCCGCACACGGACCCAGGCACGCCGGCGCAGCCACCAGACGCACCCACACAGCAGGACGATGCAGCGGCGGAGCCAGCAACGCAGCAGCAGCCGGCGGTGGCGGCCGACCCAGCGGCGGGCGTGAGGACCGCGCCGGCGGCGGCGGACGAGGAGGAGGTGCTGGCGCTGCGGCGCGAGCTGCGGTCGGCGCACGAGGCGCTCGCCGAGCTGCGGGGCGCCAACCGCGACCTGGAGCTGCAGCTGGGCGCGCTCACCTCGTTCAACAGGACGCTGAAGGCGCAGCTTTCGGTCGACCACCTGGCGCAGGCGAGCGCGAGCGATCTGGGTGTTCGCCGCTGCTGGTTGGCAGCGGTGGCGCTGCTGCGTGCGCGCGTGCGAGAGAGGGAAAGCGATGGTGTGTGTGGCGCTGCGTTGGGGGCGGGGTTCGCGTGCAGGCCGACGCGCTCGAGTCGCTGCACCGCCAGCTGGCCGCGGCCGAGGCGGCGCTGAGGGAGGCGACGGCGCTCAACAAGCGCCTGGCGGCCGGGGCGCACCAGGACCACTGGCAGCACCACGAGGCTGACGCGGTGCCTGCAGACCACGGGCAGCAGGTGCGCGTGCGCCGGCGCTCCCAGCCAGCGTGGTGCTCGCGGTGCGTGCGGTGCGGTGACGTGGTTGCGCGCTGCGCTGGCGCCCCGTGCATGCAGGTGGTGGATCTCGGGGCGTGCTGCGCCGCTCTGCGGGCCGAGCGGGACGAGGCGCGGGCGTCCGCTGAGTTTGCCGCGCGGGAGCGCGACGCGGTGGGTGACGCCTGCGGTGCGCCTGCCTGCTCCCTGCTGAGTGGGTGCGGCACCGGCCTGATGCTGCTGCTCTTGGCGCCGGGGCAACGTTGGCGCGCTGCAGATCAAGGGTGAGCTGGACGGCGCGCAGCAGGCGGTGCTCGCTCTGCGGGGCGAGGTGGAGGCCAGGGGCCGGCAGGAGCAGGAGCGGCTGGTGCGTCGGCCACCACCGGTGGAGTCGCGTGCAGGCGGCCCGGGCGCAGAGAGCCTTGGGCTGAAGCTTGCCGGCCGTCTGCACTGGCGCCGCAGGCCGAGGCGGTGACCGTGCTGGACGGCCTGCGGGCGCACAACCTCGCGCTGTTGGCGCAGGTCGCGCAGCAGCAGGCAAGAGGGTGGCCTCCAGGGGACGCGCAGCAGCAGAGTCGCTGTGCTTTGTGGGCTGCGTGGGCCTTGGCGCTGCTTGTTCTTGAGGCGCCGTGGCGCCTGGCCTGGCGTGCGCGTGTCCCGCAGCGTGAGCTGGCGGCCGTGTACCAGCGCAAGCTGGAGCGCGACGCGGCGGCCGTCGCGCTCAAGGGCAAACTCGACGCCACGCAGGAGCGCCTGGACGCCCTCCTCAGGGTGCGCGACCCAAGGGCAGAGCAGAGCACAGCACGCGCAGGGTGTGGGAGGGCGGCGCTGACAATTGTCGCGAGGCGTGCGCTGCCGCTGCTGGTGTGGCGCAGGAGAGGGAGGCGGCCGAGGGCGGCGCGCAGGGCCTCGAGGCGCGCCTGGCGGCGGTGCGGCGGCGCTGCGCGGCGCTGGAGCAGGCGCTGGCCCGGGAGCGCACGGCGCGGGGCAAGGCGGAGCACACGGTGCGCCACGCCACCCCTCCTCCTCCTCCTCCTCGCCAGCTGCTGCTTGCCTGCGCGTTGCCGCACGCCCTCAGCGACCTGTGGACGACGCTTCGCGCCCCGCCTGCAGGCCGCGGAGCTGCAGGAGGAGCTGCGCCTCACCCTGCACGTCATGGCGCGGCAGCAGCAGCAGCAGCAGCACGCGGCCCTCACCGCCGGCAAGCCGCAGCGCCCAAGCGCCCCACCAAGCCAAACCCAAGCGGCGCCGCTCGCCCCCCAGCAGGTGGAGACGCTGGCCGTGGAGCTGGGCGGCGGCGACAGCGCCGGCAGCTTCCACAGCGTGCAGCAGGGGGAGCAGGCGCCAGCGGCGCACGGGACCTGCAGCGCTGCCGCCGGCGCGAGCCGCCACCGACGCCGGCGGCTCAGCGTGGACAACCACGTGGCGCTGGGCTGGCGGCGCGAGGTGCCAGGGCCATCGCAGCCCGACGCCGTGGACCTGTCCCTGCAGCACAGCGCGCCCAGCGTCGCCGCCGCGCCGCCGCCGCCGGGCGCTTTGCAGGGCGGCGGGGCACCCGGGGCGGACGCCGCGCCAGAGCCAGGCAATGCCGTCAACGATAGCCACGCCCTGGACGCCCCTCCGCAGCGTGCGGGGCAACCCGGGGACGGCGCGCGGCGGAAAACGGCGGCGGCCGGGTGCGCTGTGGTGGTGCTGCGCAAGCCCGCCCTCACCGCCGCACGCAAGCCCGGCGCCCACCCTCCCTCCCCACCACGCGCCTCTGCCCCCGCCCCAGCAGCGCACGCGGACGGCGCCCCACGCCCTCTCCCTGACGCCGCAACAGCCCCGTCACGTCACGAGGAGGAGGAGGAGGAGGAGGAGGAGGACGAGGAGGAGGAGGAGGAGCAAGGGCCTGGTGGCGCCGCCACGCCCGCCGCGTCGCCGCCCCGCGCGGCCTCAGTAGGCCGCGGCAAGGCCACCCTCACCTCCACCGGGGTGCAGACCTCGCTGTCGCTGGAGCCGACCAGGCAGCTGTCCCCCGCCGTGCAACATGTGCTGGACGCCGCCACCGCGCTCGCGGCCACCCGCCGGTCGCCCCTCGCCACCAGCAAGCAAGCAGCGAGGAGGGCGCTCAGCCCGCTGCTGCTGCAGCCGCACCCGCCGCCCGACCTCGGCGCCGGCGCCGCCAGCCCTGGCGCGGCGGCGGAGGCGGTCAGCACGCCTGGGGGTGGGGGAATTGGCGCAGGAGAGGGCAGCGGCCGCTGCGCCGCCACGCTGAGCACGGGCAAGGGCAAGGCGCCCAGCCGGCCGCCGTGGCGCCGCCTGCTCAGCGCGCCCTTCAGCCTGTCCGCCGGGCCCGCACGCGCAGCCGCGCGGGGGGCAGCGTCCTCCCCGCCTCGCGGCCGCGGCGGCGTACGGCGTGCCGCCGCCGACGCGCTGCTTGTGGGCGGCATCAACGGCGCGGAGTCGGAGTGCCAGGAGCGGTCGGAGCAGGCGGCCAGCGCTGGTAGCGAGGGCGCGGGCCCGCTGGGCGGCTCACCAGCACCAGGGGCCGGCAGCCTGGGCGACAGGGGAGCGGCGCCGCCGGGCCCGCTCGCGTGCCTGGCGCGCGCCTGGGCCCCTCTGGCGAGCGACGCCGCGGGCCTGGCCGCGTCTCCAACGGCGGCTGGCTCGCCGCTGCACCCGCTGCTGGCTCTGCTGGCCTCGTACCCGTCCTCGCCCGCCTCGCCGGGCGGCGCAAGCCAGCCGCAGCAGCAGCCGCAGGCGCCTGCGGCGAGCGCTAGCTCCCCGCCCTTGGCAGACGAGGAGGAGGAGGGAGAGCGGGGGAGCGGGGAGGCGGACGCGGCAGCGCCAGGCGTGTCGAGCGTGTGGCACAAGAACCCGCTGTTCCACGACGGCGACGGTGCCGCCGCCCCGGCGGCGCCCGCCACAGCCCTCCCGGGGGACTCGGCGCGCTCCGAGTCCGTTCCCGCGTCCAAGGGCCCAGACAGCGCGGCGGAGGGCGTGGCGGGCGCAGCGGCTGTGCAGCTTCCGGCTGCCGCAGAGGCGGGAGCTGCGCTCGCGCCCACCGCGCCGGCGATCCGCTCGCACGTCTCGCTGGCGGAGCTCGGCCCTGGGCCGCTGCAGCAGCAGCCTGCTGCCACCGCGGCGGACGCTGCGCCACTGCCGACTCTGCAGCACACGCAGCCTGGCGCAGCACCCCCGCAGGAGGAGGAGGTGGCGCCTGCCCCACCGGCCCCGCCTCCTGGCTGCCACGCCGCCGAGCCGCAGCCATCACCGGCATCCGGCGGGAGGAGCGCCAGCGACGGCGGCGCGAGCAGCGCGCCAGCGGCGGCAGTCCAGCTGCGCCCCAGCGTGGGGGGCGGCGGCACAACCACCGCGGGCAGCACGAGCGTGTCGCTGCACCGCCACCTCATGGAGGCGCAGGAGAGGCTCTCCAGCCTGTCGGGCATCCTGCACAAGTATGCCGCCGCCACCACCGCCGCCTCGGGGAGCTCTGCCGCCGCCTCGGCCCAGCCCTCCCAGGCCTCCCTGCCCACCAGCACCACCACCGCCGACACCTCGTTCGTGTCGGCGGTGGGGGGTCCCGACGGCAGCACCCGCCACACGACAAAGCATGATGACCTCGGCCCCAGCGACGCGCCTCTGCTGGCGCCGCTGGAACCACCGCCGCAAGCGCCCGTGCCGCCCGCGCAAGAGCACGTGGCGGCGCCGGCGGCCGTGGACAAGCGCCGGCTGGCCGAGCTGCTGAGGCTGCTGCCCCCGCCGCTGCAGCGGCGCGGTGGTGGGGCGCGCAGCGGCGGCGTTGCGGCGGGGGCGGTGGGCGCGCACGCGCAGCCGTGGGCGTCATGGAGCGGCGCGGGCGCTGTTGTGGCGGTGGAGGGCGGGGCGCAGCAGCGCGGCGTCGCGTTGCATCACCCACCTGCGAGCGCCGCCCCACCGCTGGCGGACGTAGTGCAGGCCATGATCCTGAGCCCGCCGGCTGCGTCCGTCGGCGCACCGCCCGGCCTGCCTGCGGCGCAGCGGCAGCCCGCCTGGCTGCAGGGCGTGGTCAGCAGCAGCGCACCTGCGCAGACGCTCGAAGTGGCGGCCGCCGTGCCCCCATCGCACGCGCTGCGGCTCGGCGGCCTACGCGGTACACACCAGTGGATGCCCGTTGGCCCGGTGGGCGTTGCTAGCGGGCCAGCAGCACCGCAGCCGCGGGCCGCAACGTTTGGCGGCGCGCGACCGAGGCCGGTGCAGCCGCTGCAGCTGAGCGACGTGCTGCGTCCCGTCACCAAGGGACCCTCGTCCTCCTGGGGGGGAAGCTCCTGGTAATCAAGCGTCTGTCGATGCGTTCGCACCGCGCACGCTTGTGGCGCGCGTGCTGCGCCCTCTCCTGTGCAACCCACCGTCTGCCCACACATAGCAAAGCCATGGGTTCGAACGGAGCATCAGCAGCGCCCCCACGCCCGGCCGGCTCGGGCTCCGTGTTCCTCTTCAGCGCGGACGACACGGACGTGAGCCAGCGCGTCTTCCAGTGGTTCCTCAAGACGGTCTACCACAACGGCGACGAGGTCCACATCGTGCACGTCATCCCGCGCAGCAAGTTCCAGGCGTCCCAGTACGCGGTGCCCGCGGTGGACTACCTCCCGCAGATAGATCGCTCCAAGTACGAGGCCGCCCTGCAGCACGCCGAGGAGTTCATCGTCAAGCGCTTCCTGTCCATCTTCCCGCTCGACTCCAACTCGACGCCCATCGTGCACATCGTCAAGGTGAGAGCGTGGGGCGCGACTGGGTGTCGCCCCGTCGACACGCTGCCGGCCACACGCGCCGAGCGTGCCCGGGCGCCTCGCTGCTCGCAGTCGGAGATCGACACGGAGACGGTGGGCCACATCATCGTGCAAAAGGCCGAGGAGCTCAACGCCACCATGGTGGTGATGGCCAACCGGAGCAAGAACGCCGTGACCGAGTTCTTCATGGGCTCCGTCTCCAAGTACGTCATGGCGCACAGCAAGCGGCCCGTGCTCATCGCCAAGGGCATCTGAACACCCGGCGCCGGAGCTCGAGGGCGGCAGTCGCTGGCACCAAGCCGACGACGTGGCGCGGCCCTTTTTGCGCGTCGTGCCCCGCTCCCTTTGGGCCGCTGTTGAGGGGGAGCAGCCTGCTGCTCGGGGGGGTGGCTAGGGTGCAGGATGTGTTGGGACCGTTGCTGCAGCGTCTCGGCAGCGGTGCTGACGACGACGACGCGGTGTGGCGGGGCCCAGCCGCTCCTGTCGCCCCTGTGGTGTTCATCAGGCAGGGCCACTTCTGCGTTGGCCACAAGTTTTGGTGTGACTGTGTTGCTGTCAGTGGTTGCAGCCGCTGCCGCAGCTGGCCTGCCGGGCGTGCGCCTGCCGCGGAGCCCGACGTTTGCTCTTGCGCTCTCCCTCTTCTTCTCCTTCTTCCATTCTTTTTCACCTGCATCGCCCTTGCCCAACCAAGCATGCTGCAGGCGCGCGGCGTCTTTGCGCAGCTGCTCCCTCATCTCTGGTCGCGAGTCCCGTTCCGCAGCCCCCGCTGGCTTGTCTGTCTCGTCCCTCCACCACTGCAACCGCATCGCCGCAACTCCTTGCACGTCCCTCCGACGTCACTTGGTGGTGCCAAACGCGCGGTCGCCAGCGTCACCCAGCCCAGGCACGATGAAGCCGCGCTCGTTGACCTCGGCGTCGATGCACGCCGTGTACACCTTGAGGCCTGCGCGGGCGTTGGTGGTGGACAGACGGACAACACCACGGAGTCATATCCAGGGCGGCAGCGGCAGGGGCAACTGCGCGCCCGGCGGCAGCGCCACACCATCGGCCGGTCGCTCACCCTTGTACTTCTCCGACAGCTTGACCATGGCGGGCGGCGCCACCACCACGGCGATGATGCGAATGTTCTCGGGCTTGGCGCCACGCGCGACAATGTCGTCCACCACCTGCGCCCCGCCGCACACCCAGGGTGAGCCAGCGTCGGTCGGTACTGCGCGCACGGCGGGCCTGCAAGCACCCAGCGCCCTCACCCACAGCGCCCCGGTGCACCCCAAGCCGGCGCACACCTGGAGGATGGTGCCTCCAGTGGCCAGCATGGGGTCGGTGATGATGACGCGGTCGTCCTCGTCAAACCGGCTGGGCAGCTTGTTCAGGTACGACCTGCGTTGCGCGCGCGGGTAGGGCACAGCGCATGCGCCGCCGTGCGCTTGAGCCGCCTGCTAAACCTGCCATGCGGTGCTGCACCGTGGCCAGTGTGGGAGCTGCTCACGTGGCCTTGAGCGTCTCCTCGTTGCGCACGTAGCCGACGTGGTAGGTCTCGTGCGCCGGCAGCACCTGCTGCGCCTGCTCCAGCAGCACCAGCCCCGCTCTCAACACGGGCACCACCTGCGGACAGCAGAGCACCACCACGTGCGCCGCTGCGCAGCACACTGAGGACGGCCTGCAACACAAGGCGCGCGCTGCCCTCCCCACCCCGCTAGCACAGGGTGTGCACGCGCGCCTTGATGGGCTTGGTGGGGTCGACGAACGAGACCTCTGAGGGCCCCAGCGGCGTCTCCACCACGGCGTCCACCGTGGGCAGCAGCTCGCGCACGGCCTCGTAGATGAGCAGGCGCCCCAGCTCCGCCGTGGCGGCGCGGAACATGGCATTGGGCGTGGCGGCGTTGCGCAGGATGGCCAACCAGTGCTTGACCAGAGGGTGAGGCGGCACGTACACCTGTTGGCGATTGAGGAGGATGCGTGCACCATCATGTTGTGCGGACGTGCCACAGATCGTCGGGCGGGGCCGCGCGCACAGCAACGCCCGTGAGCCAGGACTGCCCAGCCATGGCTCACCAGCATCTGCTGGATGGGTGGCTTCTTGGCCGACTGCGCCCGGCACACGGTGCTGCTGCGCTGCGGATGGGCCGCAGCCGCCAGGTGCGGCCGAGTTGCCCCGAGCACGACAGGGGAGCTCTCCGCCCGCGACTGGTGGTGCGAGGCCGCTGCTGCGCATAGCCGCTGGCACGGCGGACGCAGCAGGATCGCAGCGGGCGCCTGGGCTGCTGCTGAGCCCGAGCTCGCCCAGGAGGAGGACGGCATCGTCTTGCAGGCGCTCTGCATCGTGTGGGAAAAGCTGAGCTGCGTCAAATTGGACGGGTAGGAGCTGAACCAAGGGCAAAGAATACCTGGGCGCACGGTGCGCGTGCATGCGTGTGCGCAGTCGAGGGCAAGGCGTGCGTCGTGCAGAGCGCCAAGAGTGCAGGGCGTGCAGGCAAGGTGTAGGATCACATGGGCGAGCTCTTGAGCTCCAGGCTACCGGCGCCCTTGAGCTGCCCGCTGTTGGCCAGCCGCTTGAACGAGCTGCTCAGCGTCTTGCTCAGGTGCCGCAGACTGGACCTCCGCTTGATTGCCTGCGGTGCCACAGCCACCCCGTGCAAGCAAGCTCTGGTGAGCCGCTTGCGCAGTTGACATGCCAAAGAGCTCAGGAGGCCACGCGACTCACGAAGTAGTGGATGGGCGCGTTGTACGCGCAGAAGACCTCCCTGGGCTCGTGCACCGGCACCGTCGGCTCGTACAGAATGTACCTGCGCACGCAAAAGGGGTGGGGGGCGACCGAGCGAGCACGTGCCCTCCCGCTCCTTCACCGTGGCAGCACGCGGGCTGTGCCCGCATCGCCGGCAGCCACGGTTCATCCAAGTTCTCACCAGTTGGACGCGTCGCTGGTGAGCACGTTGACCGTCACCTTGAGCGCGTCGCACGCCGCCCTCTGCGACACGTGAGCATGCGCACACGTGCTTCGAAGGCAGCGTCTCGCTCCAGCAGCGCAGCACTCGTCAACGGCAGGCACGCAGGCGCACGCTGCCATGCGCACCAGCGTGAGCTCGTCGCCCCAGGTCCTTGACTTGGCCATGGACTCTGCACGCCGTCCACACGGCCCGCACGCACAGCGGCCCACGCCGGTTGTGTGCGGTGCGCCGGACGCCGTCGCACGTCCCCACCCAAAATCCCCAAAGCACGTCGCACGGCGGCGCGCACCGACGTAGGCGTGGAAGTCCTCCCCAAGGAAGCACTCGTACTCCTCCTTGTGCTGCCTGCGCGACACAAGCAGCCCACCCAGCAGCGTCGGGACGCCTCACCAAAGAAGGAAAACGTTCGCGCCGAGGACACTGCAGGCGTGCGCTCACCGGATATGCGCAATGACCTTGTCGCGTATCTCTTGGTGGAACTGCTGGCTGCCCAGCAGCTCGTGCGCCAGCGTCCGGAACTGGCAGTTCCCGTCGCCCTCAATGTGGATGGTCTCCAGGTTGAGCCGCTCGAGCCGCTCGGCCAACCGCCGCTCGTGCGTCAGCGTGGCCAGCTTCTGCGCACAAGAAACAGACCCACCAAGCACCAAACAGGATGGCACCAGACCATGTGTGGCACTGACGCGGGGCCATTCTTGCCTTGAAGCCACCGGGCGCCGCACCTTGTCGTTGCGTGAGAGCTGCTCCTCCCGCACCACCAGCACCGCCAGCGCCCGCCTGCTCGCCGTCCAGTTCAGCGCTGCGCATGAGCACGTCACACGCCATACGCCATGAGCTCCGAGTTGGCAACGAAGGGCACACACCGCAGTTCTCCTCGGCCACCATGCGCGCGTCCTGCAGCCCCGCACCGAGGTACCTGCCGACCCAGAGCTCTCACCTCGGTTCTGCGACGCAGAGAGCTCCGAGTCTGCCGCCGCGATGCTGGCCGGGGGCTGCGCGCCCGTGGTGGACAGGAGCGCAGCGGCGTCGGCCGGGGGCTGCAGGGTGCTGCCCGGCAGCACGTCCACCGCCACCCCGGTGCCTGACGCGGTGGCGGTGGGCGTCTGGGCGCCATCCGCCAGCGCAGGGGCCAGGCTGCTCCTGTTGACGCGGTGCGCCACGCTGCTGACGCGCACAAAGCCGCGCTGCGGCACGGCGCTGGCGCCGCGCACCGACATGCGGCTGTGCGGGCCGGGCCCCGCGCTGCTGAGCGCGCTGGCGGCCGCGCTGCTGCCTCCTGCGTCGCACGGAGTGGCCAGCCAGCACAGCACTGGTGAGGAGGGTGAGGAGGAGGGCGCGTGGGAGATTTCCAGGTGGCGGCAACTGCAGGGGGGCGCATGCGCGTCACCTGCTTCAAGCTGCAGCCTGCCAGAGGGGCTGGCCCAGAGCTTCTCATCGTCTTGGCCCTCAGGCAGCAGCTGCACCATGGAGAGATTGACCAGCAGGTTGTCGCGGGCAGCGGGCACGGGGCTCACGCCCGTGGACTGGAACAGCTTCTTGAGCTCGGCGGCGACGTGCTGCGGTCTTCCTAGTGGCAGGTCCGGAACCACGTCTGGGTTGCTGTTCTGCGTGGGCAGCGTCCCTCCAGTCCCTTGCCCAGGAGATGGCGAAGTGGGCGACTGGGCTCGCGGCCCCGCATCCGCGGCCTTCCGCTCATCGTGCTGGTGGCGCTTCTTCGAGCGCCCGCCGCCACCGAAGCACAGCATTTGTTGGCCGTGCGTTCGCGCCTCCTTGGCGAAGAGCGAGCTCGGCGTCCGCCTGCCCCGCAGCGGCAGCGTGGGATCCGCTGGCAGGCAGAGCTCCACTAGCGGAGTGCTAGAATGCAGGACCACTGGGGACCACGGGGAGGGACCGTCGCGACGGTCGGTGGGGGGCGACACATGAGGGTTGGCTGCCCATGCTCGCCACCCGGCCCCCAAGGGTGATTCAGGCTGCACAACTGCACGCAGAACATACTGCTGCCGCTGCTGCGCTGCAGCGGCAGATGGCGCTTTGGTCTTCGTCCTCTCGCAGGCAGGCCTTCGCATGACCAGCGTGCCAGCAGAGGACAATGCCGCAGACCAAGACGCTCGCGCTGCTGGCGTCTGCGGGCGCTGCAGCATCCGCGGCTTCTGCCGCGGCGTGGCTCGCCCCTGACGAGGACGACGGGCGCAAGCGCGGCTCCATCGTCGGCGCGCAGGCCTCCATCGGCAGCAGCACCAGCGCCAGCACCATCACGAGCAGCCGCGCAGTGGCAGGCGGAGTTCCGGCCACGCTGCTTCGCGGGTGCGCGCTTTCTGCAGCTCCACTCGGGTTGCTTTCCAACTCAGCTGCTTCACGCTCGAGCAGCCACAGCACTGCGGCTGGACATGGTGTGGCCTGGATGGTGCTGCTGCATGCAGGCTGGGTCTGTCGGGCGGAGCGGGCGCAGCTGCGCGTGCGGGGGGCGCGCTTACCTCTCAGCTCCTCCTGCAGCAGCAGGGCCAGCAGCAGGACCAGCAGGACGCGTTGGCGAGCTTCTCAGCGCCAGCGGCGTGGTGGGAGCGACGACTGGGCGCGCCAAGGGCTGGCTCGCAGCAGCACGGGGAGCCACACGCTGTGGCTCGGGGCGCAGCAGAGCAGGTGGGCCGAGTGCACGGCAAGCGTGGGATCCGCGGCGTCGCAGCGCCAGCTGGCTGACGCTGGCCTGCATGCTGACCTGCCTGCACACGCAGGCGCCGCCACGTGGCCTCCCCAACGCACAAGATGACTGCCACGGCCAGCCACCTGCAGCTCCAGTGGCAGCCTGCACGCACAGCGAGGAGGGCGGCGCCCCGCAGCTCCCTCAAATGCAGCAGGAGCAGCCCAGCCCGCCAGAGCCTCTGCAGCCACTGCCCGCCGCTTGGGCGCTCGAGCCCGCTGCAGCAACCACCGCCACCCCTGATGCGTCCCCTCTCTCCCTCCCGGCCCTTCCACCTCACGTCGCACCGCCGGCGGTGGCGCCCGCACAGCCGCCGCCAGCAGCCGGGGCGCATCTCGTCCACGCGGGCGGGCTGCGGGACCGTACGGGCGTCGCGTCGCCGCTCGGCGCTGTGGAGCCAGCGCCGCGCCGCCCTCCTGCCAGCGCCCCCACCACCTCCCTGGACGGCCCAGTCCCGCACAGCGACGCCCCCAGTGGTCATGGGCACCAGCCCTGCCTCACCGACGCCCCCGCCCCCTCCGCCCCGCCCAGCTCCATCAGCTGCTCTGCAACGGAGCCCTCCCACAGCCCCGCTGGCACCACCACCGCCGCCACCGCCAGCCTGCGCAGCACCAGCGCCAGCGCCATTGCCAGCGCCAACGCCAGCGGGCAGCAGAGCCCAGCCCACCCCGCCGCCCAAGCCCACGCAGCCGCCGCCACTTCTGCCTTATCGTCCCACCCCCCCTCGTGCGACGACCCGTTGCCCGCGCCCAACGACGTCCTCAGCAGCCCCGAGCCTGGCGTGCCTTACCCAGCCGCCCACGTCCTACCGGGCCCACCAGCAAGCCAGCGCCAGGCGGCGCCCGAGGAGGCCTCAGCGGCTCCTCTGCTCGCGCACCGCAACGGGGCGCCTTGGGGTGCGCCCGCCGCCAGCCCGCACAACCCCCTGCGCGCGCCCTGTGAGGCCGAGGGCGGCGTGCGCAGCGCCGGCGCGACCGCCTCCACCTCCACGCCGCAGCACGCCAACGCCAGCGCGTCGGACAGCGAGGGCGATGGGCAGCGGCAGCAGCCAGCGGCGTGCTCGGGGCTGGGCGGGCCTGCACATGTGCGTGACGAGGGGCAGGCGGTGGGCGGCGCAGGGTTCCCGGGCGGCACAGCGGAGCGGCGGCAGCAGCGCGGCTCGTTGCAGCCACCACCACGAGCGAGCGCCGGCGACGTCGGCGGCGCGGAGGAGCGGCGGGAGTGGTGCTCCGTGTTGAGGCCTCTGGGGGCCGGCAGCACCGGCGGCCTCGGCTGTGCTGAGCAGCAGCAGCAGCAGCCGTGGCAGGTCACGTTGAGGCCAGCGGAGGCCAGCACCGACAGCCAGCTTTGGCCCTGCGACTCGCGGGCGGTCGTGAGCCTCGTCCCCGCCTCACCGCCGCCTGCCGACGCGTGCGGCGGCGGCCCCCACCACGCCACGAGCCCACAGGCCGCGCTCAAGGCCTCGCATTCGCCGCCACCTGGCAAAGGCATGCGGGCGCACACGCTGCCAGAGTGCCTGGTGGTGCAGCTGCAGAGCGCGCCGCAGCAAGCCAGCCCCATCGCTGCCGCCACGGCAGGAGAGGCTCCCTCCCCTCGCAGCCTTGCCAGCCTTGCCGCCGGCGCGCACGGGGCCGCTCAGGGCCCTGCCTCCACGTCTGCGCCAGTGCCTCCACCGGGCGCAGCAGACGGCGCCGCCGCCACCGGCAGCTTCACCACCTGCTCTCTTCTCAGCCCTGCGCCGCTACCTCCACCTGCCGCTGCGGACAGCGGCGCCACCGCCGGCGGCCTCACCGCGCCCACCCTCGCCCCGGCAGCGGTGGACCCGCCACGCAGCACCCTGCGTTCCTACCTGCTGCCAGAGGCGCTCACGGTGCAGCTCTCCGCAGACACCACCACTCCCTCCCCCTCGCTCCCCTCCGCCTCTGCGCCACGCCGCGCCAGCCCCAGCCCGGACGGAGGCGCCGCCGCCGCTCAAGCGCCCGCGCCAGCAGCAGCGGCCAGCCTGCCGGCGTCACCCACGGCCCGCGAGGCGGCCACCGCCTGGGCGGCCCGGCACGCCGCGCCCGGCGCCGACGGGCGGCGCCGCCCCTCGCTGTCGGGCTGCGCCACGCCGCTCCGCCAGCCGCGCACAGCAGGCGGCGCCACGTGGGGCGGGGCGGGCGCCGACGGCGGCGGCGGCAGCATCCTGGCGCAGGGCCCGGCGCTGGCGCGGCGCGCCCAGGCGGCGGGGCAAGGCGAGCCGTCGGCGTTCGACGGCGCGCTGCGCGCGCTGCGGCCCGTGCACACCGCGCCCGCGCCGGCCACCGCACACGCCAGCCCCGGAAGCAGCGACGGCGCCGGCGGCAGCAGCAGCGACGGTGACGCCGGAGCAGTGGACAGTGCGCAGGACAGTGGCCGCAGCGACGCCGTGCCAGGCGGCGCCGACGCGGCGGCACGCGCCACCACCACCGCCAAGCCCCTAGCGGCGCGGCGCGCGGGTGCGGCGCCGCGGCTCCGTTCCGCGCCGGGGGGGCCGGCGGCGGCGGCGGCGGCACCACGCAAGCGCCACGGGGCTGCGGCGGCAGCAGTGGTAGCAGCCCCTGGCGATGACAGCGAGAGCCAGCGCACCGGCGGCGAGGCGCTTCCACCGTTGCCGCCTGACGCCGTGGACCGCCTGCTCGCGCATTTGGGCGGGGAGCGGGCCTGGGCGGCCCTGGCCGAGCCCCTCCTGCAAAGCACTGCCGACGCTGGCGCAGCCTCCCAGGCGTCCTCGCCCCCCTCTTCTGCGGCCAGCGCTGCCGGCGCTGCCGCGCGGCCGTGCTGGGAGTGCGACGGGGCACCGGTGGTAGTACGGCTGCCGGCGGGCGCGGAGGAAGGCGCGGGAGGCAGCGGCGCCGCCACCACGGCAGTGACCACGTGCCACGTGGTGGCGTGGGACGGCGGCGTGAGCCGGCACTCGCGGCTGCTGGCGGGCGCAGCGGGCGCGGAGCAGCACCAGGTGGTGAGCCTGGGGCCCCACTCGTCCACCTGCCAGACGGGACGGGCGCAGCAGCAGCCCCCCGCCACGCCCCGCGCCCTCGGGGGCAGCTCGCCCGTGACGGCGGCAGCAGCGCAGCGGGGGGGCAGCATTGCGGCGGCAGCCGGCGCCTCCGCCAGCGCGCCGGACCTCCACCTGCTGCGCCTGCTGGTGCGCCGCCCTTGCTGCTTCTGCCCTTGCCGGCACGTCACAACGTGTGTTGCGCAGCGCAGGACGTGGTGGCTCACAAGCACGCTCGTGCGCGCTCCCTCGTGCCGCCTCGCAGGTGGTGAACGAGGAGGTGGCGATTGAGCAGCCGGTGCAGCTGGAGCTGCCCAGAAGCTGCTCGGCGGCGCGCGGCCTGCTGCTGCCCGCCCACGCGCTCGTGCCGGCGGCCGCGCCAGCCGCGTCGCCGCGCCAGGCCGCACCGACCTCGCAGCATCGCTCGCGCGCGTTTGGCGTGCGCACGCCGCTGGCGGGGAGCGACGCGGCGGCGCCGGCGGGGCCTCTGGCGCCCTCGCTCGCCTCGGAGCTGGTGCCCTTCCCGTCTTTGTGCGTGAACAGCGGCGAGGAGCGGGAGGACGCCGCCGTGCCGCCGGACGCGCCTGCGCTGCTGGGCGTGGACGGGCGGGGCGCCACGCGCCTGCGGCTGGTGCTGTCGCCCCGGTCCGCGCTGCTGCTGGTGGCGGCGGCGCCTGCGGCGCCGCGGCCCAAGCTGCGCGGCGGGGCGAGGGAGACGGCGGGGGCGGCGCCGGCGCTGCGGCAGCACCACGGCTGGGGCGCGGGTGCGACGGCGCAGCGGCGGCTGTCCCTGCAGCACGAGCACCCGCCCGTTGGCTTGGCGGGCACGCCGGGCGCCACCGCGGTGACCCTGTCTGCGGTCCGGCGGCGGGCCGCCGAGCTGGCCGGCGGCGAGCCGGCGGCGGTGGCAGCGGAGGAGGCGGAGGATGGGATGGGTGGTCACGCGGCGGACGGGGCGCGGCAGGTGCGGCAGCGCGTGGCGGCGTGCTCGCAGGCCGGCCAGGCCATCCGCGCGCTGGTGGAGCAGTTTGAGGCGCAGCAACACCGGGGCAGCGGAGGGGCGCCGACGCCGGGCACGCCCCGGACCGCGCCGCGCGGGGCGCCGCCCACAGCAACCGGTGGGCCGAGCGTGCCCTGAAGGCGCAGAAGCTTGCGCGCGATTGCGAACAGGTCACCCCTCACTTGTACACGCTTGGTGTTTTATTCCTTTTGTACACTCGGCTGTGTCGCGATCGATCGATCGATTGCCCGTTGTACGTCCGTCCCGCAGCACGCCACGCCCGTCGCTCGCTGTGCCCCCGCCTACAGTCTGGCGTGCAATTGCTATTGCTATTGGCGTTCTGAACGAGCTCTACAAGCCGCCGCTGGTCCCTTTGGGCAGGGGTGCCGGCCAGCAGGGCAATGAGAATGACCTTGCGAGAGCCAGGGTGCGCGACGCACACACACGCGAATAGAGCTCTTCTCACGTTCACACGCGCTCGTTGAACGCACGCGCGGAGAGCTCGCACCGGTGCTTCCTCAACTCACACTTGCGCAAGAGCAGCAGCAGCAGCAGGATGCTGAGCAGGCTGGGCCCGATAGCGCGCGCCGGGCTGACGTCCGCCACGCTCATGGCCGTCAGCGACGTGGCATGCCAGACGGTGCAGCAACGCTGGGAGGGGCGCCAGGCGGAGCTGGACCTGCAGCGCACGGCGCGCTTCAGCCTCATTGGGCTGGGCCTGCACGGGCCACTGTAGGTGGTCTCTGAGGGGCGCAGGGGTGGCGCGCAGCTGCAAGGCGCTCACGCACCTGCAGCGCTCCTCACTCACTCGCGGTCGCCATGAGCGTCTGGCGGGCGGCGCTGGCACTCACGCAGCCGTGCACTCGTGTGTGGCCACTGACGCTCTTCAGGTTCTCTGTGGGCTTCCGCGCCCTGGACCGGCGCTTCGGCCCCGCCGCGACGCTGGGCCAGGCCGCCACCAAGGCCATTGCGGGCCACGTGACGCTCTTCCCCACCTACACAGTGGGCTTCTTCTTGGCCATGGGCCTGCTTGAGGGGCGCGGCTGGGACGGCGCGGTGCAGAGGCTCAAGGACAGCTTTGGCACCACCATGGTGTCGGGCTCGGTGTTCTGGTGAGTGAGTGGAACGGTGGTGGCGCCGGGGCGGACGGCCAACGACGCCGCAGCACCCCGCGCTGAAAGCTCTGTGGTCGCTGCCGTGCTTTTTTCAGGCCGCTAGTCAACGTGGTGAACTTCCGCTACATCCCGCCCACGGGGCGCCTGGTGTACGTCAACGTGTGCGGGATGGCTTGGAACACGTGGTTGAGGTGAGCGGGTTGCCACCCGGGGAGGGGAGGTTGCACGTTGGCAATGTCCGCAGTGGACGCCGGCACTGTGGGCTCATCTGTGGTTGTGCTGCCTGCCCTTACTGATGCTGCGCACCGTGCAGCTACCTGAGCAGCCAGGAGCGGAGTCCAAGCTCTCAGCCAGCTGCTCTGGGAAGCAGAGGGCTGTTCCAAGGTGCTCAGCCTGCGGAGGCCCCTGGCGCGGCCCTCGGCGCGTCCGTGCCCCTGCCCCAGCGGTGATCCAGTCGGTGCTCAGCGCAGCGCAGGCGGTGCTTCCCAGTGGTGATTCTTTTGGCTTGTCATTCTTTTGCGGTGGCTTGTTCGCTCTCGGACGCTCTCGCGCCTCGCGAACGCACACGCACGCGCTCACACACACACGACCTGCCTGCACATGGCGTCCTGCCTCTGCCTCCTCTGCATCGCATGGATTGGAATGGAATGCAAGGGCTGCACGCAGGATGCCCGCTTGCTGCTGTTGCCTGCGATTGCCCTGCTGCGCGTGCGTCACGGCGACGTGAGGGTGAGGGCGCGCCAAGAGCTGTTCTAGCTTTTCAGAGTAGGCGCTCTGAAAAGCAAGTGCACGCAACAGGAGCGTGATCCAGTCGTGCGTGCAGTTGGCCACCCGGTGCCGTGCTCGGACATCCAAGCAGCCGCAGCCGGGCACCTCCGCCCCCCCCTCCCCAGAACATGGCGCTGGCGGCCAAGGGGAGCGGCAGGTTTGTGCCTATCGCGCGCGCCGGGCTGACGTCCGCCACGCTCATGGCCGTCAGCGATATGGCGTGCCAGACCGTGCAGCAGCGTATGGCGGGCCGGCGGGCGCAGCTGGACCTGCACAGGACGGCGCGCTTCAGCCTCATCGGGCTGACCATGCACGGGCCATTGTGAGTGCCCTGCAGCTGAAGGACATGGGTCGCATCGCAGCCGTGCTGGCGGGGAGCGCAACGTCATGCGCGGCGAGCGTGGCCGCCACCCCACTCCCGGCTCCATTGACGCAGCTTCTTCCTGGGCTTCCGCGCCATCGACCAGCGCTTTGGGCCAGCGTCCACGCTGGGCCATGCCTTTACCAAGGCCATCGCTGGGCAGGTCACTCTCTTCCCGACGTACGTGGCGGGCTTCTTCTTGGCCATGGGCCTGCTCGAGGGGCGCGGCTGGGACGGCGCGGTGCAGAAGCTCAAGGACAACTTTGGCACCACCATGGTGTCGGGCTCGGTGTTCTGGTGAGTGAGTGGAACGGCGGTGAGCGCTGCACGGGTGGTGGGCCGACTCAGCCGCAGCAGCGGCGTCACGCGCCGCCTCCACCTCCTGCTGACCACAGGCCGCTAGTCAACATCTTCAACTTTCGGTTCGTCCCCTCCTCGGGGCGGGTCGTGTACGTCAACGTCTGCGGACTGGTTTGGCAAACTTGGCTCAGGTGCGTGCGTCGAGCTCTTACCCAGAGCAGCGCAACCGGCATTGCACGACGCATCGTTGTGCCCCCCTCCGCTGCCTGCCTGCCGGTGCCGCAGCTACATCAACAGCCGGGCGCAGCAACCCAGTGGGGCGCCCCCGGCACCGGCGGCCAAGGCGCCGTCCATCCCTCGGAGATGAGAGCTTGGGAGCGATCCATTTCGTTCATGCGTCTGGGCTGCTGGACCTCGCGCGGTTTTGGATTCATCTGCGGCGCCGCTGGCGGGCCTCGCGAGACATCACGTGGACCTGTTTCGCGCTTGCCGCTATGCGGGGCACATGCATGCATGGGCGTGGAGACGACTCCGCGAGCAACAGATGCAGAACAGCGCCATCTACTCGTCCACCACCAGCACCGTCTCCCCGCGCTCGAGCGTCTTGATGTCCTTCTCCAGCTCGGCCAGCGTCCGCGCCAGCTCCTCCTTGCGGTGCTTCTTCTGCTCCGTGTCGGTGCTGAGCGGCTGCTTCTGGAACGCGTCGTTGACGGACGCCCACTTGACCTTGAGGTGGCGCAGCAGGTCTGCCCGCTCGTCGGGCGACAACTGGCTCACCCGCTGGTCCTCGGCCTGAGCAGCAGGAGCAGCAGCAGCAGCAGGAGCAGCAGGGAGCGCAGGGGTGTGCGCTCTTCCGTTCCACGCGAAGCTGCCGTGCACATTCCCCAGCCCAAGCACAAGCTTCATCCTCTCACCGGCTGGTGGCGCAAGCGGAGGTAGGTCTCAAACTGCTCGCGCTCCTCGGCGATGCGCGCCTTGTTGCGCTTGAGGTACACGGGCACGCTGCCAAAGCCCGGCCGCGCCGTCCAGTTGAACTCCTCCTGCGGCACCCGCTTGGGCTTGGACAGGATGACGTCCACCGCCTGCAGTGTTGGCATGTGTGCGCACGCGAGTGGGGCTCAGTTGCTGCTTCCAGCAGAGGCGAGCAGCGAGCGTGCCCAAGTTGCACCCGCCCCCAGTGTACAGAGCCGCCCGCTCGCAGCCCCGGACGCATGATCGGTCTCCTGTCAGCGCTCACGTTGGTGGTGATGAAGTTCTTGTTGGACGTGAGGCCGAACACGGGCGGCTCGTCCCGCCGCGGCACCGGTCCCTTGCTTTTGTGCTTGGGGTTGCTCGGCGCTTGGGCTGCGCGCCGCGTCGCGCACGTCACCGGCAAGTCGTGCGTCGCGCGTGTGTTCCCACCTTCTGCTCCCTCTCCTGCCGAAGAGGTCAACGATACGGGAGGCGCAACATTTTGACCACCTCGGCGCGCGACGACTCACGATCGGGGAGGACGGGGGCCTTCTCGTGGCTTCTCAAGTATTGCCGCGGGTGCTGCGCGTTGCAGCCGTTCGGCAGGCCCATGGTCGCGTGCAGCTGCACCTTGTCCTGGCCGAACGAGAGCGTCTTGGGGTCCACTCGCCCCGAGTGCTGCGCGAGAGGACGACGTGCAGGCAGCAGGAAGTGGTGTGTGCGCGGCCGACAGGGCTGCCTGAGACAGCAGCGGGCTCCCCGAGGAGGGCTCCCGCGGGCACCTTAGAGACGAAGCGCGGAGGCCTGGTGGGGACCTCCTGCTGCGGAGGCAGCAGGCTGTAGATGCTCTCCTCCTCGACGTACATGGCGCTTGCCTGTGGTCTGACGCACTCGTGCTGCTGCGAGCAGGCGGTTGCGTGAACTGAATCGCAAACCTCCAGGTCTTGGGGGCGCCACTCGGCAACGCCAGCACACGATCGGCCTTCCCGGTGCCTGAGATCTGACTCACGCCACGCGGCTGATGCAGCAGTGACCCCGAGCTCGTGCAGCTAGCACACACCCGAGGAGGCACCCCGAGTGCGGGGGCGACCTCTGACAGAAGGCGGAGGAGGCGGCATCATGGCGGCCACGGCCAATCTGTTTGACCTGCTGGGCGATGGCGACGACGTCGACGTGCAAGCTCTGGCCGCCAAGGCGCCCGCTGTGAAGAAGGAGGAGCCCGCTGCGGCCCCCAGCGCCAAGCCTGCTCCCGCCGAGAGGAAGCCCGCAGGTGGGGAGCACAGCAGGGCGTCAGCGGCGTCGTGCCATCGGCGTTGCGCCATCGCGTGGCCACTGCAGGGGGGCTGCTGCGCGGATCCGTGCTGCTCGTCAGCAAGGCGGCGCTGCACGCACCCGACATGTGTGCTCCCTTGCGCGCAGCGGCCGAGGGGCGCCCCGAGAGCGGCCGTGGCGGCCGTGGTGGCCGCGGTGGCGAGGGCCGTGGTGGCCGCGGAGGCGAGGGTGGCCGTGGGGGCCGTGGCCCTCGCCCGTCGGGAGATCGCCCAGGCGGAGCTGGCGAGGAGGGGCTGGCCGAGGAGGGCCGCGGCGATGGCGGCAGGGGCAGGGGCCGTGGCTCCGGTGGCGGTGCCGGCCGAGGTGGACGCGGCGGCCGTGGAGGCGCGCCGCTGGATGGCCACCGCGCTCCCCGCAGGGAGTACGAGCGCCGCGACGGCACTGGGCGCGGGTGAGAGCAGTGAGACGAACAGCAGCATTGGTGCACAGCGGATCGACGCCGCTGGCGTGACGCCGCTCGCTCTTTCGTCCGGGCGGTGAGCTAGAGAGGATGTGCACAGAGGATGAAGAGATCTTCTCGTGCGTGCCTGCTCCGCCTGCGCGTGCGTGCTGCGGACGCGCAGGCACGAGGTGCAGAAGCGCGGTGGCGCCGGCATCGGCAACTGGGGCACCGACACAGACACCAAGTGCGTGTGTGCGCGCAAGCCGATGCGTCGTCGCAGATGATGTGGCGGCCGTCCTGCCGCAGGACGAACGCAGCAGCGCGAGGAGGGCACCGGCGCGAGACTTGACACCTGCACGCTGTCGTCTTCGTCGTGCAGGGTGGAGGCCGCCGAGCCCGCTCCCGAGGCCGAGACGGCCGCGGCCGAGGCCGCTCCCCCCGCCGAGGGCGCTCCCGCCGGCGACGCCCCGGCCGCCGAGGCGCCCGCGCCCGAGCCCGAGCCCGAGAAGGTCAGCCGGCCTGTCAGATGGGCAGCCAGTGCGAGGGCACTGGAGCTCAGGGCGCGCAGCCGCAACAGTGCTGCCTGACGCACCCCGCGGCGCGAACGCAGGAGCTGACGCTCGAGGAGTACGAGAAGCAGCAGGCCGAGAAGCGCGCGGCGCTCAACAAGCCGACGACCGAGGTCAAGGCCATCAAGGTGGACGAGGAGTTCAAGGGCATGAAGGTGCGCGACTTCGGCGCGCCTCCCTCCTCCCGTTGACGAGCCTGAGCACGCTGCTCACGCCTCCCACCACCACGACCACACGCGCCCACCACCATTCACCACCACGCGCAGGCCTACGTGCGCAAGGACGTGGAGGAGGCCATCCCCGGCGTGGAGATCAGCAAGCGCAAGGAGAGCGGCAAGCTCAAGGGCAGCGGCACCTCTGCCGTGGAGGAGGGCAGCACGACGCCCAAGGACAAGCCCAAGAAGCAGCTGGTGGAGACGGGCTTCCGGATCGGCGAGTCTGGCGATTCGGCCGGCGGCGGCCGTGGCGGGCGTGGTGGCCGCGGCGGCCGCGGCGAGGGCAGGGGCCGCGGCGAGGGCAGGGGCGACCGCCCCTTCAGCGGCCGTGGTGAGGGCAGGGGCCGCGGCGGCGACCGCCCCTTCAGCGCGCGCGGCGGCGGCGGCGAGGGCGGCCGCGGCGGCCCCGCCCCCGCCCGGGGCGGCCGCGGCGGCAGGGGCGGCGCTGAGCTGCCCATCAACGACACGGCGGCCTTCCCCTCGCTGGGCTGAACGCGCGGCGTGGGCGTGCGCTAGAGAGGCGCGCACGGCGTGCCAGGCGCTTTCAGGAAGGGAGCAGGAGGATGGATTCGCGCAGGCAGCATGGCCGGCGGTGGCTGGCCTGCAGGCGCCAGCTGAGGAGTGACTGGAGGAGGAGGAGGAGGAGCAGGTTGCTTTTTCTGCGGCGGTGCGCGCGCGTGGTGGGGTGTGCGTGGCCTGCCTTGGATGTGGCCCGGGGGCCGGGACGCAGGGCCACGAAGCTCATGTCCAGCGTCGGTCGATGAGGAGGACGCGCCTCAAGGGGCCAGGCCTCGTGGTGGTCGTTAAGCGGCCTTGGCCGTTTGATGCTGCGCATGTGCGTCCCAGAGAGGCG
>VFQP010001575.1_pt1 | contig 29838 bp, 31 predicted proteins | sample 3512351 | NCBI WGS metagenome assembly VFQP01 (sample SAMN10412372, study PRJNA504923) | tailings metagenome | isolation source: Relicate 1 Philex TSF1 revegetated site | place: Philippines: Tuba, Benguet | collected 2017-08-29
CGATCGCGGCCTGGCGACGGGGAGCTATCGCATCCTGGTGCGAGCAACGCTTTGCTCCGGTGCCGAGCACGAATGCTCTCTGATGCTGGACGTCGTGGCATAGCTCGCTAGGAGCGGCCGAACAGGCGCTCGATATCGGTCAGCTTCAGCTCAACATAAGTCGGCCGGCCGTGATTGCATTGGCCCGAGAACGGCGTGGCCTCCATTTCACGCAGCAGCGCGTTCATTTCCGCCGGACTGAGACGGCGGCCCGCCCGCACGCTGCCGTGGCAGGCCATACGCGATGCAATCGCTTCCAGTCGCTCTCGCAAGGGCGCGCCGGTCCCATCCGCCAGGAGGTCGGCGGCGAGGTCTCTGACGAGGCCGTCGACCGATGTCGTTCCGAGCAGCGCGGGCACCTCGCGCACGGCGACGGCGGCCGGTCCGAAGCGTTCCAGCACGAGGCCAAGCTCCGAGAGCTCGCCGGCCTTCTCGTCCAAGACGAGCGCTTCATCGTCGGTGACTTCGACGACGGCTGGAATCAACAGTGCCTGGCGCGCGATGCCGCCATTGGCGAGCGCCTTCTTCATGCGCTCGTACACGAGCCGTTCGTGCGCTGCGTGCTGGTCGACGATAACGACCGAGGTCTCGGTTTGCGCGACGATGTAAGTTTCGTGCAACTGCGCACGGGCGGCGCCGAGTGGGCGCCGCTCATTGTCCGGAAGAGGGGCTTCTTCATGTGCGGCCGCATCGGCGGTGGGCAAATCCAAATCCGCGAAAGCTGCTTGGTGACGTTCTGCAAGCCCCAACGTCTCGCGGAAGGCTTGCGTAGCTGTATCCGGATACACTTGATCGAACGCCGCCGCGACGGGGGTGCGCCCGAGTGTTTCGAGGGTCCGCGCGCCGCCCTGTGCACTCGCCCGGAAGCCCGCGGTTTCGAGCGCGTGACGCAGAGCGCCGATCAGCAAGCTGCGCACGGTTGCTCCGTCGCGGAAGCGAACCTCGACTTTCGCCGGATGCACATTGACGTCCACCTCGGTGGGTGGAAGCTCGACAAAGAGGGCGAGGAGAGGATGGCGGCCCTTGGGGACGAGGTCTCCGTAGGCAGCGCGAACGGCTCCGATGACGAGTTTGTCGCGGACGGGACGTCCGTTGACGAACAGGAACTGAAGCGCGGCATCAGGACGATGCAATGTCGGAAGGCCCGCGAACCCGCGCACAGCGATGCCCTCGCGCTCGCCGCCAACGGGCACGGCGTCGTCCATGAACTCACGCCCCATGATGCGTCCGAGGCGCTGCAGCATCCCATCCGCCGTCGGTTCGCACCGGGGCAGGCGAAGGCCTGTGCGCTCGCCCAAGGTCAATGAAAAGCCCACGTGCGGGTGGGCCATCGCAAGGCGTTTCACCGCTTCGGATACGGCAAGGTTTTCGGCGCGTTCGGATTTGAGGAACTTGAGGCGGGCCGGAGTCGCCGAGAACAGGTCCCGGACCTCGATTTGCGTGCCGGGATTGAGGGCCGCGGGTTTCAATGCCTGCTTGGCGCCCCTGTCGACGGCGATCTCGAGCGCGTCACGCGATCCGCGGGGGCGCGAGGCAATCGTCAAGTGCGCAATGGATCCGATGGACGGCAGCGCCTCGCCGCGAAATCCGAGGGTATGAATGGCGAGCAGATCGTCGCTATCGAGCTTCGACGTGGCATGACGTTCGACGCAGAGGGCGAGATCTTGTGCGTCCATGCCACAACCGTCGTCGGTTACGCGGATGAGAGACAAGCCACCGGCGGCCGTGACGATCTCGATTTCAGTCGCGCCCGCGTCGAGCGCATTCTCAACCAGCTCCTTGACGACGCTGGCCGGGCGCTCGACGACCTCGCCGGCAGCGATCCGGTTGACCGTCTCGGGGCTGAGCTGGCGAATTGCCATTCGTCGGATGGACCTAGGTTGGGTTGAGGCCAGTCGCACCTAAGGCGACTCGGCGCGAGGGTACCCGGTCTGGGACGTCATCGCAAAGAAGGGCGGGTTCCGGGGACTGCTACGACACGTCCGAGAAGCTGGATTACGGTTTCACCGGGCATCAGGCTGGGGCGCTTGTGAACGACCACTTTTCGGAGCGCGCGCTGCGAATCGACCGGAATTACCCTGCTCAGATGGCCGGGCGGCAGGGTGTCGTCGATGGCGATTCGCTGGCTCCCGCCGTCGGCGAAGGTGATTTCGATGTTTACCAGCGTCATGCCCAGGCCGCCTGAGCGCACAGTGATTTCCGTGACGTGGCTTTGGCGAGGCGAGATTTCCACGACGACGTGCGTCGCCCGGTGGTTGACGCGCACCATGCCCAGGAGATCCGGCGGGCGAGCGATGGAGTCGGCCGGCGCGGGCTTGTAAGATTGCGCGGCCGCTTTGGAAATTGCCGGCGCGAGGAGGAAAAAGCCGATCGCGAAGGCGGCAGCCATCGCTCGCGCTGCGCCCATCGTCACGTCAGTGCTGGCCCCAGATCTGTACGACAGCCGGGCGGCCATCGAGCGCGGTCTTCAAACCTTTGGACAGGTCGAAGCGCGACCGATAGCGGGCTTCGATGGCCTTGATCGGCGCTTTCCCGCCTTTGAATTCCAGAGGCCCATAAGGCCGCCCGGGATCTACGCGTTCGCGCATGGTGAAGACCTCGTCGGGGCCGCTCACGTATTTGACGCGGATCTCTTTCAAGGTGATGGCGCGATCAACCGCTTCAATGCGGAGGCGCGCGAACCCGCCTTCGTTGTCGCCGACGCGGATGAGGTCGCGATCGAAACCGGTGAAGCCCGCCGTTTGCGCGCCGAGCAGCACCCAGCCTTGATGATAGTTGCGGCCTTCGCCAGATGCGCCGAGCCAGCCATCGGCATATTCGCCCGTAACCTCCACGCGCGCCTGGCCCTGGATGGTCGGATGAGCCCGGTAGGTCATCTGGATCTCGCGGATGAAGCGGGCTCCGTGGATGTCGAACCAGCCCGAATATGAGTTCGCCTTGATGTCGGCATTGACGTCGACATCTTGATTGGTGCCGTCCACGAACATGACGCGGAGCATGTTGACGTGGACGTCTTTGCCGAGCACGCGCAGGCGGATCCGTTTGAACTTGCCGAGATCGCCGCCGACCTTGATGACGTCGCGATCGATGCCGAAGCCGACGCTCTGGTGGCCGAACATGATGTCTTTGTCGGAGTCCGACGTGCCTGCGGGGGGTGGAACTGGGGCGGAGGAGGCGTCGACCGGCGCTTCCTCGCTCTTGATGCCGAGCACTTCAACGACGACCTTGCCGCTGCCTCGCGTGTTCACGACATTGACGGAATCGATCTGACGGCCTTCCGAAGCCTCGGGGATGGCGCGCGTGCGTTCGCCCTTCAACAAGGAAATCGCGCGGCGCTCGTTGTGGACGCTGCCGTCGCTGTAGACGATCTGGACCCGATCGATAATGACCGGCCCGTTCTTGGCCCGCAGCCGGATGCCGCTGAATGCGCCCTCCGCGTTGCTCACATCGATCGAAACGCCGCTGCCGCTGCGGTCGATAATTTGCGAGCCGATGACCACGAGTTTATCTTCGGCTCTGGCGCTCGACAGTACGCTGGCCGCCATCATGACGATGCCTGCCACACCTAGCCTGCCAAACATGATCTTATTCCCCCCTGCGGATATGCGCCCGACGGGCGCTATGTCTTACTGCAGATGATATGGGATATGAAGACGGCCAACAAAAGCCGTGGACGGAGCGAGAGGCTAAGGGGAGGACGGCATGCGCAACGATGCATCCGTTGCGGGCGCGATAGCAGAACTCGGAGCGTTGTTCGGCGCCCGGGTGGAAACCGGCGAAGCGCTGCGCCAGGCGCACGCGAACACCTTGACGTGGATTGCGGCCCAACCGCCCGACGCCGTCGTGTGGCCGCTGACGACGGAGGAGGTCGTCCAGGTCGTCAGCACAGCGCAACGCCACGGCATTCCGTTGATCCCGTTCGGGGCGGGCACTTCACTTGAAGGACATGTGAACGCCCCGCATGGCGGCATCTCGGTGGATCTCAGCCGCATGACGCAGATCCTGCGCGTGGGGGTGGAGGATCTCGACTGCACGGTCGAAGCTGGCGTGACGCGGCCCATGCTCAACGCGCACTTACGCGATGTGGGCCTATTCTTTGCGGTCGATCCGGGTGCTGGAGATGCAACTCTGGGCGGGATGGCGGCGACGCGGGCGTCTGGTACCAACGCGCGGCGGTACGGTACGATGCGGGAGAACGTTCTTTCCATGAAGGCCGTGCTGGCCAACGGGGACGTAATCACGACGGGCGGGCGTGCGCGTAAATCCGCGGCAGGGCTGGATCTCGCGCATTTGCTCATCGGGTCGGAAGGGACGCTCGGCATCATTACGGAGCTGACGCTGAAGCTGCATCCAATCCCGGCTTGTGTCCTTGCCGCCGCCTGTCCCTTCAGTTCGATCGAGGACGCCTGTAACGCGACAATAGATGCGCATACGTCGGGCCTCGTGCTGGAGCGAGTCGAGCTCCTGGATGCGCTGCAGATCAGAGCCGTGAATTTCCATTCAAAACTTGGTTTGGCTGAAACGCCCCATCTCTTTGTCGAAATCGCCGGGGGGGAAGCGGCAACGGCCGAACAGCTAGAGGCCTTTCGCGAGATCGCCCTTCGTAACGGCGCGCTGGCGTTCGATTGGGCGGCGGGTGCGCACGAGCGGCGTCAGCTTTGGAAAGCCAGGCATGATGCGTTCTGGGCGGTGCGGACGATGTGGCCCGGCAAGTCCGTCGTGGTCACCGACGTCTGCGTGCCGGTCTCTCAACTTGCGGCCTGCGTCGTGGAAACGATTGCCGATCTCGAGGCGGCGGAAATTCCAGCACCGATCTTGGGACATGTCGGTGATGGCAACTTTCACGTCATTCCGGTTTTTGATGGCGAAAACGCCGAAGAGGTCGACCGGGTGCGTGCCCTTTTGGACCGCCTTGTCGAGCGTGCGCTTCGGCTTGGAGGGACGTCGACCGGGGAGCATGGCGTAGGGCAGGGAAAGATGAATTGCTTGGAACGAGAACTGGGGGAGGCTGCCGTGGCAGCGATGCGGTCTATCAAGTGCGCGTTGGATCCTTCGGGGCTTCTCAATCCGGGTAAAATGCTGGCGCCGCTAAATAAATAAGGCTTTTCGAGTTCTTTATTGCGTCCCTTTCGTGCCGACTTATTCGAATTTCTATAGCAATTTTTAATCATTCCCCCATTGGGGTTTCAACCGCTGCTTGCTTTGGGATTTGTTTTCAGTTGAAATGAGAATTGCGAACGTGGCGCCGTCCCACCTATCCCCCCTAGGGGCGTCACAGTTCTTCAGCCCGCGACCCTCCCCCCGGTCGCGGGCTTTCGCTTTTCAAAGGCACGATCATTCACGAGGACGAGCCGCGGCTCCAGCCAGCCGCCTGGGCTTCGCTTTCGCTGCAGAACCAGCGTTCGCCTCTCGACGTGCGAAGCCGCACACGGTCGTAGCTGGCGTTCCAGGGCAAGATGTACGTTCGAGTTCCGGATTGAATGCGGCCCTTTATCGGGCACCCGTCGGGAGCTGTTTTCTTCGCCTCCGCCCATCTTTTGTCGCGATAATCCTGAGGGCGGTCGGCATCGCCGGACCAAAGTCCGACCTTTTCGGATTGTGCATCTCCTTCAACGCCGGCGTAGGCGCTTAAAAAGCCGCCGTCAGAAAACACGTGTCCATTTCTGACGAGTTGCTCGGCGATGTCGATGCCGCGCGTATAGCAGCGTGCCGTGGCGGCCGTGTCGTCTTCGTGGACGATATCGCAGGACACGCGTTGGCCGCGCACGATGCCGGCAAGCGCCTCCTTGGCGGCCGCTCCGCATTTCCACGTGCGGTTCTGACGTTGGCACGACTGCTCGGCCTCGGGCGCTTCGATGCCGTCGAGCTTCACCAGCTTTCCGGCCACGCGCAGGGCGTCGCCTGAGACGGCAGAGGCGCGGCCCTCGAGTTTTGACGGATCGGGTTCTGCCGTCACGCTGGCGGTCCGGCGCGCTGTCGTTTGCTGTGAGGCCGGACCGGAGAAACCGTAGTGGACCAATGCCCAGCCGGTCACGCCGAGCGCGAGAATCCCTGCCAGGGCGAACCCGGCTGTGGCTCCGGATAGGCGCCGGTTTCCGGGAAGCTCGAATTCTTTTTCCCTGAGGCGTGCCAGCAGATTCTCGCGCGTACCCCCACGGCGCGAGCGGTAGGGGTCGGTGAGGACGGCCAAAACAACGAGCGCTCCCGCGATGGCCGCGAGCACGGCGGCCACAACGGCATCGGCATCGAACCCGAACACCCAAGCGCGGTAAGCGGCGCCGAGAGCAGCGGCGACCGTGACGACTTTGAGTGCCAGATTGACTCTCGGCTCGCGGGCGAACGAGAGAACCGGTTCGAGCGCAGGCGCAAGGGGTGTGCCGACGCGCTGGGCAAGGGCATTGGCGCCGGACCGAAGGCTCGTCGCGGCTGATGCTGCGCCAGACGCCGCGGCGCGGCCGCCTCGGACGGCCCAATCTTTGGACTTTTGAGCGGAGGCTCGCGCAAACGCCCATGCGCCGGTGCCGGCACTACGCGCCCCGGCCACACCTGCATCGAGCCCGCGCTTACCGGCTTCCTTGACCTGAGCCGAGGCGGCGGCCTGGACGTCCTTCAGCTTCTGGCGCCGCTGCTCGCGTCGCACGAGAATGGTCGTACGGACGTAGTCGCGCCATTCGAAGCCTTCATTGCGTTTTCGCCACCAGAACACGTTCATGCCTCGTGATGCACCGCCGGGTCATTTTGAGAGGGGGCGGCCTTCCTGCAACTCGCTGGCTCCAACACCCGCCGCGAGCCATGTGCCGTAATGATGGCAGCGCTTTGGCCGAGCGGGACAAAATGCGCGAAATCCTCATCTCCGTCCGATGGACAGGGCTGATCTCCAGGGGTAGTTTGCCAGTGTGTGGCGCCGGGCGCACCCTCCGGAGGTTCTGATGGTACAGGTTGATATGAGCATTGTGAGACGTTTTGTTTGCGCTGTCGGCGCGGCTGGCCTGTTCGCGGCTGTCACGCCTGCGTTTGCCCTCGACGATGGTCCCGCGAAGCCGCGGATCGATTGCACAAAGCCGGCGAACAAGAACAAGCCTGCTTGCAAACCGCATCACGTTTCGGACGACGAGATCATCAACGGGGCGTACTGGCTGGCGCACAACGGCAAGCTGCCCGAAGCGCTGGCCCTGCTCGCGACGGTCGAGGACAAAGAAAATCCGCGTGCGCTCAACGCTCTAGGCTTTGCGACGCGGAAGCTCGGCAACGTCGACGCGGCACTGCCGTACTACGCGCGTGCACTCGCGATCGAACCTAACTATGTTCAGGCCCGTGCTTATCTTGGCGAGGCGTATCTGGCCAAAGGCGATCTCGCGAGCGCCCGTGAGCAGCTCGGAGAGATCCAGCGCCGCGGCGGGACCGACAACGTTGCTTTTGCGGAACTCAACCGCCAGATTTCGGCCTACGAGACTGCGCATCCCGTGAACGGCTAGCGACGCCGGTCCGGCAGGCTCAACAATCGGTCGGGCGATGCATCAGCGTCGCTCGCTCAAGGGGGATTTTTGATGACGAAACTTGCGTCCGGTACAGCACAGCTCCTCTTGGCGTCGTGCCTTGGAGCCGTACTCGCAACATCGCCGCTGCTGGCGGATGGGCGTATTTCCAAGGACACCGGCCCCACGAGCGCGGCGTGCGACGCGCATGCAAAAGGCAGTGCCACGTGGACGGCCTGCGTCGGCCAAGCCAAGACAGCCATGGCAGACGAGCAATTGTTCTATGCGGGCTACTGGCTGGCGAAGAACGGGCAATTCGAGAAGGCGCTGGGCTATCTCACGCTCGCGGCGAACAAGGACGAGCGTGTTCTGACGTACATCGGTTATGCGACCCGCAAGCTCGGTCACGTGGAAGAAGCCCTGCCCTACTACCGTCAGGCGCTCGACCTCAATCCGAACTACGTCGTGGCGCGCGCCTATATGGGCGAGGCGTTCCTGACCAAAGGCGAGGCGGATAAGGCTCGGGGCGAACTGGCGGAGATCGAGCACCGCTGCGGCGCGACTTGCCCGGCATTCGTGGACCTAAAGAACCACATCCAGGACTATGAGCGCGCAAAGGGCTGAGGGTCAGCGCGTTGAATTGACGGAAAAGGCCGGGTGATCCCGGCCTTTTTTGTTTTGGCGACTAGTTGGTCGCGGCCGTGCGCGGGATCGGGTTGGCCCAGAGGCGGACGACGCCATCCTCGCCGGCCGAGGCGATGCGGCCGCCATCAGGGGAGAATGCCGCCGCGTTGACGGCCCCAGTATGGCCGGTGATTGTGCGGAGTGTGCGCCCGCGGGCGACGTCCCAAATCCGGAGCTGACCGTCGGAGCCGCTGGAGGCTAACGTCTTGCCATCCGGCGCGAACGAGAGCGCCCCCACGCGGCCGCGGTGACCGTAGAGGCGTCGCTGGAGCCGGGCCGAGCTGGTCGACCAGAGCCGGATGTTGCCGTCGAGGCTTGCGGAGGCGAGGGATTTCCCATCCGGCGAGAACGCGAGCGCCGAAATGAAATCCTTGTGGCCCTTATAAGTGCGGATGCGATCGAGCGTGTCGAGGTTCCAAAGCTTGACCGTCTTGTCGGCGCCGCCCGACGCGAGACGCGGACCGCTCTCGGTCGTGACGTAGGCAACCGCCTGCGCGGCGCTTTCGTGCGCGTCGATCACCTGAACCGGGCCCGCGGGAGTGGCGGTATCCCACAACGTAATTTTCCAGTCATGGCTGGATGCCGCGAAACGATCGGACCGGCCCGCAAACACCAGCGACCATATCTGGGCGTCGTTCCGTTTGAAGGCGGCGATCTTTTCTGCCCGTTGCCAGTCCCAGAGCACGATGTCGCCCGTAGCGTGGCCCGTCAGGGCATTGTTGCCGTAGAGCGCGAGCGCGGTCGCGGGGCCGTTGTCCAACTCGATCGTGCGCGACAGCGCTCCGGAACTAGCGTTCCAGATTTTGAGGCGTGCATCGGCGCCCACGGTGGCGATCGAGGAGCCGTCTGTCGAGAACGCGACTGCAGTGACGGCGCCGATATGTCCGGATAGCTCGGCGATCGGCCGGATGATCGGGACTTCCTGAAGCGATGCCGTGCGAATGGCCGAAGAGGCAGCCGTGGTGGCCGCGGTGGTTTCACCGCTGCCGCGGCTTTCGAACTGCGGGAAGCGCTCCTGCATCGCGACGGCACCGCTGGCGACGCCGACGCCAACCAGAAGCTTGAACAGGATGGGCCGCCAGCCGATGCCGTGGCGGGACCGAATGGGCTTCGGGCGGATCGCCGGCGTTTTCTTCTCTTTCGCCTCGACCTTCCTGGGCTCTTTGACGACGAGTTCCTTGCCAGGTTGCTTTTCCGGCTCCTTTTTGCGGAGCACACGCGGGAGCTTGATGGGCTCGGGGGGCGAGCTGAGCTTTTGCGTGCCGGGAAGAGGCGCGGCGGGCTTTGCCGCGACAGGTGCATTCGCCGCGACAGCTTTTGCGTTTTCCTTTGCGGGCTCCGGCTTTTTCTTCAGCCCGTCCAGGAAATCCAGCATCCCGCCCTTTGGACCAGGGGCATCGGGCGGCGGAGGAATGTGGGCTGCCGCTGGCTGCTTCTTTGCGGGGGCCGCAGCTGCTACTTCCAAGTCTGCCGCGGCTTCGGCCTTGCGGGGTGGTTTATTCGCAAACCATCCTGGTTTGGCCGGATCCGGGGCAAGCAACGCGCCGCGCCAGGCGGCGATGGACTTTGGCCGCGCGTCGGTTTGAAGTGCGAGCGCGTGATCGATCGCAGCCAGGAATCCAGTGCGATAGGCGGAAAGCGCGGCGTCGCGGGCTGGGATCAACTCGTCCTTGACCATACGCGAGGGGCTGTCCGCCGGCCGCTTTCCGGTGACGGCGTGATAAAGCGTGGCGGCGAGGGCGTAGATGTCCGTCCAGGGGCCTTGCTGGCGGCTCGTCTCGGCGTACTGCTCATAGGGCGAATAGCCGGGTTTGACGAGCGCGGAGACGGTTTTCGAATGCGCAGCGATCTCGCCGCGCGCCGACCCAAAGTCGATCAGGACGGGCGTTCCGTCCTTGCGGATGATAATGTTGTCCGGCGCGATGTCGCGATGCAGGAAATCCTGCTTATGAATCAGTTCAAGCGCGTCGAGCAGGGGAGCGATGATCGCATCGAGTTCTTTTTGGCGGGGCGCACGGTTCAGGCCCTTCAGCCACGACTTGAGGCTCTGCCCCTCCTCGAAATGGAGGACCATGTAGGCGGTGTTGTTCGCTTTGAAGTAGCGATACACGCGGACGATGTTCGGGTGAGAGAACTTCGCAAGGGTCTGCGCTTCCTCGATGAAGCGGTCCAGACCCCAGCGGTAGTCGCCGGCACAGTCCTGCGAACGGGGGGCTGCGTCAGCCGTCGAGGTGCGCGCGGCAAAGTCGGAGGGGAAATATTCCTTGATGGTGACGTTGCGGTCGAGAGCGACTTCCTCGGCCAGATAGGTGATCCCGAATCCGCCAGCGCCGAGCACGCGCTCGATCCGGTAGTCACCGACGAGCTCTGTGCCGTTTTTTAGCGCAATTAAATTCGTCATCAGCTCTCGTGCTCTAGGCTCGCTCAGTTCACACGGGACTTCGATATGTACGTTCCGGGTGCAAATCACCTCCGCTGCCTCTTGTGAAGCAGGAATGTGGCGGGGGCGTGCGCGCCGGTGTCAAAGTTGCTGCAAAACGCGGATGTGTCGCCGTCCGGCCTTGTTGCTGCCGCAGAAGCCGACAAACACTAAGGCAGATTCGACGTTGAGCATATCTCATGCAACTTTCCACTGATCACCGGGTGCGGCTCCAACTCAATTGGGAGCCGGAGATGCCGATTCGGGCAGGTGGATGTGCCGTTGCCGCATTGACGGCGACGTCAAGCGATGCGCTGGCGGGTGCGCCAACCGGTGAAGCGATCTGGGTCGCCGCGATTGCCGGGCAGACGTGGTGGTCAGGATTCGTGGATTGGGTCTCGGCCAGTTATTCAGGTGCACCCGCGCTGGTGCTGGGGCTCGTTGCTTTGCTTGCCGTGCCGCCGCTTGCCCTGCTCGGCCTTTATGTGCGCCGCCGCGAGGCTGCGACGACGGCCGTGTCGGAAGCGCAGACGCAAGTGCGGCGCGTAGTTCGAAATCCGGCGCCGGAGCCGCGCGACGGCGTACGCACGGGCCATATCCCGCTGCGTCCGCAGGAGGCTTGGATAGAGATCATCAATCGCGACGACGTTGCGCCAAAGACAGCGGAGAAGCGTTACGGTCTTGGCCGCACGCTGCTTAGGATAGGACGGGAGACCGACAACGACGTCTGCCTCGAGGACATGACGGTGCATCGGTATCACGCGGCAATCCATCGGACGGAGGACGCGGAGTTCGTCGTAACCGATCTGTCCAGCTCCGGCGGCAACGGCGTGGTGGTCAACGGACGGGCGGTTGCGGAAGCGCGTTTATCGAGCGGCGATCTCATCGAACTCGGCAATGCACGGATAAAATTCTCGACGGCGCCTCGGAGTTGAGTGTGGCCACACGACGAAGGCACAAGGGCCGGAGCGGATAACTCGGTCCGGAAGCGAACATCAGATTGGGAGAGCAAAACATGTCTGGGAGCGCTGGTGGATCCCAAGGGCAACGTTCAGGCCGTTTTCTCGGGTCCCTTAAGGATGCACTCGTGGCGGCCAGCCGCGAGGATACGGGACGGCAAGAGGCACAGCAGCGCGCAGCGGCGCCCGCGAGCGAAGGCGTGATTGCCGTTCCAGGGCCGCAGGGTTCGGGCCAATTGCCCGCTCCGCGTGCCGAGGGCGCCTTGCCGAGCGCCGCGGAGGCCGCGCGCGAAGCCAAAACCCCGCGCGTGACGGAAGAGAGCCGCCACGTCGAAACGGATTCGCCGCCAACCACACGCGTGGTGAGGGCCGCGCCAAAGCAGCCGGCGCCGGCTGACGCCGGTTCGCGCACGACGCTCGTGCGCGGCAAGATGCAGGTCACGCGCGGGGCATTCGACCAGGATCCCGTCGTCGGTTGGCTGGTCGTCGTCGGCGGGCCCGGCATCGGCCAATTCCGCCCGATCTTCGAAGGCAACAACTCGCTGGGTCGCTCGGCCAGCAACCGCATTGCCATCGATTTCGGCGATGATGCCATCTCGGGGGAGGAGCAGGCTTACATTCGCTACGACTCGGCGGAGCGCTCTTTTCTCTTCGTGCCGAACCTTGCTAAGACCAATGTTGTTTCTCTAAATGAGAAAAGGCCCACGGGCGCCGTCGAGCTTGCGCAGATGGACGTAATCACGATGGGCCGAACGCAGCTTGTTTTCGTGCCGTTCTGCGGTCCTGATTTCGACTGGGCGGCCCTGCAGGAACAGACCTAACCAATAATGCTAGCCTTCGAGCACGCGAGCCGCACCACCAAGGGTGCACGCAGCTACCAGGAAGACACCGCTCTTTTCTGGAGTGGAGAAAACGGTGCGGCGACCGACGTCCACACGGCTGAGACGCAGAACGGGGCGGCGGTCGTCGCCGTCCTGGCCGACGGCATGGGCGGACACGCGGGAGGAGCGCTCGCAAGCCGAATGGCCTGCGAAAGCTTCATCAAGGCCTATGCGAGCGAGAGCGGGCCCAACCGCGAGCGCCTGGTCGAAGCGCTGGGCGCGGCGAACCAGGCCATCGCCGAGACGGTGGACGCCAATCCCATGCTCGCGGGCATGGGCTCGACGCTCGTCGGTGTGACTTTCGCCTCCGACGGCATCGAGTGGGTTAGTGTCGGTGACAGTCCGCTGATGCTCTACCGGCGCGGTGAGATCGCGTTGCTCAACGAGGATCATTCGCTGGCGCCGGAGCTCGACAGGCTGGCGGCATCCGGCGCGATTTCGGAGGACGAGGCTCGACGGGACCCGCGCCGGCATATGCTGCGGTCTGCGGTCACCGGCGACGACATCGACCTCATCGATCTTTCGCGCCGTCCTCTCAAGGTCGAACCGGGTGATTACATCATTCTGGCGAGTGACGGCTTGCAGACGCTGGAAGGCGCGGAGATCGAGCGTATCATCGCTGCCTATGCGGAGGATGGCGCGGTTGCCGTCGCCAATGCGCTCATCCGTGCGGTCGAGGCTCTCAAGGATCCGCACCAGGACAACGCGACGGTGATCGCGGTCCGGCTGGTTCAGCAGTTGGAACAGGCCAGCGAGTAGGCCGCCTGCGCTTTCTCCTTTGCCCGCAAAAATCATCGCACAAGGCCCGAACAAGGCATCTGCAACAGGATCGATCTTCGACAGGCGATTCTGTCATCAGGAGATGATCCCTTGGTCTGGCCGACGCGGGTGCGCCACCGTGAGCGCAAGCATGCCTTCGAGGAGGCCCTCGACGAGGCCCGGCTTACGTCCGACGACGAGCTGCAGGACCTCGTCGACGGGGAAATGTCCAATCCGATGCAGCAGCCAGGCGTCAGCAGCTTCGGCGACATCACCGTCGCGTCGGGGTATGTGGCGCCCTCGTCGCTCGCGCGCGTGTACGGGGACAGCGAGGACGCTCAGGAACCCGAGGAGATGCCCGCGCCAGCGGAGAGACCGAGCGAGGCCGCGGATAAGCTAAAGGCTGCGCTGAACAGCAGGCTGCACACCACGGTGGAACTCGCCCGGCTTCGCCGGCACTTCGCAGCGGCGAACCATCCAGACAAGGTCGTCGCCGATTTGCGTGAAGAGGCCGTGGCGGCAATGGCCGAGGTCAACGCCGTGATCGATCGCGCATTGAAGCGCGCAAAGGCGATTTGAGCGGACGCGGCGCCGAAGCTTGCGTGAGGCTTACTAAATCGCAGTTTTCCAGCGCCTACTTTATTCTATAGCCACCGGCGAAAGAATCGCCGCCGTCGATCACGTCTTCCCAGCGGAAGGCGGCCAGGAAATCCTCGCAGCGTCCCATCACCCGGCTCGGGTAGGCGCGCATGTGATCGACGCGTCCTTCGTTGAACCAGACCGTCACGTAGAGCGGCGGCTCGGTCTCCTGCCGTAGAAGATCGCCGATGAAGCGCCGGAACGAGCGCGGCGGGCAATACTGGTATGCCTGCCTCAGATTCTTCACTTGGATATAAGTCGGCGGACCCATGACGGAGGTGAGCTCGGTCTGGTTCATGCCTGGCGTTACAAGCTCGATTGCAAAGACTTCCTGGCTCGCGGCCTCATGCGGGGCGCATAGCGCGGCGAGCGAAAACAAGGAGAGGCCAAGGCTTGTCGCCCAAGCTGATCGCAAGGCCTTCGTGCGCATTTCCGCTCCCACTTTCGCGCGGCAATCGAGTTTACGGCGAGGGCTCGCAATGATCGGGCCGCTCCCAGTCCCAACCCGCGCGAGGAATTCCTGGTGGCGATTAGAGGCTGGTGCGCTTGTGCCAAGCTTGAGCGAGGTGCAAACCCCTCAGTGCACGATTCAATTCAAGCGCTTAGACTCGCGAGGTGACCACTTTCCGCAACACCACAATGTCGAATCGGTCGGCTATGCGCGAAATCCTCAACAAAGCGTTGATCGAAGTCGCGACGCACTGCATCCCGGTTGGGTGGGGTTTGCGTGCGTGATTCGGGGGATGCTGGTGGCCGGGGGAACATCACATGATCGTCGTCGTGGACGAGCGGGCAACCGTTACGGAAGGGTACGCGTCCTGGTTCAGTAGAGAGGGAATTTCCGCCTGCGGCCTTGCGCCGGGCGAATTCGAAGGTTGGGTCAGCGCCGTTTCCGAATCGGACATGCGGTCCGTCGAGGCGTTCCTTCTGGGCGATTGCGGAAACCGCTCGCAGCTCGCAAAGATCATTCGGCGGCGCTCTGCCGTCGCTGCCGTCATCGCCATGAACGAAAACCGTTCGCTCGAGGAGACGCTCGATCTCTTCGCAGCCGGCGTGGACGATGTCGTTCGAAAGCCAATTCACGTCCGTGAGATCATCGCTCGGGTCAAGGCCATCCGTCGCCGCGCGAGCGGTGCTCCCGACTACACCGACGTCGGCGAGATGCGCGTGTTTTTCGATGGCCGCGATCCCGAAGTGAAGGGCGAGGTGCTGCAGCTCCCGCGTCGCGAGCGCCGCATCCTCGAATATCTCGTCAGCAACCGCGGTTGCCGGATCAACAAGACGCAGATCTTCAACTCGGTGTACGGCCTCTTCAGCGAGGACATCGACGAGAATGTCGTTGAGAGTCACATCAGCAAGCTCAGGAAGCGTCTGAGGCATCGCCTCGGGTACGATCCGATCGACTCCAAACGGTATCTCGGATACCGGCTCGTGGTCGATGCGACGACTGAAAAACGGGGCGAAATTGAGGCTGCGTCCAGCTTCACGCAAGATGCGGATGCTCTACTCGAAAGGTCAGAGCTTTTCGCAAAGGACCCTGTGGGATGAGCATTTCCGGCATGATGCGGACGAGTGCGTCCGGTATGGCAGCGCAATCCAGCCGCCTGGGCACCGTTTCCGACAACATCGCCAACGCCAGCACGCACGGTTACAAGCGCGCCTTCACGGAGTTCTCGACTGTCGTGCTCGAGTCCGGCAAAGGCGCGTACGTGCCGGGCAGCGTCGATACAACCGTTCGTTACGGTATCTCGCAGCAGGGCGGCTTCGACTACACGACGTCGCCGACCGATATCGCGATCGACGGCAACGGCTTCATTCTCGTGTCCGATAACGCCGGTGCCGCGTATCTCACGCGCGCCGGTTCGTTCGTGAAGGTCGAGAACGGCGACCTGGTGAATGCTGCCGGTTACAAGCTGCTCGGCTACCCGATGAACGGCGGCACTGCAGCAGTCTCAGCAAACGGCACCACCGGTCTCGTGCCTGTGAACATCAGCGCGCTCGCGCTCCAGGCTACACCCTCGACGCAAGGTAAGTTCAACGTCAACGTACCGGTGACGGCTGAGATCCAGACGTCGACGCCGGGAACGGTCAACGACACCGCCGCCGTCTATTCGGCCAAGACCTCGATTACCGCTGTCGACAACGTCGGCCGCGAGGTTACGTTCGATGTCTATTATACGAAGACGGCGGACAACACCTGGGAAGTCGCGGTCTTCGATCAATCGACGCGCGATCCCACGACCAAGTCGTTTCCGTACGGCACGGCAGGCGATGCGCCGCTGGCGATGGAAACTCTGACGTTCGATCCAGCGACCGGCAAGCTCGACACGACGCTCCCGAGCCCGACGTCAATCACGATTCCTGTTCCGAACGGACAGAACCTGGTGCTCGACGTTTCGAAGACGAGCGAGCTCAATGACGACTTCCTGCCTTCGGATACGACCATCAACGGCAACAAGCCTAGCTCGGTCGAGAACGTGGAGTTCAACGCCGACGGCACCGTCTATGCCGTGTACGGCAACGGTGCGCGCGTTGGCGTGTTCCGCGTTCCGCTGGCAACCGTTCCTGCGCCCGACAACCTGACGCCCGGTCCGGGCAATGTGTATTCGGTGAGCGCAAGCTCCGGTAATCTTCAGCTCGGCTTCCCCGGCTCCGGCGGTTTCGGCAACATCAAGGCGAGCCAGCTCGAGAAGTCGACGGTCGATACGGCGTCCGAATTGACGACGATGATCGAGTCTCAGTTTGCGTTCACAGCCAATTCGAAAGTCTTCCAGACGGGCGGCGAGCTCATGGAGGTCCTCGTCAATCTCAAGCGGTAGCGCTTGAGATGAACTAGGGGGGTGCAGGCGCGATGAGCCTTTCGGCAACGCTATCGAACGCGGGCTCGTCCCTCTATGTGTCCGGCGAGCGGACGTCCGTCGTTTCGCGCAATATCTCCAACGCCGAGAAGGCGTACTATACGCGCAAGTCCGTCGAGGTCGTCACGATCCCGGGTTCGGGCGTGCGGACCTCCGGCGTCGTCCGCGCAGAGAACCCTGTTCTGTTCAAGCAGGTTCTGTCGTCCAGCTCTCAGTCGGCAACGTATCAGGCGCAGGTCGAGACCCTCGATTTTCTGGACTCGACGATCAACGACGTCGAACTGGATGCGTCTCCCGCTGCGCTCATCAATAAGTTTTTGAGCGCGCTGCAGAGTTATTCGGCCCAGCCACAGAGCGAGCTTGCGTCCAAGGCCGCCGTTCGGTCCGCGACCGATCTCGCCACCGGATTGAACACCGCTGCAACAACCGTGCGCAAGGCGCGGAACGAGGCGGATGCGGGCGTGCAAGCCTCGGTCGATCGCGTGAACTCGCTGCTCGACCAGTTCCAGACGGTGAACGATTACATCGTCAAGGGAACGCTGTCGGGCTCGGACGTGACCGACTACATGGACCAGCGCGACGAAATCCTCGCGAACTTGTCCAACGAAATGGGCGTGCGGACGGTCACTCGCCAGAACAACGATATGGCTATCTACACCGACAGCGGCGTGACGCTGTTCGACAGGTCGCCGCGCGAGGTTGAATTCGTTAGCTCGGGCAATCTGGCGCCGGGCGTTGTCGGTAACGCGGTCTACATCGACGGCGTTGCCGTGACTGGGTCGACGGCGACGATGCCGTTGCAAACCGGCCGTATCGTGGGGCTGGTTCAAGCCCGCGACGACATTTCGCTCGCCTACGAGGCGCAGATTGACGAAATGGCGCGCGTGCTGGTGAAGGCGTTTTCCGAAAGCGACCAAACCGGCGGCGGCGCCCCGGATGTGCCGGGCCTCTTTACATACCAAGGGGCCACGGGTGTTCCGCCCGACGGGGTACTCATCAGCGGGCTTGCCGCTGCTATCCGTGTAAATCCGAACGTCGATCCCGACAAAGGCGGCGTTGCAACGCGTTTGAGGGACGGCGGCATCTCCGATCCATCTGCGGCGGAGTATGTCTACAACACAAACGGTAACGCGAGCTACACCAACCGCATCGACGAACTAATCAACAAAATGGGAGCCAACTACGCGTTCGATCCCGCAACGAAACTCACGAACGGCGCGTCGCTGACCGATTATTCAGCGTCTTCGGTCGGCTGGCTGCAAGAGCAGCGGAAGGTCGCCGAAGACGGCTATCAGTATCAAAGCACGCTTTATCAGCGCTCGTTCGAATCCTACACGCGCATCACCGGCGTCAATCTCGACGAAGAACTCTCGCTCATGCTCGAGCTCGAGCGTTCCTATCAGACCTCCTCAAAGCTGATTTCTGTCGTCGACAGCATGTACAGCGCGCTTATCGGAGCCATCAGGTAAGCCATGAAAACAACCTCCGTATCAACGCTCGCTCTTACAAATGCAACGCGCGAAACGCGCATCAATTTGCAGATGAAGCTCGCGATCGGCCAGAAGGAAGCGTCGACCGGGCGGTATGCGGATGTCGGCGTGCAGCTCGGTTATCTCACGCAGCGCACCGTCTCTCTGCGTCAGGATCTGGACCGGCTTACAACGTTCAAGGATACAAATGCGGTCGCGGCTTCGCGGCTTTCTCTGTCGCAGGCACAGCTCGACGGACTCGCCGACGCCGCGCAGGGATTCCTGACGACTCTCATGGCGGCGCGCTCGGCAAGCTCAAGCGCAGGCACCGCGATCACGGACGCCAAGGCCAAGCTTGTCTCTTTCCAGGCGGCGCTGAATACTACCGTTAACGGCGCGCACCTGTTTGCAGGCGTGAACACCGACGTGAAGCCGATCACCGATTATTTCGGCAACCCGACTTCGGCCGGCCGTCAGGCGGTGGCCGATGCATTCACGGGTGAATTCGGGATCGGGCAATCCACGTCCGGCGTCGAAAACATCACAGGCGCGCAAATGAGCACGTTCCTCGACGGGGCGTTCGCGAGCCTTTTCGGCGAGTCGGACTGGACTTCAACGTGGTCGTCGGCATCGGACCAGAACATCACGAGCCGCATCACGACGAACGAGCGGATCGAGACGTCCGCGAACGCCAACGACAAGGCGTTTCGCGGCCTCGCGCAGGCCTACACGATGATCGCCGATCTCGGAATCCAGGATCTCAATTCCGATGCCTATCAGGCGGTCGTGAACAAGGCGATCGACGTCGTCGGTCAGGCCATCTCCGATCTAACCGGGTTGCGCGCCTCGCTCGGTACGTCGCAGGAGCGCATCAAGGATGCCGATAGCCGTATCGATATTCAAATGACGCTGATGAAAGAACACATCGGTACGCTCGAGGGTGTCGATCCCTACGAAGCTCAAGTGAAAGTCAATGAGCTTCTGAAGCAGATCGAAACCGCGTACGCGCTGACCGCACGGACCACGAATCTGAGTTTGCTGAAATACCTCTAAAGGCACCCGAGAAGCGCCGGAGCTTTGGATAAGCCAAATGTACAAGTTCTACTACAACGAGGTACTCGACGAGTCGCCCAAAGAGGCGAGGGAGCATGAGCGCACGGCGCTCGAGCGTTCGATCGCCCTGTTGCAGGATGCCGAAAAGATGGGGCCGCAGTCTCGCGAGGCTGTGGAGGCAATCTATTTCGTTCGGAAACTGTGGGGGATTTTCATCGAGGATCTGGCGAAGCCGGAAAACGGTTTGCCCCCGAAGCTGCGTGCGGACCTCGTTTCCGTCGGCCTGTGGGTGATGCGTGAAACGGAGGAAATCCGGCAGGGCCGCTCTACGAATTTCACCGCGTTGATCGACGTGTCGAGAACTATCTCAGAGGGACTGAAATGACCACGCCGACGCGAGTCACGCTTCGCCCTGGCGAGCGCATCTTCATCAACGGGGCTGTCATCAGATCAGACGGCCGCGCGACGTTCGAGATTCTCAACGACGTGCCGTATCTGGCCGAGAGCGAGATCATGCAGGCGCAGCAGACGGTCACCCCGCTGCGTCAGCTCTACTACGTCCTGCAGACCATGGTCATCGAGCCGACAGGCATGGAGATCGCACGCGGCGTCTACGACGACACGATGCGCTGGCTGCCGCAGGCGTTCTCTAACGAGGCGGTTTTGGCTGGTCTCGAGGTGATTGGACGGCAAGTGAATGCAGGGTCTCCGTTTGAAGCGCTCAAGACGCTGCGGACGCTGATCCCGATCGAGGACGCGATCCTGGGCGCAAATTGCGCCTCGGAACTCAGGGTAGTGGGAGCAGGCTGATGGCGGTAGATGGTGTAGGTTCCTCGACAACCACTTTGCCGACCACGGATACCGGGACGACTCAGTCGGCATCCAACGGCGCGGCGTCGCTCAATTACGATGCCTTCCTGAAGCTTCTGACCGCGCAAATGAAATTTCAGGATCCGACCAAGCCGATGGACTCGACGCAGTTCGTCGCGCAGTTGGCATCGTTCTCTAACGTCGAGCAGGTCATCAAGACGAACAACAAGCTCGACTCTCTCCTTGTGCAGCAGGCGCTCAATCAGGTCGATGGACTGATCGGCAAGACGGTCACATCGGCGGATGGAACGATCACCGGCAAGGTGAAGGGCGTTGAGATCTACTCGAACGGCGCCGTGGCCGTGCTCGAGAACGACAAAAAGGTCTTCATGACGGCTGGCGTGAAAATCACCAATCCCGCCCCGGCAGGAACATCATGAATCCAGCTGACGCACTCGACATCGGCCAAGCGGCCATCTGGACCGTGATCATCGCCGCCTCTCCCGGCGTCATAGCGGCCATGCTGGTCGGTATTTTGATCGCCCTGCTTCAGGCGCTGACGCAGGTGCAGGAAATGACCCTGACGTTCGTCCCCAAGATCATCGCGATCCTGGTGGTGACGTCGTTTACGGCGCCGTTCGTGGGGTCTGTCATCTTCTCGTTCGCCGAACAGACCTACGCACGAATTCCGAACGGTTTCTGACGACACAGTCAATAGCCTAAGGATACGCCCCAACAGGCTTTTTTCTGCGGCACCCCCGCCAGCGGCCATCCTCGCGCAAGCTTGATGGCCGACATTCGCCGCTGGGCATTTTTGCGAGACCGATGATTCACAGTTCGGACTGCTAGCGTCCGGGCGGTCTCGGTCTAGGCTCGGGGGTAGAATGGCCACGACCACCGCCGTCGGCGGATCGGACCGCATCAGCAGCATGCGCGACATCGGTTTTGCGGTCGGCATCGTCACCATCCTGACGGTGCTTTTCCTGCCGCTACCGGCGATCATGATCGACGTCGGGCTGGCGTTCTCGATCGCATTCGCCGTGCTGATCCTGATGGTCTCTCTGTGGATTCACCGTCCGCTCGAATTCTCGGCCTTTCCGACCGTTCTTCTCATCGCGACGATGTTGCGACTCTCGCTCAACGTGGCGACGACGCGCCTTATTCTTTCGAATGGTGCCGAAGGGCACGCGGCGGCGGGCCATGTGATCGCGGGCTTCGCCAATTTCGTAATGGGCGGCGACTTCGTGATCGGTGTCGTGGTGTTCGTCATCCTGATCACCGTCAACTTCCTCGTCATCACCAAGGGTGCGACGCGTATCGCAGAAGTCGGCGCGCGCTTCACCCTCGACGCCATTCCCGGCAAGCAGATGGCGATCGACGCCGACCTTTCGGCCGGCAACATCGATGAAAAGGAGGCCATGCGGCGCAGGCGCGAGCTCGAAGAGGAAAGCGCCTTCTTCGGCTCGATGGACGGTGCCTCGAAGTTCGTACGCGGCGACGCCATCGCGGGTCTCATCATTACGGCCGTCAACGTGTTCGGCGGCATCATCATCGGCGTGACGCGCCACGAGATGGATCTCGCTCACGCAGCCGACGTGTTCGTCCGGCTGTCGGTGGGTGACGGCCTCGTTACGCAAATTCCGGCTCTCATCATTTCGCTCGCCGCGGGCCTCCTCGTTTCCAAGGGCGGCACGCGCGGATCGGCCGAAATGGCCGTGTTCTCGCAGCTCGGTAACTATCCGCGCGCGCTTGCAGTCGCAGGTGCCGTGCTGATGGCTCTTGCCATCGCTCCCGGGCTGCCCTTCCTACCATTCGCGCTTCTGGCCGGCGGGCTGATCTTCGTGTCGATCTCGATCCCGAAGAAAATTGCCGAAGCCAAAGCCGCCGAAGAGGCAGTCCAGAAGGAAGCCGAACGACTATCGAAAGAAGAGGCGCGCCAGTCCGTCAAGGAGCAGCTCAAGACCGCGGAAATCGAGATCGCGCTCGGCAAGCAGCTCTCGACGGCGTTGCTCGCTTCGCAAGGCGAACTCGCGCATCGCGTCGGCCGCATGCGACGGGCGTTCGCCAAGCAATACGGCTTCGTCGTTCCGGAAATCCGCATCTCGGACGATCTCACAATTCCTGGGAAGATCTATCAGATCAAGATCCACGGCACGGTGGTGGCTTCGGAAGAGCTGCGGATCGGCGACGTTCTCGTCATCACGGGCGACGGGCCGGTGCCGGACGTCCCGGGCGACGAGGCGCGCGAGCCGGCTTTCGGCATGAAGGCGTTCTGGGTCTCGGAGATGTTCTCGAACACCGTAAAGCGTGAGGGTTTCAACCCGGTCGATCCGATGTCGGTGATGCTCACGCATCTGCGCGAGGTCATCCGCGGAAACCTTTCGCAGCTCTTGTCCTACAAGGACATGCGTTCGCTCATCGATCGCCTCGAGCCCGAGTATCGCCGGCTCGTGGACGAGATCATTCCGTCCCAGCTCTCCTATTCGGGCCTGCAGGCCGTGCTCAAGCTGCTGCTCGCCGAGCGGATATCGATCCGCAACCTCCATCTCATCCTGGAGAGCATTGCGGAGATCGCGCCGCACGTGCGCCGGGCCGAGCAACTGGCCGAGCACGTTCGCATGCGCATGGCGCAGCAGATTTGCGGCGATCTTGCCGACGCGGGCGTGCTCAAAGTTCTGCGGCTCGGGAACCGCTGGGATCTCGCATTCCACCAGAGCCTAAAGCGCGAATCCAAAGGCGAAGTGGTGGAATTCGACATCGATCCGCGCCTGATCGAGCAGTTCGGGGCGGAGGCGTCAAAGGTCATTCGCGGCCATCTGGACCAGGGTCACCAATTCGTTCTGGTCTCGGCGCCTGATGCGAGACCGTACGTGCGGATGGTCACGGAGCGGCTGTTCCCGACCCTTCCCGTGCTTTCGCATCTCGAGATCGCGCGCGGCGTGCAGGTGAAGGCCCTGGGAACAATCTCGTGACGATCACGGCAGGAACGGTGCTGCTGACGTTCCTGGTGTTCTGCCGGATCGGCGGATGTCTCATGCTCATGCCGGGCTTCGGAAGCCCGCGTATTCCGCCGCAAGTGCGTGTGTACCTTGCCGTTTCCGTGACGCTCGCGCTCGCGCCACTGCTCGTTCCCGAGGTCCGCGGCGACCTCGCCAAGGCCATGCCGCCCAACATGATGCAGCTGATGGCGTCTGAGACGTTGATCGGCGCCGTTATCGGGGTCATGGCGCGCATCTTCTTTCTGGCGCTGCAATTCATGGGCACGGCCGCATCGATGTTGATCGGCTTCAGCGGCATGGCGGGGGCACCTGTTGACGAAGGGGAGCCGGCGCCGGAAATCGCGACCATCCTGACGCTGACCGCAACGGTGCTGCTCTTCACGACGGGGCTTCACATCGAGGTCATGAGAGCCCTCGTTGCCTCGTACTCGGTGATTTCCGTGACCGATCTCTTCGATCCGAGGTTCGCGCTTTCGAAAGTGACGGACTCGGCTTCGGACGCCTTCACGCTGATCGCGCAGCTGACCGGGCCGTTTCTCGCCTATTCGCTGATCATCAACTTTCTCTTCGGCATCATGAACAAGATGACGCCACTGATCCCGGTCTACTTCATATCCGCGCCTTTCACGCTGGCCGGCGGGCTTCTCATTCTCTATTTCACCTTCAGCGAAGCGCTCACGCTGTTCATCAGCGGGTTCCAAACCTTCCTATCCAACGGGTAAAGGCTCCATGCGCGACCGGGTCAAGAGCTTGAAGCGCATCGTCGACGTCCAGCGCCACCTGCACAGCATGGAGGAGCTGAAGTTCGCACGTATCCAGCATCGGTTGGCGATGTGCGAAAGCGAACAGCGAGCCCTGACGGAGGCGCTTTCCGAGGAAGGTGCGCTGCACGGCCTGTTCATGGACGTGACCGTGCGCCGTCTTCAGTCGCTGCAGCAGGAGGAAGCCAAACTGAAGCCGGCGGCGGAGGCTCAGGCGCGCGTCCTTCTGGAACAGGGTGGTCGACTTCGCAACTCGGAACGGCTCGCCGAGGACCTGTCCGCCGAGCTTAGGCGGGTCGAGGAGCGCGAGGAACTGGAACGGCTTCTGGAAGCCGGGTTTGCACAGCAAGGCGCAAGCTCCAAGCAAGACCGGTGAGTCATGGTTCCCGCAGGGGTTTCCCTATGGGAGGACCAGGCGTTGGCCGCTGATCTCACAGTCCGTGCAGTTCCGGAGACCAAGGTGGCCGATGCGACACCTCTCGCGTCGCGTCCCGGTTCTGTCAAAAAAGCCGCCGATCCCGCCGAAAAGTTCGAAGCGTTCGTGCTTCAATCCTTCATCCAGGACATGATGCCGAAGTCGGCCGAGGGTGTCTTCGGATCCGGACTGGCGGGCGATTTCTGGAAATCGATGATGTCCGAAAAGATTGCCGAGCAGGTTGCCGCGCGGGGCGGCCTCGGGATCTCGGATTACGTCAGAGAGGGCCATTTGCCGTCTGTTCGTCCCGGCGGCCTGACTTCGCTTGATGTGATGAAGCATCTGTCCCCGGTCGAGGGGGCGTTCGCGGCGCAAGGCGGCATCGAGCCAAATTCCGGAGAGTAGGTGATGTTGCAGCGATCCAATCATCCCGCATTTGCGCCGCAAGCCGCAGGAGCGGCACCGCCCGCTTTCAACGCCGTTCAACCGCAAACCGCAGGCGCGCGGGCGTCGCAAATTCCGATGCTCGATGTCACCATCCAGAGGCTTGAGGAAATCCTTGATCTCGAGACTTCGGCATTGCGGGAGCGCAAGGCTATAGATCTCAAAGAGTTCAACGATCGCAAAAGCCAGGCGCTCCTAGAGCTCACGCGCTCGCTTCGCGCGGTGCAGGGGACCGGCCCCAATCCCGCAGTGGCGGAGCGCGTCGCCGTGTTGAAAACCAAGCTCGCGCTCAACCAGGCGATGCTCAGGGTTCATCTCGAAGCCGTGCGGGAAATCGCGACGACACTTTCGGATGCCATCCGCCACTCTGAGTCCGACGGGACCTACACCCAGGCAATCTCCGCGGTCGCCAGACGACCATGATAAAGCTGCTGTTCACCGGAATCTGGGCATCGATCCTGACGCTGGGCGCTACATTCGGGGTTCTTCAGTGGCAGAAGAACGCCGCACCGAGCCAGGGAGGCGAGGGCGAGAAGAAGCTTCAGGAGTTGCGCACGAAGGCGATCAACGTGCCGATCATCGGCGGAGGCACGATCCAGGGCTACATGGTGGCGCAGTTCGTGTTCACGGTGGACGCGATGGCGCTTCAAAAGCTGCCTGTGAGCCCGGAGGTCTACGTTCTCGACGAGGCGTTCAAGACGATCTATGCCGGCGAGCAGGTCAACTTTCAGAACATGAAGAAGCAAGATCTGCCGGTTCTCGCCAAGAAGCTTGGCGAGAACGTCAACAAGCGGCTTGGCGTCGATATGGTGCAAGACGTCTTGATCGACCAGCTCTCCTACATCCCCAAGAAGGATGTCCGCGGGCCGCCGAAATTTTAGGCTTGCCTAGGGCCTCGGCTGCGGCGGCTTCTGGCCTTCGTCCTTCGGATCCGCCAGTGCGCGAGCCACTTCCTGGAACGGATCTGCGCTCGGCTGGTCCATCAGCGATTGCTTCATGACCTCGTAGAGCTTCGGCACGACATTGATCGCCTTGTCGAGCTCGGCGTCGGCGCCCTTCTGGTAGCCGCCCATCAAGCGCAGGTCGCGCGTATCCTCGAAGTGCGAAATCATCGCGCGGAGCATCATCACGAGTTTCCGCTGCTCGGCCGTCCAGACGGCGTTGGCGAGACGAGATACCGAGGTCAGTACGTTGACGGCGGGGTAGCGGCCCTGATCCGCGATCTTGCGATCGAGAACGATGTGGCCATCGAGTGTGCCGCGAATGCTGTCGGCGATCGGATCGTTGTGGTCGTCGCCGTCGACCAGGACGGAGAAGACGCCTGTGATCGACCCTGTGCCTTCGGCGCCGGGGCCTGCGCGTTCGAGCAATTTGGGCAGCTCGCTGAACACGGACGGCGTGTAGCCGCGCGCAACGGGGGCTTCACCGGCGGCGAGCGCAACCTCGCGCGTCGCGTGGGCAAAGCGTGTGACGGAGTCCACGATGAGCAGAACGCTGTCGCCTGCGTCGCGGAACGATTCGGCGATGGCAAGCGCTGTCTTCGGCGCGAGCCGGCGCATCATGGGGCTTTCGTCGCCGGTCGATACCACCGTGATGGCTCGGCTGCGGTTTTGGGCCAGGGCGTCTTCCAGGAATTCGCGCACCTCGCGGCCGCGCTCGCCGACCAGCGCCAGGACGACCGTATCGAAGCCGCGCGAGCGCGCCAGCATCGAGAGAAGCGTGGATTTGCCGACGCCCGATCCGGCGAATATGCCGATACGCTGTCCGGCGCAAAGCGGCGTGAAGAGATCCATGACACGCACGCCCGATTTCAGAGGTGCGCGCACGCGCTGACGGTTCATGGCTGAAGGAGGCTCTGCATCGAAGGCATAGGCCTTTTCGCCTTCTCGCAACTGCCCCATCCCGTCGATGGGCGCGCCGAGTGCATTGAGCACACGACCTTTCCAGGAGGTGTGGGGCCGGAGGCTCAGATCCCCATGCTGCCAAGCGATCTCGCCTGGGCCGATCTTGAGGTTCGCGTCGAACGGCTTCACAGTCGCGCCGCTGCCGTCGATGCGCACGACCTCGCCAAGCTGGGCGGGCCCGGATGAAAAATTGATGCAGTCTCCGAGCTTCAGGTGGCGCGAGAGGCCAGAAACCTGGACATAAGCGGGGGTGATGTTGGTGACTGTGCCGCCGATGCGAACAAACTGGATTGCGGCTGCCGCATTGGCGATGCGCTGTTCCAACCGATCGAGCGCCGTTGTGCGGCGGGGCTCCGCCGATGCTTCACGTCCGATTTCCTGGGCGGAATCCGTCATCGATAGGTCCTAAGCACGCTGCACATTTGGGTGGGATCAGGTCGTTTCGCCGAGCGTTTTGATCGCAGAATCGAGGGTCTGCTCCGATTGGGCGATGGAATTGCTGACCGAGTCGAACGAGCGCTGGATCTGAATGAGGCGCGAGATTTCCGATACCGGGTTCACGTTGGACTTTTCCATGAAGCCCTGGAGGACGCCCACCCGGTTGAAGTCGAGCGCGGGCTCCGCCGGAACATCGGGGATGACACCGGAATTCTCGAACCGAACAAGGTTGGCTTGCTCCGGTATCGTGAAGAGGCCCAATGCGCCGCGCTGCACGCCGCCTTGAGTGAGCGTGCCATCCTTGGCGATGACGGGCGTGCCGGCGCCGGGATCGAGCTGAATCGGCGCCCCGCCCACATCGAGCACGGCATAACCGGTCAAAGTGCGCAGCTCGCCCTCAGGCGTCATGGTCATGCGGCCATCGCGCGTGTAGGCGCGGCCGTTCGGGCCCTGGATCGAAAGCCACGCGTCGCCGGTGACCGCCACGTCGAGAGGATTGTCGGTGCGGGATACTTCGCCGGCCTGACGGGAAATGTAAGTGCTTCCGCCCGAAACGAATGCAGTCGGTGCGTCCGTCTTCATGGACATGAGCTGGTCGAACTTGATTTCCTCAGCCCGGAAGCCGGCCGTGTTCACGTTGGCAACGTTGTGAGCCAGCGTTTCGAGGCGGCGCATCAAAGCCATCTGGCCGGAAAGTGAGACGTACAAGCTTGGCTGCATCAGCGGTCTCCGCGAGACTGGTCGTGCGTTCGGGTAAGGTCGAGGTCTGCCCCGGCCTGCCGACTTTTCAGTGGGAGGGGGAAATCCGAGCCTCGCACGTCGTTTAGGGCGCTAGTTTGCGCACAGCGCCTTGCCTCAAGCTGACGCCACTTCGTGCTGCAACTGGAAATCGGCGCAGCTGCCAGCATGCGCAGATGCAACGGTCTCCCGTGAATGTTCGGCGCCGGGCCACACATCAGGCTCGCACAAGGGAGGTGACCGTTAGCTATGCACTAACGTGCTGAAAATCGGCTACATGCGGGGTTGGCCTAGTGACGATTATTCTCGGTCTTGTCGTCATGCTTGGTTGCATGCTCGGTGGCTTCATGGCCATGGGCGGGCATGTCGAAGTGCTGTGGCAGCCGTGGGAGTTCGTGATCATCCTCGGCACATCGCTCGGCACATTCATCGTGGCCAACCCGATGAAGGTGATCAAGGACGCTGGCAAGGGCCTGGGAGAGGCGTTCGGCAACGCGGCGCCCTCGGGCCGACAGTACCTGGACGTCATGGGGCTTCTCTATTCGCTGATGCGCGAACTTCGCAGCAAACCGCGCAACGAAGTGGAAAAGCATATCGACGCGCCGCAGGAATCGCCCATCTTCCAGAAATTCTCGACCGTGATGAAGAACAAAGAGCTCACGGTTTTCATCTGCGATTACTGCCGCCTCATCATCATCGGCAACGCGCGGACGCACGAAGTCGAGGCGTTGATGGACGAGGAGATCCAGACGCTGCGGGCCGACAAGCTCAAAGCCTATCAGGCCCTGTCTAACGTCGCGGACGGCCTGCCGGCAATCGGCATCATCGCGGCGGTTCTCGGCGTCGTCAAAGCCATGGGTGCAATTTCTGAGCCGCCGGAAGTGCTGGGCCATTTGATCGGAGCTGCGCTTGTGGGCACATTCGCCGGCATTTTCTTCTCGTACGGAGTGTTCGGCCCGCTCGCGACGAAGGTGAAATCCGGCCGCGAAAAGCAAATGCGCCTCTATATCGTCGCCAAACAGACATTGCTCGCATTCATGAACGGCGCCATGCCTCAGGTCGCTGTCGAATACGGGCGCAAGACGATTTCAGCCTACGAGCGTCCGACGATCGACGAGGTGGAAGCCGAGACGGTCGGTGGCGGTGGAGGCGATACGAAGAAAGCCGCATAAAAGCGCGGCCAGTTCACCAGCAATAGACGAACGAACTCAGGTAGACCGCAATGAGCCAAGAAGGTTCGGATTTCCGCCCCGCCGCAGCAGAGCTGCAGTCGATCAACGAAATGCAGCAAGGCGAGCCGGTCGTGGCCGGAGTGGCCGGCCAGAAGCCGCGCCATCTGGAAACGGTTCTGCAAATTCCCGTCTCGGTGAAGGTCGTGCTTGGCTCGGCGACAATGCCGGTCGCGAGCGTGTTGAAGCTCGGACGCGGCGCCGTCGTTCCGCTCGATCGCAAAGTCGGTGAGCCCGTCGACGTGGTGGTCAACGGCCGTGTCATTGCCCGCGGCGAAGTCGTCGTCCTCGACGAAGACAACTCGCGCTTCGGCGTCTCGCTGACCGAGGTTCTGGGAGCGTCCACACCGAACCGCGTCGCCTAGGACGGTCTGCCTCTCCATTTGACCACGCGTCCGATTCCGGCTTCCTCCTAGCAGGTATTCCACGATGTCTGAGAAGCCGGATAAAGAGAGTAAAACAGAAGAGGCAACAGAGAAGAAAGTCCGAGATTCGCTCGACAAGGGGCAAGTGCCCCACTCGCGCGAAGCGACGACTTTGGCCTCAATGCTCGCCATCCTGATCTCGGTGGTGTTCCTCCTGTCGGACAACGTGGTCAATCTGAGGTTCTCGCTCGAGAGCTTCATCGATCATCCCGGAAACTTCAACATCGGCACCGGGGCCGACGCGAGCGCGGTTCTCTTCGTCGTCGCGCTCGAGATGGCGAAGGTGGTCGGCCCGGTCCTGCTGGTGATCGCCATCGCGGGTATCGCGGCTTCCTTTCTGCAAAACCAGCCGCAATTCGTCGTCGACAGGATCGAGCCCAAGCTCGAACGAATTTCGATCGCCAAGGGCTGGAGCCGGATTTTCGGCGTCCCGGGGCAGG
>VFQP010001576.1_pt1 | contig 29797 bp, 45 predicted proteins | sample 3512351 | NCBI WGS metagenome assembly VFQP01 (sample SAMN10412372, study PRJNA504923) | tailings metagenome | isolation source: Relicate 1 Philex TSF1 revegetated site | place: Philippines: Tuba, Benguet | collected 2017-08-29
ACATACATACATACATACATACATACATACATACATACATACATACATACATACACACATACATACATACATACACACATACATACATACATACATACATACACAACTCCCCCATAAAACACACACAGGGTGGTCATTACTTGCAGTCAGTGCCCTCACACCAGTGGGTATTGTGCGTGTAGGACTACATATACAACCACATGGTCAACAAGAAAATGGACTTGGTCAACAAGAAAATGGACATGGTCAAAAAGAAAATGGACATGGTCAACAGCAGGTGGTTGTGGCAGCACCATTATTAGCACGTGTGGATGCACCAGCAGCACAATTGCTGGAGCTTGACAAATTAAAGGTGAGTGTGTTTATTGCAATTTCTGTGTGTGTATGCCGTATTTGCATGGCCGTGTATGCTGTATTTGCATGCTGTGTGTGTACGTATGTCAGCCTGTATCATAAAGCGCTGCACATTGGGTGTGGGTGGTATACAAGGGTGTGCAATTACATAGCAAACACCACAAAGCACCACCAACCGCACAGCATGTGTACCATTGCTCATGTTTATTCCCTCACCCTCACATCCTCCCCCCAGGATCTCCACGTCCACTATGTGCCCTCACGCAACCGCCAATGGCACACCTACCTCACCACCGAACGCCCCCGGGCAGGTTTCCCCACCCTCGTCCGCGTCTTTCTGCGTGGTGCCATACGCCAACTGGGGCGTCCTGCATTGTTATCTGCATCTGCGGGGGGTGATGTGTCCCAGGGGGCTGCTGCAGTGTTTGATGAGCTGCACGAGCCACTGGGTGCTGCGTTGGAGCACTTGGAGAGAACTGCTGCATTGGGGGTGCATGCTGGTGGTAGTGCAGGTGTGTTGGGGTTGTCGGTGGTGTACTTTGTACTGAGGTTTGTTGTGATTGCTGTGTTGTGTGCATATCACACATGTACTACTACCTGCATTACCCCTCCCCCCCTCCCCCCCACTCCCCCCCCCACAAAATACAGGTGCTCGTCTCCCCACAAAACCTGATTGGTCACACATATTCTTCAGTGTGCTCCCCCCAGTGGACGCCCTCACCACTCGTGACACCACCAGGGTAGCCATGGCCCTGCGTGCTGCTGCTGCCAAGGTGCTCTCACGGCATGCAGCAGCCCTCAGGAGGGTGGGGGTGGCTGAATGGGTGGTACGGTTGAGGGTACGGGATGGGTCGGGGGCGTGGCGGGTGCATGCAACCATGCCAACAGGTATGTGTGTGTGTGTTTGGGGGGCTAGGGGGGGTAGGTGGGCCATATTATGGTAAAGAAATATGCATAACATGATTGCGTATATGATGCATCCCCCATACACCCCCATGATCATATACACCACTCATGATCTCCACATACCCTCTCCTACACCCCATGTACACCCCACATACACCCCCCTACACAGGTCATGAACTGGGTGAAGAACATATTCAAGTGCTCAGGGAACAGGTGCATGATGGTCAACTCATGAGTGTACCAGTGTTGACCGGGGAACAACTGCAGCAGGGGGATGCTGGTGCTGCAACCCCTGTGATGCAACGGTGTGTGTTTGTTTGTTTAGTGGCGTGTGGTGAGAGGGTGTTTGTTTGTTTGTGTGTATAGTTTGGTTGATTGGTGCATATGCATTGCTCAGCAGTGTGCAGACACATCTGCTGTACCATCATCCATACATCTCACTTCTCCTCCCCCTCATACATCCCTCACTCCACCCCCTTACACATGCATCCCTCACTCACTCACTCCCTCCCCCACACCCAAGGTATGGCCCACTTCTCCCACTGCAGCAAAAACGACTCGCAGCCCGTCGTCACAAGACATGTTACTGTTATGACTACCCAGCTGTGTTTGCCTCAGCACTCAGGGGGATTTGGGCTGCACAAGGAACAAGCACAGGACTCGTGCAACCTGCAGGTAGTGTCTTTGTGCTGATGTGTGTGTCAGTGGGTGGGTGTTGTACGTGGAATGGTGTTGTTTTGGTTGTTTTTTGTGTGGCAAAATCACACCCACATCTACCCACCCACCCACACCCACACACTCACATCCACCCACCCATACCCATACCCACACAGGCAAGTTGATTGAGGTCGAAGAGCTGCTACCAGAGGCCCCCCTCACATTGCAAGGCCCCCCTACACCACTTGCACGCACCCCACAGCAACATGTGGGCAAGGGTAACAATACAGTGGGTGTGGTGGCATGGGTGTTGACACTGAAAACACCAGAGTGCCCGGATGGACGACAGGTGTGATGTGTTATTTTGGGTGTGTGGTGTTTTTGTGTGTGGTTTTGGGTGTGTTGTGTTGTGTTTGTGTGTGTGTGCATCCTATGCTCTTGTTGGTACGTGTCTTGTTCAACAATGGTGTGTTTGTAATCATCCCCACCATACACCCACCCATTCATACACCCACCCCCACCACCCTCACAGGTTGTGGCTGTAGCAAATGACATTACCCATCACAGTGGTGCATTCGGTCCTATGGAGGACGCTATGTTTTTAGCAGCGACACACTATGCCCTGCAACAACGATTGCCACTTGTGTACCTGGCTGCCAACAGTGGGGCGCGTGTGGGGCTGGCACAGGAAGTGAAGCAACGTATACAGGTATGGTGCATGATAATGGGTGTGGTGTTGGTGGTGTTGATTCCCCTCTCCTTTCTGCCCCATCTCTTTTTGTTTTAGGGTTTTTCTCATTTTTCTCATTTTTCTCTCATTTTTCTCATATTCCTCTCATTATCATCATATTCTTCTCATTTTCATCATATTTCTCTCATTTTCGTCATAGACCTCCCCTCTCCTTTCATCACCCCCCCTCTCCTTTCATCAACCCCCCCTCTATTCATCACCCCCCCTCTCCATTCATCATCCCCCCTCCCCTCTCTTTTTACCGCACCTCCTCCATCTCATCACACCTCCACCTAAACTCATTTCATCGCACCCCCTCCTCCTCCACATCATCCCCCCAGGCAGCATGGGTTGATCCCAATGACCCCACACGTGGCTTTGAGTACCTCTACCTGTCTGATGATGATTACACCACACTCATGGGTGCGCGCAATGGTGCTGCTGGTGGTAGTGGGACGCATGGTGGTGCGCAACAGGGGGACTGTGTGCAGGCAGAGCGTGTGGTGACACCAGAGGGGGAGGTGCGTGTGTGTGTGGGGTATGATGATGTTATTGAGCTGTGTGTATGGTGTATGCTGGTGTCATGTGATGATGTGTGGAGTGCATTGACACACCCCACCACCATTTTGACACACCCTTACCATGTGCTCACCCCCCCCCCCAAAACATCATCCAGGTTCGTCATCGCCTCACATCCATCATTGGCTGGGAAGATGGACTCGGTGTAGAATGCCTCAGTGGCAGTGGCGCCATTGCTGCTGCATTCTCCCAAGCATTCCACACCGGACTCACAATGACCCTCGTCTCGGGGCGTACTGTGGGTATCGGTGCATATCTTGCACGACTTGGGCGCAGGTGTGTGCAGCGGGTGGACCAGCCCATTATACTGACGGGGTATGCTGCACTGAATAAGCTGTTGGGGAGGCAGGTGTATACGTCCCACATGCAACTGGGGGGGCCCAAGGTATGTTTTTTTTTTTTTTTTGGGATTGTGTTTTTTTTTGTGTGTGTGATTTTTGTGTGTGTGTGTACACAGCATGTTGTGTTGTTCTGTGTGTCATATGTACATATGAAACAATAAACACACGACCACTCTCCCCCCTCTCACCCCTTTCTCTAAGCTTACCCTCTAAACAACCCCCAACCCACACAGGTTATGGGTCACAATGGTGTCTCTCATCACATCGTTGCTGACGATCTGGAGGGCATCACGGTGGTGCTTCAATGGCTCAGCTACATGCCCCCCTTTGTGGGTGCTCGCCCCCTCCCCACTCCCACCCTGGACCCCCCCACACGCAGCATCACCTACACAGCACCCCCCACTGCAAAGATGGACGCCCGCCTGGCGATGGCTGGTGGGGAGGTGGGGCAAGAGGGGGGGGGATGGGCGGGGGGAATGTTTGATAGGGGGAGTTGGGTAGAGTGTCATGCTGGGTGGGCACGCACTGTGATCACAGGTGTGTGTGGTTTTTGGGGTGTGTTTTTGCTGAAGTGTGTTTTTGTAGTGTGTGTGTTCAGTGATGTGTGTTTTCAATGCAGTGGGCATACAAAGGAGAGGAATGAGGGATGCACAAGCGCAGCACATCCACCACTCACCCTGTACACACCCACACACATCACATACCCAATACCCACATCTTCAATCTTTCTCTCCTCCACACCTTCACACAGGGCGTGCTCGGCTGGGTGGCATTCCTGTGGGTGTGATTGCAGTGGAGACAAGCACAGTGATGTTGCATTGTCCTGCTGACCCTGGAATGCCCGACTCTGTTGAGCGTGTAGTGCCTCAGGTATGTTGTTGTTATTGTTGTTGTTGTTGTTGTTATTATTGTTGTTGTTATTATGGTGGTGATGATGAGGAGTATGGAGCGTGTTGTATGCAGGTCTTTGGTTGTTTTGTGTCTTTGGTTTTTTCTGTGTGTTTGGTTGTTTCGATATTTGTGTATGGTTGCGTGTGTGTGCATCATCCCCACCATCCAACCACCTGTAGTATGCACACCACCCACCACCACCCACCACCACATCCCTACCACCACCACACCCCTAAACACAGGCTGGGCAGGTGTGGTATCCCGACTCTGCATTGAAAACAGCACAAGCCATTGAAGAATTTGCATTAGAGCGCCTCCCCCTGTTTATTATTGCCAACTGGAGGGGGTTTTCAGGTGGACAGCGTGATTTATTTGAGGGTGTGCTGCAGGCTGGGAGCTTGATTGTGGATAATTTGAGGCTGTACAAGGAGCCTGTGTTTGTGTACATGATGCCGGGGGCGGAGCTGCGGGGTGGGGCGTGGGTGGTGGTGGATAGCAAGGTGTGACGGGCTGGTTGGTGTGGTGGGTGTCATGTGGTTGTGGTCTTGTCGGCGTTGTTGTGGTCTTGTTGGTGTGGTGGTAGTTTTGTTGGTGTGGTGTGAGGGTTGCGGAAAATATGAGAATGCATGTGCTCTCACAGTTGAATGTTTGTTTCCTACTTGTGATGCACCCCCTATTCATTCACCCACCAACACGCACCCATACAAACCAACAAGCCACACATACACAAACCAACGCACATCACCCACACAAACCAAGACCCACCCACCCACCCACCCACCCACATCCACAGATCAATAGTGCAATGGTGGAGATGTATGCAGACACCACCGCCCGGGGTGGTGTATTAGAACCAGAGGGTATCATTGAAATCAAATTTCGTCAGCCAGATCTGGTGGCTGCAATGCATCGTATGGACCCTGTGCTGCTGTCACTCAAGGTGTGGCACATGCTTGTTATGTATACTCATCATCTCATTTGTGCATTCATGTGTGTACATTCATGTCTGTGCGCATCATGTGTGTGCATGGTAGCTATTGTTGCTTATTTCTGTATACAGCCTCTGTTGTATTGTATAAATCATCACAATCACCCCCTCTCATTTCCTAGGCACAAGGGGCCCCTCCAGGTGCACTACGGGCCCGCGAAAAGCACCTCTTACCCGTGTATACACAGCTAGCCACCTCCTTTGCTGAACTGCATGACACACCTGCTCGTATGCTGGCCAAGGGTGTGCTGCGTGGTGTGGTACCGTGGGGTTCTGCTCGTTCGTTTTTTCACACACGACTGCGACGCAGGTATGGTGTTTTTGTGGTTTTGCGGTTGTATTTGTGGTTGCATGTGTGGTTGTTGTTTTTGTTTTTTTGGGGGGGGTGTTTTTTTGTTGTTGCTTTGTTTGTTAGGTGTAGGAGATGGTGAGTGCTGCTCAGCACATACAATAATATGCAGCACACCTTACACCCACCCACCACCCTCCCACCACACCCACCCACCCTCCCACCCACACCCACCCTCATATAGGCTTGCAGAGGAATCGCTGCTCCACCACATCATGGCTGCAGACACCACCCTCACACGCCCCAACGCCCTTGCCCTATTACAAATGTGGTTTCTCACCTCCCCACCCACCCACTCCCCCTCCTCCTCTGCAGCATCCAGCACCACTGCTACCCCCAGGGGTGTGGTATTGGGGTGTGGCGTGGAAGGGGGGGCCGAGGCGGTGTGGGGGGATGATGTGGCGTTTATGGCATGGGCAGATGGTGCAACTGGGACTGCCCGTGTTGCAATGGAACTCAAGGTGTGTTTTGGTGTGTGTGTGTGTTGATGTGTGTCTATTTGGGAAGGGTATGTGGGGAAGGATGTACCGAGTGTATCACACATGTTTTTGTCCATACTATGACACACACACACACACACACACATTGTCACCCTTTTGCGACCTTCAATTTCAACGACACACAGTACTATACACGAAATAACACACCAACCACAACCACTCCCCATCGCTCAGGCATTGCGCACCAAGGCAGCAGCACATACCCTTGAAACCACCCTCCTCAGCTCAGTGGAGGGTAAAGAGGGGCTCATTCAGGGATTGGCTGCTGCTATGAAACATGACCCTGCATTACGCCTGCAGCTGAGGGCACTGGTCACACACATGCAGTGATGGGTCAAGCATTTTTCAGTGGATATACGTTTTGGAGGATATGTACAAGGAGGAGTGTGTAAGGAGGAGTGTGGGAGGAGGAACAGAGTATACCTTGCATTGGATGAATGGAGATACCTTTTTGAAGAGTTGTGTGTACCTTTTGGAGGAACAGAATGTACCGTTTGCTGCAAGAATGCAATGGGAGAGTTGATTTTTGGCTCTTTCTTTTTTTGGCCCTTGAGGTTTGTTGACAAGCATTGTTGTTTTACACTTGTTTCTACATACATACCGAGTGTACGTAATAAATATCAACTTGGAAAACAATTTGGAAAACCAAAACAGGGGGACACACCACAAAATGGTGTGTGGTCATCCCACCTTTTCATCCGTTGCACGCCACGCAGCAGCACACAAGGAGCCAATCAACGTATGCACACATGCACTGATCACACACGGCACCGCCGCCAGCGGTATGTCCCCAAAGTGCTGTGCCGCGAGAAACGCACCCAGCACCGAATTCTGCATGCCCACCTCGATCGAGTTGGTGCGTGCCACACGTTCCGGCATCCTCAACACCTTTGTCCCCACATACCCAAAGAAAAAACCACCTGCATGGAGCAACACCACCGCAGCAAGTATCTGCGGCCCTGCAGAGCGCATGGCGGCTGCATTGCTCGACACCACCGAGCCACATACCAGTGCCACCATTATCACAGCCAGCAACGAGCTAAAGGGTGCCACACGGTTCATGGCAGTGGGGAAGCATCGATTGAGGGCCACCCCGAGCAGCACGGGGGCGAGCACCACTTGCAAGGTGGACAAAAACAGCGCTTGGCCATTGACGGCAACGAGCTTGCCCACGAGCACAGTGGTGAGGAGGGGCGTGGTGACTGTTGCGAGCAGCGTGGAGGCGGTGGTCATCAACACCGACAGCGGGACATCTGCGTTTGCCAAATACGTCACCACATTGCTGGCGGTCCCACCCGGGCAGCATGCCACCAGACGCAAGCCAATTGCAAAGGCAAGGGGCAGGTTGAGGAGTGTGGAGAGGGCATAACCGAGCGTGGGCATGACGGTGTATTGCAAGATGCAGCCGACGGCAATGCGCCCCGGTTGCTGCAGTACTGCGCGCAGGTCGTCGAGGGTCAGGGTGGTCCCCATGCCCAGCATGATGAGTGCCAGGCCTATGGTGAGGAAATCACTCTTAAACCATGCCATACATGATGGTTGCACCAACCCAGCTGCAGCGGTGGCGAGGACGATGACTGGGAAGAGCGATGTGAGTTGGTTGGCAGCATTAGAGGCAGTGTCGTATAGGGATGCTGCTACTGGTTTGAGAGGGGATGGTCTCTGTGGATATTTGTGTGGCCTGAATACTAGGTGGCGTGGTGGCTGTCTTGTGCATGGTAGGGATGCAGTGATGATTGCAGTGGGGCATTGCCTTGGTATGGGCCACTGGCTTTTGGTGCTACTCACGGTACTAGCACTACCGCAATACCTATACAGCACACCCCCCTTCATGCTGCTGGTATGGCCCATGCAGTTTTCAACACAAAACTTTTTGTGGCAATCGCAACTAATAAAAATCTTCCCGTTGCACACAAACACAACACACAAACAATCAAATATAGTCATGCCCATAGATATAAATACACTGCCACAGTCCGACGTGGGAGTGATCGACTCTGATTTTGTAGCTACGGAGCAGTTTGACCTGCACGCAAACGCCGAAGACAGCACGTTTCTGACGGACAAGGATCTGACAGTCAGCAACATCACCGAAATCAACAGTGCGTGATGTGCTAGCGAGCTAGGTCCATCTTGTTTACGTATATGATCACACTGCTGGCCACACAGAGCCTTCACGTCCATCGAGCAAAGTCTCTACGCCAGTGAGAAACACTACGTCGACGGCCGAGGACGAGCAATTGTGGTGAGCAGTGGTGCTGGTGGTGCTTGGCATGGTGATGGCCTGACCAGGTGATACACAGACCACGACACACACAGGTTGTCTGGAAGCAAGCAAAAAAACATGGCTGACGAACCCATCAACACGTACGTACATGATGTTCACTACCTGATGTTCACCATACCACCCACCCCACCCCCACCCACCCCACAGCAACGAAACACTCCCTCCTGTGCGCCGCAACAACAATCAGCCCCGCAGATCGCCCAGCGGTGCACCCATCCTGCATACCGCCCAGCGTTCACGCTCTCGTGGCATGTCCATGACGTCCGACACGGACGCTGTGGATTCCCCCATGCGTACAGGCCGCACTCCACCCCCTGTCAAAACTGCCAGCACCCCATCCCGCCATGCCAAGGAAGCTGCGGGCAAGGGCAGTCCCAAGGGCCCCACCTTTGACAAGCAAACAGCACGCCCTGAATTCATCTCCTACGCCAATGTCAACAAGGCTGCACCCTCTGGCATCCTCCCCACGCCCCCCAAGCGCCACTCTGCATCGCGCCTGTCCATGGGCAGCGAAACTGGCGAACTGGGTCCAAACTCTCCCTCGAGGGCCATCACCAGCCGAACACCCACCTCGCTGGATACACCGCTGCCTCTCACCCCCACTGCTGGACCTGCTGTGAGTGACCTGTCGGAGCAGCCTGGGCAGGTGTCGTTCTTGTATTGCACAAGTATTGTACATGTGTCAGCAACAACACCCCTCTTTTTTCTATACAACAACACAGTATCAGGACACAGCTGGTGCCACTGCAAGGGTGCAGGTGGTCTGCAAGAAAAAGGGCAAGGGTGCTGCTGTGCCCAAGACTATGGAGGAGAACGCCGTCAAGCCCGGCTGTTTTGCAAGGCTGTTCAAGACCATTTGCATCTGTGGTTGAGTTGTGTGGTGACTACTGTGTGTGTGCGGTGGCGGTGCACCACCAACCAATGTTGAGGGTTATGAAAACCATCAAAAACAAAACTTCAAAAACTCGAGTGGTAAAAAGGATCGTGTTGATTGATTTGTTCATCAGCAGCAAACACACACAGTACAACGTGTTTGTCCCTCGCCATCACTACTTCCTTGAAGATTGCAGCTGCACAACTCTTGGTTGAACAACACAATTGAGCTCTCTCACTAGCTTCGCAAAACACCATTGCATACAACAATAAACCACAATTCAAATGCACACCTAGAAAACCCAGCCATCATGATGACCCCAAGCAGACCCCGGGGGGGTGATGTGGAATTGCTGGGTGATGATCACGCAAGCAGCAGCCCCCAGCCACCAGACAGCACCACCAGCAGTGGATCCAAGCGTGTCATGTTTGCGCCAGGGGATTGGGTGCGCAGTGCTGCTGCCAGCGTGTCGAGCGCCACGGGGCGATTAGCCACTGCCACTGCAGGCACCCTTCGACGGCCCATGGGTTCTTTTTCTGGGCGCAATGCATCCAAACAGCGCAGTGCAGTTAACCCTCTGGCAATGGCTGCAACAACAGCGCAGGTGCAGACACGCACCATGCTCAACGAGGATGGCGAAGCATCGGGGCGGGTATGTGATGGTGGTGGTGGGGTGTTGTGGTATACCCAGTGTGTTGCACTCTATCAGCTTGTGTGTGTATATGTAAACATGATAACATACCTCAATGACACACAGACATTGTCAGGTGCTGTGGAGGATTTTCCCGACAGGCCTGGTGATGATGATGTACGACGCACCATCTTTCTAGATGCCGGATTGGCCAATGATGGCTTTTGTACCAACCGTGTGGTCACTGCCAAGTACAATGTGCTCACATTTCTCCCAATATTTCTATTTGAAATGTTCTCAAGGCTGGCCTACTTATATTTTTTGCTTCAGGTTGTGTTGGGATGTTGTTTTCTTGGGATGTTGCACCTGCACATACATACCATCCATCTGAAGCACATTGGTGTTGTTTGCACACAATTGGTTGTGCACTATTTTCTCATTTCAAACAGTTTTGCCACACGCACAAAGACAGCACAGACACCCACAACACATCCATACCCACAACACACCCACAACACACCCACAACACACCCACGACACCCACACAGGCCACATTGTCATGGATCTCCGTCATCTCCCCCTACACGGGTGTTGGTCCTACACTGGGGTTGACATTTGTGTTGCTAGTGGGGGCCATCACAGCTATATGGCAGGATGTGAAACGGCACAAGGAGGACAACCTGATGAATAGCAGCATTGCACATGTGTTGCAAGAAGATGGTGTGTAGGGGATGGGATGTGGTCGGGGATGTGTGGGTGTTGCATAAGGGTGGTTTGCATGTGTTGTATGTCAGGGGCTGCATGATAAATGCTCACATGCACACAACCTCGCGCATCTTCATGTGTATCATCTAGATGTCCACATTGCCCACCTCATGCCCCACATCACACCCCATCACACCCTACCACACCCTACCACATCCCAACACACATCACCCCTCACAGGTTCATATAGGGATATTGAGTGGAAGGATGTACGTGTAGGTCAAGTGCTCAAGGTGATGGACAATGAACTGTTCCCAGCAGACCTCCTTTGTTTGCATAGTGACCTGCCTGAGAATGTGTGCTTTATCAAGACCACCAACTTGGTATGATTGATATATGTGGGACTGTGGTTTGTGTGTTGGGTTTGTGTGTTGTGTATTGTGGTTTGTGTATTGTGTATTGTGGTTTGTGTGTTGCGGTTTGTTGTTGTTGTATTGTGCGGTGGTGTGTTGTTGTCATGTGGGAGCATGCTTGTGTGGTGAGTGTGAGGTTGGTGGTGTGGATACATGTACACACACGTACACATATGCACACACATACCTTTACACATACCTTTATGTGTCTTGCTTTACCCTACTACCACCCCCCCAAAAACAAACCCCACCATCATCCCACCCACTCCTACACCACCCAGGATGGTGAGACCAACTTGAAGATTAAAAAGCCAGTAGACCTGAGAGATGCAATCCTAGACTCCCCAGCCAACATTGCCAAGCTGAGGGGGGTGCTGCAGGTGGAGCTGCCCTCACAAAACTTACACCACTTGAAGGCCACGTTTCACCTCAAATCAGGTGTGTGTTGGTGTGTGTTGGTGTGTGTTGGTGTGTTTTTGGTGTTGACATGGTGTGTTCGTGTGTTGTATTACATATGCTGTATCAAACATGTGTTCTTGTTTTGCTTCTGTGTGATTCATGTACACCTCCAATCTACATCAACACACCTCCAATCTACATCAACACACCCCCATCATCTACGTCACAATGTCCCATGTAACACAACCCCCTCTTCCCCCCACAATACACACAGCAATGGGCCCCCTCAAGCGCTTCCCCATCACCATGAATGAAGTTCTGCTGCGAGGCTGCATGTTGAAGAATAGCAACTTTGTACACGGCATGGTCATCTATACCGGCCCTGAAACACGCATACAGAAAAATGCAGCACGCACACCCCTCAAAGTGGGCAGCTTTGACAGGTTTATAAACTTGCAAATCACCATTGTGTTGTGTATGCAGATGTGCATGTGTATATTCTGTGCATCTGCGAATCAAGTGTGGCGAAATATAAATGCAGGGGATCATATATTCTTGGCATTGACAGTGCCGGTGAATGGGGTGTATTCCAATGGCTTTGTATACTGGTATGGGTGGGTGTAAGAGGTGTTGGGGTGTGTGTATGCTGTGGGTTGGTGTATGTGGTGTGTGTGTGTGTGTGTGTGTGTGTGTGTGTGTGTGTGCTATGTGTGTGTGTATGCTATGGGGCGTGTATTGTATGTATGTTGTGGTGTGTTGCAGTGCGTGTGTGTTGTCACTCATGTACAACCACTATGTCACATACACACACACACGCACACACACACAAACACACACACACACACAAACAAACAAACACACCACACAGGCTGCTTAATTTCCTCACATTTTGGATTTTGTTTTCCTACCTGGTGCCTATCTCCCTGTTTGTCACAATGGAAATAGTCAAACTCTTGTATGTGTGGTGGGGTGGGTGGATAGAGTGTGTATTGTGTTTAGGTAAATAGAGCATGTGCTTCTTTTCACTTGTATGAATATCATTCACCTTGATATGAATATCATTCGCCTTGATATGAATATCATTCGCCTTGATATGAATATCATTCGCCTTGATAGAGGATGCTACACCATCCTTGATAAGAGGGGTTGCTACACCAACTCAGCGTATATGCTCCATAGTCCCCCACCCTTGTCTCCCCCCCCCCAACAGCCAAGGGTTGGTGTTTATCAACAATGACAAGGAGCTGAGGGACCCTGTTGAAAAAGAGTGGGCCCGGTGCCGCAACTGTGGCATGAATGAAGACCTAGGCAAGGTGTGTGTTGTTGTTGTGTGTGTGTGTGTGTGTACTGGTGTGTGTGTTTGTAGGCAGTGTATTGTGTGATGGTGTGTGTAGTGGTGTGTATTGTGTACTGATGTACGTATTGTATTGTAAACTACATACATCCCTTGTGTGGGTCGTGTACTGCATACACCCTCCCCCCCAAAAAACACCATCCTCCACCAAAACACCACATCCTCCACCAAAAACCACATCCTCCACAAACACCCTCACCCACACACCAGGTGGAATACATATTCAGTGACAAAACAGGAACCCTCACAGCCAATGAAATGCAACTACGCCTCATTGCAGTCAAGGGGTTGGTGTTTGGCAACCTGGATTTCAAGGTTGAGCAAAGTAGGGATTTAAATGAACAGGAATCACTCGAAGCCTTTGATGCCCGACTGGCTGAAGCATTGGGGAGCATGGATGCTGCTGCTGGGTTATGGGAGAGGGCGCTGCATGCGGGGGGATCATCTACGGCGTTGTTGAGGATGGCGAAAAGTAAAGGGGATGCTGCGGTATGTTTTTTTTGGGGTGGGGGGGGCGGGTCTGAAGGGTTGTGAGGGAAAGGGTTACGTGTGTTGCATGGTTGCAAACACATGGTATGGTTGTACACACATGTGATACCCACCATAATAGCAACTGACACTCATAATACAAACACCTCAAGCATTCATCCTTGCTTGTATATTCCCCCACCCACACATAGCCTCACATGCATCCCCCTTCCTCGTCCACCGCAGGCCCCCTCCTCCCTGCTTGAAGTAACCTCCCCACCCCCAGCCACCCCGGCCCCCCGGCTCCTCAAGGACCCCCAAACAGCCATGATACTCGGCCACCACACTCTCGACTTTTGGACCAACATATGTGTGTGTCACAGCCTCATAGTGCATGACAACCAACAGGGGGGGCCCTCCCTGTACCAGGGCACATCCCCCGATGAGGTGGCGCTGCTGGATGCGGCACGACAGCTGGGATTCACCTTTGTGCGGCGTTCATTGACGAGTATTGTGCTCAACATGAGGGGCCACACGGTGACGTATGATATATTGAATGTGATGGATTTCACAAGTGATAGGGGGCGAATGAGTGTGATTGCACGGGCACCTGATGGTAGGTGGTTGGGGTGTGGGTGGGTGGTGTATGGTGGGTGTGTCGGGGGTGGGTATGTGTTGTATGTGGTGGGTGTTTCCACGCGTCATCTCCCCTTACCCTCACCCTCACCCCACCCCCCTCTCTCTCAAATACCCTCAGACACCATACGCCTCTACTGCAAAGGCAGTGACATACGTGTTCTAGAACGCCTCCGCTCAGACACAGACCCCGACCTGCTGGCAGACACCAACCGCAACCTCCACCTGTTTGCCACCAGGGGGTTACGTACCCTACTACTGGGCACTCGAGTGCTGACTGCAGAGGAGTTTGCTGATTGGGATGCGAGGTACCAGGAAGCTGCTGCTGACTTGGATAATAGGGATAGTAGGATTGCGGCATTGGCTGAGGAGGTGGAGCAGGAGTTGGAGCTGGTGGGGGCAACTGCCATAGAGGATAAGCTGCAGGTGTGTGTGTTGGGGGGTGGGGTGGGGGGAGGTGGATCGTGTGTGTGTGTTTGTGTGTGTGTTTGTGTTGGGAGGAGGTGTGGATTGGGTTTGTGTGTGTATGTTTGATGGAGTGAGGTGTGGATGGGGTTTGTGTGTGTGTGTGTTTGATGCTCGCTGTATAGTGTGTGTTTCAAGGCGTTGTGAATGTGAGTGTGTGGTATCACAGGTATATGTGGATGCACACATACGAGACACACACACACACACACCATCACCGACACCACTCACAGGATGGTGTTCCGGAAGCCATTCAGTCATTGCTAGAAGCAGGCATTCGAGTGTGGATGATCACTGGTGACAAGCAGGAAACAGCCATCAACATTGGAGTGTCATGCAAGCTGATACGCAAGCCTGATTCATTGATGGTGTGTAATAGCACCTCCTATGCAGGTATGTGTGTGTGGGGGGGGTGATGTGGTGTGTGGGGGTGGGGGATTGTTGTTTTGTTTGGTTGTGTACATGGTCAGTGTGTCGTGTGATGGATGTGGGATGGAAATTGTAATGTGACACATGAGAAACACATGTATATTCACATATATACACGCACATGACAACACTACCACGTTTGTTATCCACACCTCCACCACAACAGATGCCAAAACCAGCCTAGAAACACTGTTGGAAAAAGTGCGTGCCCAGCTTGCCCAGGTCGACCACCCTGGGCAGGTGCAAGTGGGGGAATTAGTAATTGATGGAAAGACACTCAGTTATGTGTTGGGGAGTGATCTCGAAGAGTGGCTTGCTGAGATTGGTGCATCATGTGGGTCGGTGATAATCTGCAGGGCATCTCCCTCACAAAAGGCCGCGATTGTGAAGATGATGATGGAGTATGAGATGCGCACTGCACAAGGTGTGTGTGTGGGGGGGGGTGTTTGGGGTGCATGGTTTTGTTAGTGGTTGTGCATGTGTGCATGTGGAGTCGACGTGTATACATAGGGAGGGGGTTGTGCGTTTGTGTGTAGTATGTGTCTGTGCTCATCCATACACACCCATACATAACCATGTGTGTATCCATTACACACCCACTCACCCCCCCCCACACTCCTCCGCTTATGTCTACAAATATCACCTCGCATACATACAAATATCACCTCCACACACATATATATATATATATATATATATATATATATATATATACGTACATACATACATATACAAACCTATGCATACCACCATAGGCACTAGTAAGGGTTTGCGAAGGTGGCTCAAGCGCTACCACAGGCGCATGCAGGGCAAGACGGTCGCCATAGGTGATGGTGCTAATGATGTGGCGATGATACAAGTGGCGGATATAGGGGTGGGTATCATGGGCAAGGAGGGGCGTCAAGCTGTGAACAACAGTGATTATGCTTTTTCACACTTTCGGTAGGTTACGAATGGGTGTGTACGTGTGTGTTTGTGTACCTGTGTGTGTGTGTGTGTACCTGTGTGTGTGTGTGTGTACCTGTGTATGTGTGTACTTCATGCTGTTGCCCCTTCTCTCCATGTGACATCCTGTGCAGCATACATTCATCAAAATTCATACATCCACATACATCCACCAGAATACATGCAAAAAAGTACATACACCACAAAACACGCATCCCACCCAACAATACATCCACAACCCCCCCCCCCCCACGCACCCCTCAACACTACAGGTTTCTTGTGCGATTGCTCTTGGTACACGGCACCCTGTGTCACTATAGATTAGCACGGTTGATCAAGTATTCATTTTACAAAAACATTTGCTTTGCCTTTGTACTGTTTTACTTTCAGTTTTTTTGTGGGTTTTCAGGTATGGTGGTGTGTTGTTGTTGTTGTTGTTGTTGTGTGTGTGTACATGTCATTGTGTACATGTTATTGTGTACATGGGTACATGTCATTGTGTACATGGGTGCATGTCATTGTGTACCTTGCACAAGCATCACCACCCACCACTTTCTTTGCTTCTCCACACACCCATTCCTCCTTTGTTGTTTCCATATATATATACATACACAACACAGGACAAACACTTATTGATGGCATTCCTGCAGCTATATACAATGTGTTGCTCACATCAGGGCCTATACTGCTGTTTGCACTGCTTGATAGGCCTGTGAAATATCTCACCACACTGATGCGATACCCACAGGTGTGAGGAATGTGTGTGTGTTTGTGTGTGGGGGGGTGATACTGTTTGTGTGGATGATACTGTTTGTGTGGATGATATTGTTTGTGTCTGTGTGGTAGTGTGTGTATATGCAATATCGCACAACACCCCCTTCATACCACAACATCACCCACCACCCACCTCTCACCACAAAACCCCACACCCCCACACCTACAAGCCCCTCATACCACACCATCACACCCCCCACACCAGCACACCCCCCACACCATCACAACCCCCCCTCATCCCCCCCCCCCCCACAGTTGTATCGCAGGCAGCAGTCTCTCAGCACTGGTACCTTTTGGCGATTAGGTGTGCTCATGGCAGTGATGCATGCCGCCATCATATTCTTTGTTGGGTATTATGCAATCACAGTCAATGGTCAAAAGTCAACAACTGATTTGTTTTGCTTTGGCAAGGTGCGTGTTGCTGTTTGTGGTGTGTGTGTGGTGGTGGTGTGTATGTGTGTGTGGTGCTGGTGGGGGATGTATGCGAATATGTTTGTGTGTGGGTGTGGTATGGTGTGTATGTGAATATGTACGTGTTTGTGGTGTGTGTGGATGGGTAGGACCAAGTACAAGAAAACAAACAAAGCATCCGTATGTGTCATTACCAATGCATGACCTTGTTTCCATCTCAACGCCCACCCCTGTACACCTACCCACTCCACACCCACCCATGTACACCCACCCCTCCACATCCATCCCTACACCTCCACCCCTCCACACACACCCCTCCACACACACCCCTCCACACACACCCCTCCACACACACCCCTCCATCCCCCCCCCCCAGTTGATCTACCTTGCCTTGGTGGTCGTGGTCACACTCGAAGTGACAGTCTCTGCACGTTTTTGGACTTGGTTTTTCTTCTGGATCGTCATCCTGTCTGTGTTGGTGTGTGTGGTGTTTATGCTGGCATACCCACCCATATCCCTGGCGAGTGGGTTTTATGATGATGGTGCATGGGCTGCGGGCCAAACATACCAGGTGAGGGGGTACACACAGGGAGGGGTGTACTGGTGATGGTGTCGTGTTGTGTTGTGTTGTGAATATACTGTTGTGTGATGTTGTGTGGTGATGTGAGTATACTGCATATTCGCTGTTCACAAGTAGGAAAACACAACATTTCTCTGTAGTGTGCATGACGGCATTGTGTACTCTGTGTACTTGTGAAACTCGTCTCTTGTGTGCACCATCACAACAGTACCTATTGTACACACACACTACATACTTCAAGTCTGCATACACCAACTGATCCATACCCCAACCCCACAGACATACACCCACTCATCCACACACACACCCCCTCACTCCTCCACAGGCGATGAGCACTGGTTGGTTTTGGTTGTCCCTCATTACGGTGTGTTGCATGACATTGGGTATGCGATACTTTCAACGCACAGTACAGTGGATGTACAAACCACAAGACACACAAATCCTTAGTGAAAAGGAGAAGAAGGTGTGTGTTGTTTATGGGTGGTGGTGGTTGTGCTTGTACGGGGGGTGTACGGTGCATGTACGTGTGTGGACACGTGCATGATCAAACGATGCACTGATACAATGTGCGAAAAAATGATGATGCGCATGTAGGGATCGTACAACAAACACTGCATCCCCACACATCCCCTCGCACATAATCACACATGCTTTCTCAACATCCACACACATCCTACCCCCCCCCCACATCCTACCCCCCAACACATCCTCCCCCACACAGGATGGTGGTGCACTGGGTGGTGACATGTCATGGCAGACTGCCCAACGCCTGGAGAGCCTCCTGACGGGGGGATCCACCAGCATACCCGGCGGGCGCGCAGGGCGCCCTGCGGGGCCCACCGCAGGGGCCCCCGATGCAATGGACCGCCTGGCAGCGTACGAGGAAGACCGCAACTCATCCGATGATGATGAACGTAAGGGTGGGTATGCAAAAATAAACAGCAATGGTGCTGGTGGGAGGACATCCGTATCGCGAGAATCTGTGGGGCAAACGTCGGATGGCTACCCAGTGGAGTTGTCGGTGATACCAAGAAACCTGTCGGATTCATCTGGGTTGAGTGCGGAATCGATGATTGGGAGAGATAGGCCACGGAGTGATGACCCTGTGGGGTCGGTGGGGGCGGTTGTGTTTGGGGTGGGTGGGGCGGCAGGGGGGTCCAAGCGCAAGTCACGGTTGGGTGGGGTGGGGAAATAAAAGACGGGTGAGGGATGCCTTGTCTGTGTGTTTTGTCCTTTTTGTACAAATCCTGCTACAACAGCGCACGTGTTTTGCATGTGGGTGTTTTTGATAGTGACGGCGATGATGATATTTTACAATGGAGTATGAAATGGCAAGGAAAAAAACGAGCACGAGCACGCGCTCCAATGTCACGACGGGCCCCCACCCAAAAAAGGGGGCCCTAAAGCGCGAGACATGCCAAAAAACAGTGTGGCAGCTGTCATCAACAAACCTCACCTCCAAACAACCCATGCCCCTCTTTTCTCATCGTGCACTTGGCCCCCTCTTCTCTCATCGTGCACTCGCCCACAGTTCGCGCAGCAGGGTGAACCGATGCACCCTCCCCTCTTCTGTTCCCAGCTCGGGCATGGCATACAAATGCTCCAGTTCATCTAAATCATCATCACTCTCCTCATCCATATCTAAAGAAACCTGCTGCACGAGGTCACAGGTGAGGAGGGCAGATTCATCAGTACATTCATATGGCCAGGTGAGGGTGGGGAAGAGGGGCGTGCCGGGTGGAATCTGAGTGTGTGGGTGTGGATGTGTGGATATGCATGTTGTGGTTTCATCTTTATTACATGGTGTTCCACTGTCAGTCATGCGACGCACACACCCCAATACACCCCTACCACCCTTTCTTCACACACACACCCTCTCCAGACACCCCCACATCCCCCCCCCAACACACACCTGGGCCTGCAGGTCATACACCAACCCCCTCGGTACAGAATCAGGCGCATAATCATCAGGCACGAATTTCGTCACCAACGCACACACTTGCGGCAACGTCAGCGCTGGCAGTATCTCCTCCCTTGTCGCAGCATCCCTCAACATGTCTTTGGGAAACATGAGTAAATCTGCAGCTGCTCTCAACCTGGGAAACATGGTGTCTGTGTTGTCCAACCCCCCCTGTGTCGCAGCCCATGCCTGCCACTGCGTGAGCGCCATCTTGAGCACCACCCCTTCACCAAAGGTGAGCACTTTGCCTCGGAACAGCAACAGGGAGTGGGGGACGCGCAGGTGCAGGGCGTCGCTGGTGGGGGGGTGGGGGGTGGTGAGGGGGCGGGTGGGGTCGAGGGAGAGGGAGGAGGCGAGGGAGTTGGTGCGAGCGCGGCGTTCTGTGTTTTAACAGGGGATATGTGTGTGTGGGGTGGTTTTCTAGTGGGTGTGGTGTTGGTTGATTATTGTACAAATGTCATGTATGACAACTCCTCAACACAACCACCACCACGTGCATACAACACACACCCAACATACTACACACCCAGCACACAAACACACACCCATCATCCACATTCCCCCCCACAATTCCCCCACATACCCCTCAACAGCACTGTCATCAATGATATATCAAGCCTATCAAGCAACGCCCATAGAAGCTGCGTACGTAGCTGCCTGTATGCTGTGCTGGTCGATGTGTGGAGGGGAATGAGGGTGTTGGCCGCTGCCTGAAGACCATGAAGCCATCGACACGTTGCCAAAGCGCCCTGTGTGTGAGGTGTGGTGGGTGGGTGGGTGGTATGTTGGTATGTAGGTGGGTGGGTTTGCAACAACAATAATCACCTGGTTTGTACACACAGATTGATGTACGAGTGTGATGGTGTACATACAGATCCATCACACCACCCCCCAGCACACACACACTCCCCCACACAAACACAAACACACCAAAACACCCCTCTGACCACCAACACCCCCCCACACACACACCGGTGTTTGTTTCTTCCCATGAAACACCTCCTCCACATCAACCTCCAATGCTGCTGGCAACACAGTGGTCACCCACAGCCCCTCTGCCATGGCTGCAACTATAGACTGCTCCAGGGTTCGTAGGGGTTGGAGTGATGCCTGTGTGGGAGTAGTGGGTGGTGGGGACAGGTGTGTGTTTTTGTTTGTGTGTGAGGGGGGGGGGGAGTGAGAGTGAGAGGAGAGAGAGAGAAAGACTACACAGTATACGCATATCCATATGAATGAAAAATCACAACACATCATGGCAACAACAACAATACCCATGTGTGTGCATTTTGCAACCACCACCACCACCACCACCACACACCTTGAGCACGCTGGTGTCCTCCCCCCCTCCTTCTCCCCCAAGCGCCCACAGCATCCACCTCAACTGCAACACATTTGCCCACCAATACGAAGCTGACTGCACCTCACAATCTATCAAGCACCCCTGCACATGCCGCTCCAGCACATGGAGGGCCCGTTGGCTCAAGGGGGCCCCTCCCGAGGGCCCCAGTGCCATGATGGTGCGGGCGATGCGGCGAGCGGGGGCATAGAGGAGGGTGGTGGAGGGGTTGTTTGTTGGTCGGTAGCGTCGACGGGCGAGGTGGATGGCAGCCTGGGGTTGTTATGAGGAAAACAAAGGGTACATGAATGGGGGCATGAATGTACAAGAATGTATACACATATGTATCTTTGCACATACACACATGTATCTTTGCACATACACACATGTATCTTTGCACATACACACAAATATCTTTGCATAAGCATATACACCACAGCACCCACCCACCCACCCACCCATGCATACAACACACAACTCTACACACAACTCTACACACAATTCTACACACAATTCTACACACCTCTATAGCAGCAGCAGTACGCAACTCCTCCAACAGTTGCTTGGCATCATGTGGTGATGGTGGTTGTGTAGATGCACGCTGCTGTAGCTGCTCCAATGGTTGTTTGTGTGCGGGTAGGGTGGGCAGGGTACTCTGTGTGAAAATGGAATGACAGCGTGTGTGTGTGTATATGTGCATGTGTGTAGGTGTGTGTGTAGGTGTGGGAGAGAGAGGTTGTGCATGTGATGATGTTGAACGGTTGTAAAAGTGCAAGAGGCAGAGAGAAGTAAAGCCCACCAGTGTTGGCATGTATATATACTATACACAGAACAAAAACAACAAAAACACATGCGCCATCATCACCATGCTCATACACTATCATCCACAACTACACAACACCCTCTCATTTCTCATTTCACACCTGTTTTCTGCTGACACCACGTGATGGTGTACCACTCCCATCATCTCTACGTAAATCCACCTCTGAAAACCCCCCCGTGCTACCCTCCAATGATGCACACGTGTCCAACAACCCCCCCACCAACGCTGCTGCCGGTGCTGCTGGTGTAGTGCTGTCAAGTGGTGGCGGGGGTGGTGCGTCTTGCAATCCATGCAACCTGACACCTTGACCATTACTGTGAACACCACGTGCTGCTGCTATTGTTGGTGTGTTGCTTTGACCATGCACCTCTCCTGTCGTAGTGCCATCATGTGCTTGGTGGGCATCATGGTGCGTGCTCAGGTTGTGACCACCATGCATTTTCTTTGTTGTGGTACTACTATTGCTGTGGTTGTTGTTATTGCTGCCATTGCACACGCCACCCTGCAGTGTTGTATCACGACCACCATGATGACCCTCATGCCTATGCCCATGTGTATGCCCACCACCAGCACCTGCATTCCCACCATCCAACACATCCCTGTGCTGCACAATACCACCAGTGACACCCGCAGCACCACCACCCGCAGCACCACCACCACCATCAGCATTCCCCACCACAACAGCATCATTAGCATCATCATCTGCACCCAAACTCAAATCTGGTGCTGTACTTGTGCGTCTGTGTGTCGGCCTGCCTGCTGTATTGTGCATGGTGGTGTAAGAGGCAATGGGGAGCTTGCGTGCACTGCCACCAGGGAGGGCCCTGAGGGGGTCCAGGTTGTGAATAATGCCTCGTGGGGTGCTGTGTGTTTGTGGAGAGTGTGTGTGTGGAATGTGTTTGTGTGTGTGTGTGTGTGTGTGTGTGTGTGTGTGTAAGTATGTACGAATGTGTGTGTAAATATAGGGCACCATGGTTGCGCAACCAACACATGCATATCATATGCATATCACCCCACACACAGCCATCAAAACACCCACCCACCCACCCACCCTCCCATCATCACAACACGCCATCATCATACGTGAGTGCAGCATCCCCTCCATCGCGCAATGCACCACCCGCAGCTGCAGCAGCATCAGCAACATATTGTGCCTCTTCCCTGCTCTGTGCACCTTCCAGTACAGGCAGCATTGGTGGGCCCACACCCACCCTCCCCCGCCCACCACGCACAAACACAGACGTGTCATCAGATGTGGCATCGGAATGTCCGGTGCTCAATATGTCCCCCCCGGCAACACTGGGTTGCCTGCTGTGGGTTTGAGAAACACTTGGTGGGAGCTCAAACAGGTCGTCATCCACGAGCAAGCCCTCTATGTCAAATGCTGTGGTAAAGACATCGGGGGATGGGGCCCCGCTGCCATTCGTGGTGCCATGGGATGCACCACCCAAGGGTGGTGCACTGATATGTTGATAATACGTATGCAGAGGGGGGGTGGATGATGGGCCTTGCCGCTTGTGTGGTGTGGTGGGCGGGCGCCGTACGGATGTCAATGTAATGGAATCTCCCGAAGTCACTCGGTGATGGTGATGGTGATGATGCATACCAACAGGCATGCGACGGGCAAAAGAGCTGTTGGACTCTAGTGTGGATGCAGTTGTATCACTGTGACGACTGTTCCATCCTGCATGCGAAGAACCATGCTGCGATGATGTGCCATCTGATGATGTGCGTCCATACCCACCACCCTTGCGACTGTAAGAAGAGGTTGTTGTGGTAGTAGTTGTTGTGCAGTTGCAGTACCAATACAACAGTATACCCACATTCCCAACATCCCACATCCCCACCACATCCCCCATCCCCACCACATCCCACATCCCACACGTACATGACGGTCACCTCCAAGTAGGGCTGCCCCACGCCACTGCTAATGGAAGAAGTGCACGCCAGTGGGAGCTGCAACACGTGTTCTGCATCCCCACCTGCACACTCTGCCAGATTGAGCACCACACTGCCCAGGCGTGTACGATGCTTGCTGTGCTTTTTGTTGCTGGGATCTCTGGGGACGGCAAGTGCAAGGCATAATACTTTTTTGGCAAACCCGTGATGACTGACTGCACTCCCAGGGTCCTGTGGGAAAGTGATGTGCGTGTGCAGACTGTGCTACATATTACATTGCTGCACACCATACACACCACGCACACACCACGCACTCTCGACACAAACACCATACACACCATACCGTGTGGAGCGTGCAGGGGATGCGCAAGGGCTCGCCAGTGTCAAAGCGGTATTGCACACCACGTCCCCCTGGTAGGTGCTGTGGGGAGGCTGGGGGAAGGGCGCCTTGACGCTTGGTCCCTCGCTCCCATTCGACGATGAGTGGGCCGTGGCCGTCTGGAAAAGGTGCAAGTGTATGAATGTGCAGCACAAATTCAAAACGTTGTGAGCCCTTGCTGACGGCACGTTTGAGTGTTAATGGCATATTGTTTTGTAGTGGGATTGGATGTGCTGTTTGATTGGCACAACGGTGTGCCGTTGCTGTGTGCTATGCATGCATTATGATTGGTGTACGTCTGTGTTGGTTTATGTCAATGTCCTTGCGCTGGGGGTTGGGGTGCACGATGAGACGGTTTCAAAGGTGTCGCATCCACAACTTTTTGGGCTGCTGTGTTTTTGTACGATGCTGTTGTCATTGGAATGTCGTTTAATGGTTGCTATTGATTTTGCAATGGCTACAATGTATGTAGAGTGTTTGTTACAACACGTGTACACATGATCATTGACCAAGCTAGTCGAGGTAAAACAAGGTGACAAGTTTACCTGCCACCCGAGCATCTTGGCACGTCTCCAACATCAAGCTGCTGTCGTGAAAGGCAAAACAAATCACTTGCTGTACCCGATTGACAATGTCCCGGTTGCAAATCCTGGGGTGGTATGTATGGGGTGGTGTACCATGTGTACGATACCCAATTGTGTTCACATCTCAACAACACCATAGCAATACCACAGCAACACCTCATACCGGCTTGCTTCCAGCAATGGCAACTCGTCGTTTTGTGGCATCTCCACTACATTCTCCACCTGAGACAACAGGTCTTGACTCTCAGCAGGTTGCTTGCGGAGACTCTGTGGCAACACCACTGTGAGAAGCTCTGCATTCTCTGCTCTCAATGCTCCTCGTATGACTGCTGCATTTGTACCAGTGGCACCCGATGTGTAGATGTGGTTGCCCTGTGGGCGAGTGTGTACGCATGTGCAATTGATGTGTTGTTGGTAGCAATGTGCACATCCCACACAAGTTCGTACCGTGAGCACCATGGCATACGACAAGATTTCAATAAGCTGTTGATGCAAAAAACCCATGTTTCGTGTTCCAAAAAAACCAATCGCTTTGGGACCGTTTTGTTGAATGGCGATCAATTCCTGGTGGATTAGATGTGGATTAGAGATGGTGCCATGAGGCCATGCAGTACCACACTGTATGTACACAACCTCAATACTACTCCAACACCATACACCAACACCATACACAAAAACATACCGCAAGATAGTCAACATCCCTTGACTTTTCTTTGACCAACACCGAGACTGCAGCTGGATCGACTTCCTCTATCAATCCACCACCAACAATGGCATCCCCTTGTGTTGGGAGGTCATCTTGTGTGTAGGACGTCACGTGTTGCCTGTCTGGTGTTGCACTGCACTGTGGCCACAGTCGATGGGGAGCCACCGGTGGCCGATGGGGCATTGCTGCCAAACTAGTTAGAGCTCGTGGTTGTTCTACACGATGTATATGGGTGTTTTGATTGGGTAAATGGAGATACATGCTGTGTAGAGACTAGGGCGTGGTCGGCTGGCGGGATGGCAAAACACCGTTCACTCAAGGAGCTTTTTGTGTTGATTGTGCGTTGTGCGTTGTTCAAGCTAATGTAGGGTGTATTGCGCAGTCTATAAGGCTTGGAGAGGGCTTGTAAAAGCTGATTGTCAATGCCTCCTGTTTTGGAGGGAGGAAACAATATTTGCATTGACAACTGTTGTTCCATAAATACTACAAATACTACAATTAACCGCGGTGATGCCACATATCAGCACAGTCGTTGTGTTGAACGTCGTCGAACATTGTTGACGATTGCACACGTGTTATTGGCGTGTCTTGTGTGTTTTCTTCCCTACAGCACAGTGCAATGGGGAAGCAAACATGTCCGGTATGCGTGATCGTCGTGTGCCCTTTATGTGTGGACAATGATTGCTTGATGGTATGCCATTGATCACCCAGGCTTGTGCGATGGAGCGCAAGCAGGCCAGCTCTGCGCAGGTTATCCACTTGCGTCGGCGATTGGCAGCACTGCAGCAACAATACAAGGCACTGTCCACTGCACTGCACAATGCCCGTGTGAAGCACATCAGTCAACCCTCACCGCACAAGCCCACCAACAAAAAAGCAAAAAACCCGCGTTGTTGCTCACAGTGCATTGATCATGGGGTGACCACCAATCAGGCAAAACAAGCGGTTGATGGGAGTGCTGATGGTGGCAGCCCCAGCAAACAGCAAACACCCGCAGCACTGCACACAACCCACTGCCAATGTGCACACACAGCAATAAAAGAGCAGCCAGTACAACATCCAATAGCCAATACAGCAGTAGCAATAGCTCAACGACTGGCAGTGCTGGAGTCACAGATGGAGCACCAAGTCAGGTGCATGGAGCAATTGTTGATCATCATGCGCACACCACCGTCCTCCGCAACAGCATCACCATGCAAATCATGTATACCACCCACCGTGGTGCATATTCTACACGATACTATGAATCCCAATGCTCACCCCCTTGCCCACCCCATGCAAGCACCCCCATGCTCCACTCCACCACCATGCACCACATCCAGTCCAACGGTAGGCACTATACAAACATCACACAGCAAAAACACAAGTCCACAGCACAACCATGCACGCCTACTGCAGCACTTGGAGCATGTGTTGCAAGTCACAGCAGATGAGGCACACCACGACATGTGGTATCTGCAGCACGAAATGCATAGCTTGCGGAAGAGCATGCTACATGGAGAGCATACTGCCGCACAGGAAAACCCATCATCATATGACCAACACAGTTGCACAAGCAGCATGCGCACATCTGTGCTGGTGCAAGGGGTGGATACACTGCTGGACACAATGGCTTAAACACTTTTGGGGGATTGTTATCTTATTTTCGCGCCTCATTTGCGCACTTGGCAACAAGTCTATGTTACCAACATCAACATGCTAGCAACGACACACAGCATGTAAAGTTTACACTTGTATTTTGTTTGGGGTTTTGTACACTGTCATGGTGGTCTTGCATAGAACCTCGCACGTAAAGCCAGGCGTGCTCAGCCCCAATCCATCCCAGACAGATTTTGTAAGACAAGCAGCACACTATAACACAAAGCAAGCACGCTTTAGGCACGTGTTGCAACCACAAGCAATCCATCGGTCGATATGGCATACTCGCCCTCAAACACGCAAATCAATACGCTGTAGCACATCTGGCAAACGTGTGGGTGGTATAATAAATATTGACGATGATCCAGTGGCATTTGAAGAGGTATTGTGGTGGGACATGGGGCACCGCATTGCACACAGCAGGTACACATCGACAAGTACACATCAATTCATCACACACAGCTGCATGTACTAGATCAGCTCCGCATTCAGCTCCGTGCCATTGGTGAGGAACTGTCAATATGGAGAGATAGCCCCCGTGTGCGTAGCATCTTGTACTTGGCACAGTTTTGCTCATCCCTCCTCTTTGTGGTGCTCTACATATGGAGCACATACAGTCCCCCACCACCATGGACGCTGCGGTGGAACCTGGACTTGGGGTTGTGCTTGTTTTTTGGTGCAGATTATTTTTTGCGACTCGCGGTAGGATGATGTCGGATGTGCTTGGGTGGATGCTGCTGATGTGTACGTATCCTCCACACATACACACTTTGTATACCTCTACGCATACACACCCTGTTCCACAAAAAAACAGGGTGAAGAGAACAAGTTGCAAGCAATGCTCTCCCCCTGGAACGTGTGTGATGTACTTGCGTTCCTCCCACCACTGTTGGAAACCCTGCTGGTGGTGTGTGGGACATCATGGGCGCCAGGGAGCTTGTTGAGGGGATATGACATGCGCTTTTTCAAATTACTGCGGTATGAAGGGGTGTATGGTGTGTACTGAGAGATTGTGTGAGGGATTGTGTGTGAGGGGTGGTGTGTGAGGGGTGGTGTGAGGGGTGGTGTGAGAGGTTGCATGGTGATCATGTGTGTGAGGGTGCATGGTGATCATGTGTGCGAGGGTGCATGGTGATCATGTATGAGGGTTTTTGTGGTGATTGTGCGTATTGAGGGTTTTTGTGGTGATTGTGCGTATTGAGGGTTTTTGTGATGATTGTGCGTATTGAGGGTTTATTTTACGATTCGTTGGGGGGGAGTTGCCCCTACTCACCCATTCCTCCTTCACATACACACCACTAACGCACCATAAACACACCCAGGGGTGTTCGTGTATTGAGGGTAGGGCTCCTGACAGGTGAATACAGGTCCATGAGGCTCACTAGTAGTGGTGGTGCTTTATTGACAAGTGCTGCCAATGTGAGATTGCTTCAGCTGGTGGCATCCATTGCAATGCTGCTGTTTACAACATCCACATTGGTGTGTGTGTGTGTGATTTTCTTGTGTTGTTGTTGTTTCTTGTGTCAAGTTTGTGTTTTTGGTGTGTGAGGGAGTTTCGAGAGGGTATCCGGGAGGTGCTGGGCATGTGGGTGTACATTCATGCGGGTGTACATTCATGTGCGTGTACACCCCCTCCACCCCCCTCCGCTACCCCATCTCCCAACGTATATCCCCCCCCCCCACACACACCCAACAGGTACACATTGTTGAGCGCATCCCATGGCATGAAGCCCTGTGGTTTGTCACCACCACCCTCACCACTGTGGGCTTTGGTGATGTGGTGGTGCGCTCTACCTTGGGGCGCATGGTGGTGTTGGCGTTGATACTGGTGGGTGTGGTGCTCATCCCTGTGCAGGCTGGGCAACTGTATGCACAACTTGCAGCACGTCGTGTACAACTTGGTATGACTTTGTGTGAATGGTTTGTGATGTGTGTGTGTGTTTTTGTTATGTGTGTGTGTGTGGTATGCTTGCATGTACACACACATCCAGTACAGGTACAGTACAGATACAGAACACATTCAATATCACATCCACAAATAATGCCACAACACACCCAACGACACACCCAACAACACCCTGTCTCCACATCCCCTCTCCCTCCCCCCCTCCACCCCCCCCACCAACACACAAAGGTCCAATACCTGACAAGCGCACCCCCATGGTCCTAGTCAGCGCCCGTCTCATGGAGGTGAGAGGCTTTAGCGATTTCTTCTCAGAGTTCTTCCATGCACTCCAGGAGTCAGACTTCCCCAAGCGCCTCCGCATGGTGGTGTTGTGCAATAAACCTGGTTTTGAATTTCGAGCACTGCAGGAACTGCATGAAAAACGAGTGACCCTTATAGAGGGGTCTGCATTATCTGAGCGAGACCTGGTGACTGTGGGCGCAGATCACGCACTGGGATTGATGTTAATTGGGGACCGGTTTTCTGCCAATCCAGTAGAGGAGGATAGGAGTCTGCAGTTTCAAGTATGGGCAATCAAGAGCTATACAAAGACTGTGCCGCTGTGTGTGCAGGTGCTGCAGCGGGTGTCTATGGAGCGGATTGCACCGTTTTTGGATGCAGAGCGTGATCAGATTGTGTCATTGGAGCAGACGAGGCATCGGTTGTTGGCGCTGTCATGTTTGTGTCCGGGGGCGTCGACATTGCTGGGTATGCTGTGGTTGTTTTACTACCTTGTTGTCGTTTTCTTGTTATGTCGTATGTACACCATGGGCATGACTTCCCCCACCCAACCCTCCTCCTCTCTCTCTCTCTCTCTCTCTCTCTCTCTCTCTCTCTCACACACACACACACACACACACA
>VFQP010001577.1_pt1 | contig 29795 bp, 23 predicted proteins | sample 3512351 | NCBI WGS metagenome assembly VFQP01 (sample SAMN10412372, study PRJNA504923) | tailings metagenome | isolation source: Relicate 1 Philex TSF1 revegetated site | place: Philippines: Tuba, Benguet | collected 2017-08-29
CACCGCCGCCTCGTCCGCCGAGCGCTGCGCCGCTGCCTCCGCCTTGGAGGCCTGCGTACGCGAGCCCAGCGAGCCAGGCAGCAACACTTTGACATCACGGCTGCTCGCCCCGCGGCGCAGGCCCGCGGTGGAGCCGCCGTTCACTGAGAGACGCGGGCCCTCCCGACCGCACCTGGGTCTGGAGGTCTGAGAGCTTGCCCCGCGCCGCCTCCGCCGCCGCCTCGGCGCGCGCCACCTCCTTCTCCTTGGTCTTGATCACGCCATCCAGCTGAGCCACCTGCGACCGTTCGCGCGCACGCAGGTATCGTTCACGCCCAAACACGCCGGCGGGTGCCACGCGGCGCGCATCGCCTGCTGGGGTCAAGCGTGGCGGCAACGCACCTTGACGCGCGCGTTGGCCAGGTCTGCCTCGGCCTGCGTCAGCGCGGCCTGCGCCTCGCCCTTGGACAGCTCCGCCTGCACCTCAGCCGCCTGCGACACAAACAGGGCGCGGGCACTGGCTGTGAAGCTGCGTGCCGCGGAACGCGCTGACGCGCCAGAAGAGGACGCGAGGTGGGCCGCGCACCTTGGCCTGGTCGGCCTGCTTGCTGACCCTGGCCAGCTCCTTGTCCTTGGCACGGAGCTGCGCCTCCTGCTGCTGCAGGCGCGACCGAAGGCCGGCCAGCTCCTGGTCCTTGGATCTGCAGCAACGCAGCACTTGCCGCGCGTGCCCCCGCTGAGCGCCCAGCGAGGACGCCGACAGCGCCTTCGGACACAGTGACGCACGCAGTGGCAAGGCAGCCACGACGCAGGCAGCGCGGCGCACCCGGCGAGCTGCTCGTGCTGGGCGCGTTGCACCTCGGCCTCGAGCTCGGCGGCGCGCGCAGCCTCGGCCGCCTTGGCCGCGCGCTCCAGCTCCCGGTCCCGGGCCTTGAGCTGCGCCTCCAGCTGCTGCGCGCGCTGCCGCGCCGACGCCATCTCGCCCTGCAGCGACCTGCAGCACGCGCGCGACGACGCGGGGCGCGCAGGGCTCGTCTCGTTGGAATGCAGCGAGCGGTTTGTCCACCACGCAGTGCTGTGCTTTGCCGTCATGCTAGCAGTGCGCACCTGACGAGCTCGTCCGCCTGAAGCTTGGCTGCGGCGGCCTCGTGCTCCGCCGCCCGCTGCGCGTCGGCCTGCTTGCCCAGCTGCCCCATCTCGCGCTCTTTGGCCTTGACGGCGCCCTCGAGCTGCGCGCAGCGCGACCTGAGCGCCGCCGCCTCGCCCTGGAGCTCCTGGCACGCCTCCTCCAGCTCACGCCGCTGGGCCTGCGGCGCGGTGTCGGAAAGGGAGAGGACACGGGGACATGAGCGCTCGAAGCACCAGGTGTTCGTGTGAGACAGCGTCCAGCGCAGCGCAGCGCCTCCTCTTACCTGCAGCTGCTGCTCGGTGGCGCGCTGCGCTTCCAGCTGCCGGCTCGTGCGCTCGAGCGCCTGGTCCTTGGCGCGGAGCTGCGACTCGAGCTGCTGCGCGTGCTGCCGGGCCGAGGCCAGCTGCGCGTCCAGCTGCCGCGCGGCTTCCTCGCTGCTCAGGCGCTGCGCCTCGGTCTCGTGGCTCGCGCCCTTGGCCACCTGCGCGAAAGATGACAAGGCAAACAGTGTGCTTGTCGCGTGGCTTGCTGCCAACGGAAGTGTCACTGCGCGCAGTCACGTATGCGCACCTGCGCGAGCCGCGTCGCCTTGTCGAGCTCCCGCTCCTTGGCCTGCACCGCCAGGTCCGCCTGGGCGACCCGCTGCCGCAGGCGAGACGACTCCTGCTGCGCCTCGGAAACCGCCGCCTCAGCCTGCGGGCCGCAAGCGCGCGATGGTCGTCGCACACCGTGTGGGCTCCCGTGTGGGCTAGCCGACTGCGTGGAAGGGGGCCAGCGCACCTCTGCGGCCCGCAGTTCTGCAGCGGCCTGAGCCGCCTGCGCCGCCTCCACCGCCCGTTGCGCCTTGTCCACCTCGCGCTCCTTGCCCCGCAGCTGCGACTCCAACTGCGCACAAACAGCGCACAGCAGCACACCGGTGCGCTTGCACTGGCGCCTGCAGCCAGGCGCAGCGCGTCCACCTCTTCTCACCCCCGCACCTTGGCGGCCAGCTGTCGGTGCGCCAGCGCCTCAGACTGCGCGCCCCGCGCCGCGCCCTCGGCCGCCTCCAGCCTCTGCTCCAGCGCAATCTCAGCGCCGCGGCGGCCCTCCAACGCCGCGCTCGCCCGCTCCAGCTCCGCACCCTGCGCGCCACCGCGCAGCACCCGCAAGCGCTATCGGCCCGTATGGTCCGGACTCGACCCGCAACGACGCAAGGCTGCCGGCAGGCCGCACGCACCTTGCTTGCCAGCGCCCGCTGCAGCTGCACCACGTTGTGCCGCATGGCCGCCAGGTCAGCGTCCAGCCGCTGGAACGCCTCGGCCGCCTGCGCTGCCCTGCACCACCCCAAACGCCGCACGCCACAGCTGCCAGGGCCGCGCACACGCCGAGCGAGTACGCGGCACTGGCGAAAAGAGCACGCATGGCCTCGCACCTGTCCTCCACCTCGGCCTCGGTCTCCTTGCTGGCGCTGAGCTGCCTGGACAGGCGCGCCAGCTCCCCGTCCCTGGATTTGAGGCTGCCCTCCACCACGCGCAGCCGCGCGCGCAGCGACGCCATGTCGGCGTCAAGCTTGGAAGCCGCCTCCTCGGCCGCCGCAGCCTGCGCAAGAACGTGCGCAAGTGCACCGCTTTCACACCGCGGCTGATCGTTGGTGCGGTGGCACGTGCTGCTGAGTTTGCTCTGATGCAGCCGGCGGGTAGAGCACGCACCTGGGTGCTGGCCTGCCACCCGTCCTTGCGGGAGCTCTCCAGCTGGCGGTTGAGGGCGGCCAGCTCGCGCTCGTGCGCCCTGCACCTGGCCTCGGCCTGCGCACGCACACCCACAACCACAGACCATCAGCCGTCACAAGCACAGCAAGCCGCCGCCCTAGTCCACATGGGTCTGGACGCACCTGCGCGAGGGCCTGCTGCGCCGTGTGCATTTCCGCCTCCAGCCGCCGGCCCGCCTCCTCAGCCTGCACACGCGCGCAAAGACAAGACAACCCCCTTGCCGCGGGCCAGGCAATGCGACTGCTGCCGCTCGCAGCGCCCGGCAGGAGCAGCGCCGGGCAATCTCACCTGTGCGCAGCGCTCGTGCGCGGCGTGCTCCGCCGCCCTGGCCTGCTGCAGCGCCGCCTCGTGCCGCTGCGCCCGCGCCTGCCGCTGCTTGGACGCGTGCAGCACCTGCAGCAGCCGCTGCCGCGCCAGGCCCGCCTCGCCCTGTACACGCGCCAGCGCCGCCTGCAGCGCCTGCTGCCGCTCGTGCATCTGCGGCAACACCGCCACAGCCGCGCAGGAACGACAGCTCCACTCGACCGCACGCACACCATACGCCACGTCGTGTGGGCATCGCTGCGCCGCATGGCCGCACATGGAGAGAACCACTATGAGGTTTGTGCAGCGGAGGACAACAGCGGCTCTCACCTGCTCCTGCTGCGCGTGCGCCGCCTCCAGCGCCCGCTGCGCCCTGTCGGCCTCGCGCCCCCGGGCCGCCAGCTCCGCCTCCAGCGCCAGCGCGCGCGCCCGCACCGCCGCCAGAGCCTCGTGAAGCTCCTGGTTGGCCGCCTCGCCGCGCAGCCGCTCGGACGCCGCGCCGTGACCCGCCAGCCGCGACTGCGCCACCTGGCGCCGCAGCGCCGCCATCTGCGCACCCCGCCACGCACAGCAGCACACTCCTGCTCCGCTGCACGGCGGCCACGGCACCCACACGCCGCCTGCCTTTGCCGTCGATACCCAGCGGTGAGGGGCGTCCAGGGCCTGCGCCTGATGACGCACCTGCCTGTCGCGCTGCCTCAGCACGTCCTCCAGCTGCGCCACGTGCCCCTTGAGCCCGGCCAGCTGCGCCTCCACGGCCCGCAGCGCGTCCTCCCCGCGCAGCAGCTGCGAGCTCAGGCCCGAGCCGTGCTCCTGCAGCGCGCGCCGGCTGCGCTCCAGCGCCTTGTCCCGCGCCCGCACCTGCGAGAAGCCCCCCATAAGGCAGGCCGCAAGGGTGTGCAGTTGCAGCTGCGTCGTCGCCCGTGGGGCGGGCAGATGGCCCGGTGGCCTCGTGTGGACTGCGCGCGAGCAAGGTGTGCGCTGCGCCGCTTGCCTGCGCCTCAAGCTGCGCCACGCGCGTCCGCGCCGACGACAGCTCGGCGCCCTGCAGCTTGCTCTGGTCCTCGGCGTGCGCCCGGTGCGCAGCGGCCAGCGCCTCGGCATTCTGCGTTGTGCGCACGCCAAGCAGCCCCGCACTACAGGGTTCGTCCATGGCGTGACCTGTGCTGCGGCTCTCGCTGAGCAGGGCAGGCAGCGCTACGCCGCCAACAGCGCGTGCGCCGCACCTTGGCCTGCTCCAGCAGGCGCTGCAGCGTGTCGACGTCCTTGTCGCGCGAGCGGAGCGCCGCCTCGAGCGACGAGGCGCCGTGCTTGGCGGCGTCCAGCTCCGAGCTCAGCTTGCGCAGCGCCTCCTCCGCCTGCGGCCACGCCAGGGCAAGCGTCAGATGCAGAGCGCGTGGGGGGGAAGAGCAAGCGACTGGGCTGCTGCTGGGGTGGCGAGAAAGTGCGCACCTGGACCTGCATGGACTCGGCCTTGTGCTGCGCCGCCCGGGCCTGCGCGACGTGGCGCTGCTGCTCCGCCAGCTCGCGCTGGCACGCCCGCAGGCTGCCCTCCACCTGCGCAGCGGACACAGACCGGCGTCCTTGCGGTCGCGTCGTGCGCAGTCGAACCGCGGTGCGAAGACAAGCAGAGCGCGGCATTGCGGCGCACCTGCAGCGCCTGCTGACGCGCCGCCGCCAGGTCGCTGGCGGCCTGACGGACCTCGTCCTCTGCTTGCTCGTGCTTGAGGAGAGCCTCCATCTGCAAGGTCGCGCACCGGGGAGAGCGTGCGAGTGGGACGCGTGCGGAGTGGGCTGGGCCCCCAGCACGGCACAGCGCTCTTGCTCACCTCGAAGCCCTTGGTACCCTCGAGCGCCTTGCGCAGGCGCTCCACCTCGCGCTCCTTGCCTCGCAGCGACTGCTCCGCCTGCACCGTCTTCTGCCGCGCGTTGGCCGCCTCCTCCGCCGCCCGCCGCGCCTGCTCCAGCGCCTCGCTCCGCCGCTGCTCGCAGTCGAGCTGCTCGGCCTTGGAGGCCTCGAGCAGCGCCTCGAGACGCTCCACTTGGCGGTCGCGCGCCTGCGCGCTTGTCGCGACGGAAACAACCCGATCGGTCTGACTCTGCCCGGCCCGGCTGAGCCTCTGCTGCCAGACCGAGGCACACCTTGGCGTTGCTCTCGGCCTGCGCGAGCTTGGCCCTGAGCGTGGCTGCCTCAGCCTCGGCCCGCCTCGTCGCCTCCTCCTGCTCGCTCAGCCGCACGCCCTGCGCCGCCTCCAGCCCGCGCAGCTGCTCACACACACGCGCCGAGCGCTCCGCCTCGGCCTCCTTGGCCCTGCAGTGAGGGAGGCGCGGCGTGCCACGATGTTGCACAGGCAAAGCAGGCAGAGGAGCCAAACGAGGCACACGGGTCCACACCTCACCTGAGCGCGCTCTCCAGCTGCTGCACCCGCGCGCGGATCGTCGCGAGCTGCTCGTCCAGCCGCTTGGTCGCGTCCTCGGTGGCCAGCGTGGCGCTCAGGGCCTGGTACTCGCTGCCACGCGCCGACTGCGGCGTGCAATGCGCGCAGCGACGGCGCACCTCGTCCTCGCGGCGAGGCGGACGCAAGAGGGCGCCACGGGCGTGCGCAAGCAGGGCGACATGGCGCTCGCACCTGTAGCAGCTTGTGCAGCTTGTCCACCTCCCTCTCCTTGGCCCGCGCCAGCGTCTCGGCCTGCACCAGCCGCTGCCGTGCGGCGGCGCCCTCCTCCCGCGCCGCCGCCTCGCCCGCCTCGGCCTTGGACAGCTGCTGGGACAGCTCGGCCTGCCGCGCCTGCAGCTCCTCCACCTGGGCGTCGACGACGGCCCCGCCAAAGCACGTTTTCGCGGAATGCCATCAGCGCAGCGGTCTGGGGCGCTGTGGGCGCTAGCCGGGCGGCGCATGGGCGCACCTGCTTGCGCATCCTGTCCATCTCCCGGTCCTTGGCCTTGCTGCCCGCCTCGATCTGCTGAAGCCTCTTGCCGGCGGCTTGCAGGTCGTCCGCGACGGACTGCTGCGCCTCCTCCGCCTGGGCCTACGCACGTGCGGGCAGTTGCCGTCGCACCACGCCGCGGTCTGGGGCCAAATCTTGGGGGACTGGGTGAGAAGAACGGTGGAGAGGAGGGCACCAAGTACGCACCAGTTTCACGCTCATCTGGAACTCAGACGCCTTGATCATGTCCATGTGCTTGGCCAGGCGCTCCATCTCCTTGAGCCGCGACTTGCTGGCCGCCTCCGCCTGCGCACGCCGCCGCGCAATCCCAAGCGTAAGCGCACGCGCACGCGTCGCTGCAGCGGCACGCACCGCAACGAGGGCATGGTGGCAAGGGCAACAAGCAAAGCGTCACCTGAACGGCCGCCTGCTTGGCCTGCGACAGCTCGCCCTCCATCCTGGCCAGGAGCTCCTCCACCTGGGCGAGCGAGTGGCAGCGAGGCACCATGGTTTTGCAGGTGAGCGGAGTGCAGCAGGTAGGCGGCCGGGCGAGTCGGGCGCGCGCGGTGAGCTCGCACCTGCAGCTTGCGGTTGATGGCGTCGTGCTCCGCGCCCTTGGCGGCCTCCACCTGCCGCCCGAGCTTGCCGACCTCACGATCCTTGGCGCGCAGCGAGGCGTCGAGCTGCTTGACCCGAGCGCGCAGCGCCACGACGTCTCCGTCCTGCCGCCTGGCCTCCTCCTCCACCTTGCTCGCCTGAGGACGCAGGCGGCGGGCAGGGCAACCTTCGTCAAGGCGCGCCGCACGAGAGCGACGGGCGCGAGCCACTCGCGAGCCTGCGCCAGCGTGCGCACACGCACCTGCACCTCGGCGTCGGCGTCCTCCTGCCTCTGCGCGTCAAGCTGCCTGTTGAGGCGCTCCAGCGCGAGGTCCTTGGCCTTGATCACGCCCTCGAGCTGCGCCGCTCGCACGCGCCCGGACGCCAGGTCGCCCTCCAGCTTGCGCACCGCGTCCTCGAGCGTTGCCACGCGGAGCGACTGCTGCGCCTCGGTCGCCTGCGGGGAGAAGCGCAGAGGAAGTGGGCGCGCACGGTCGGCGCCCGGGACCAGGCTCGGACTCGGACGCGAGAGCTCCACTGAACAGGCACCGCCGTGGGCTTGCCTTGGTGCCCTCGAGCACGCGCGTGAGGCGCTCGACCTCCCTGTCCTTGACGCGCAGCGCGCCCTCGAGCGCGAGCGTGCGGGAACGGCCCGTCGCCGCCTGCGCCTCGAGCTTGGTGCACAGCTCCTCGGCTCGCGCGCCTCTGCGCAGTGCGCGGCACCGACGCAGGAGCAGGCACCGCCCGTTGCGATGGCTGCGGTTGTGCTCCACAAGCTGGCCACCCGGCTCGTTGGGTCCTGACCTGGCGTTGGCTTCGTGCAGATCGGACCGCAGCGCCTCCACCTGGCGCCCCAGCTGCGCCGCCTCCTTGTCCCGCCCCCTGAGCTGCGCCTCCAGCTGCAGGCAGCGCAGCTTGGTGCTCGTCACCTCGCCCTCCAGCCGCTTGGCGCCTGCGCAGCGCCACGCCCACCACGCCGTTTTGCCGTGAGGCAGTCCGAGCATGGCGAGTCCCATCCACGCAAATGGGCAAGAGCACACAGAGGTCACTCCCTCACCTTCCTCGCCCTTGGTCTGCTTGACGAGCCCCTCGTACTCGGCGCCCTTTGCCGCCCTGAGCGCCTCCTCCAGGCTGCGCACCTCGCGCTGGCTGACACGCAAGGATGACTCGAGCTGCGTCGTGCACACGCGCGCAAGGGCTCTGCAACGCTCCGTTCTGCTTGGCGGCATCAGCAGGGACGACCCCGCCACACCCAAGCACGGCGTGGCGCAGCACGCACCTGCGCGGCCTTCTGCTTGGCGGCCTGCAGCTCCGTCTCCACGCGCGTCGCCACCTCCTCCGCCACCTGCCGCACGCAGGCCCACACGCCACACCTGAGCTCAGACGCACGCTTTCCGGGGCAGCAGGCGAGCACCAGGGCAAGGCGCCTGCACGGCGCACCTTGACGCGCTCCCGGTCGGCTGCCCTGCCGGCGTCCCTCTCCTCCTTGGCGCGCTGAACCTCGCGCTCCTTGGCGCGCACCACGTGCTCCAGGTGCGCCACGCGCGCGCTGCGCGACCCCAGCTCCTCCTTGAGACCCCGCACCTGACGAGCACACACACGCGCACGCAGGCAGGCGGGCGGGTACACGTGCGCACGGGTTGCCAGCACGAAAGATCAGGAGCGCCGCGCCTTTGTAGGACCTGAGTTGCCCTGTTGATGATGCCCACAAGCTATCGTACCTCGTCCTCCGCGCGGTACAGCTCGTCGTACGCCGCAGCACGCACAGCGTCCACCTCGCCCTGCAGGCGCAAGCGCATGCATGCGTTCCGCCGCAACGGGTCGCAAGCTTGCCACGGGTGCAGCCCCTAAAAGCAGCTGCTGTATCGTGGCGGCGGCGGGCGCACCTTGAGCCGCGCGCCCTCCTTCTGGCTGTTGCGCAGCGCGGCGTCCAGCGCGGCGACCTTGGCCCGCAGCTGCGCGGCCTCGCTGGCGGCGCCGCGCGCCATCTCCTCGCCCGCCGTGGCGCGCGCCTCGAGCACGCTCATGGCCGCCAGCTGCGCCGACAGCTTGCCGTCCGCCTCCTGAAGCGCCGCTGTCAGGTCGCGCTCGCGCGCCGACGAGCCCTGCACAGCGGGCGAGTGACAGGCGAGTCCTGTTGCGTCCATGAAGTGCGTCTGGGCTGGGCCTGCTGCGGCGCGGCGTGGGGGCGCACCTGCTCGAGCTGCTGCAGGCGGGCGCGGAGCTTGTCCGCCTCCTGCTGCGCGCGCTGCGCCAGGTCCTCGGCGGCAAAGGCGCGGCCCAGCGCCGCCGCGCGCTCAAAGGCGTCCTCCTGCGCCACGGCGCTGTGCGACGTCCTGCGAGGGGCCAGCGGGTAGCACGACATGCGCGTGCGTTAGGACACGGCATGCAGGTGGCGTTGCGATGCGAGACGCAGCGTGGGCTCACTTGGCCAGGGCGAGCTCCTTGTCCTTGGCCCTGAGCTGCAGCTCGAGCTGCTGCGTGCGCTGTCTCAGCAGCGCCAGCTCGGTGGCGGCGTCCTGGCTGCCCGACAGCTGCAGGCTCTGGATGGCAGTGTTGAGCGACCGGATCTGCACGCGCCACACCAAAACCAGGGACGCCAGGGTGGGCCGGCAACGTGACTCAGCCGGAGGTGCGCGCAGAGGGCGTTTTCAGCACAACGGCGACAGCCCGCCCCTCCCGGCAAGCCCGCTCTCCCCCAGCGCACCTCGGTGTCCTTGGCGGCGAGCTGCGCCTCGCACTCCTTGAGCTGCTCCTTGAGCTTGGCCGCCTGCGCCTGCGCCTTGGACACGTTGGCCTGCGCGCCGCGCCACACGCCCAGGCGCAGCAGCATTTGTCGAGCCCTTTCACGGCAAAGCAAGCTGGGCGAGCAGTGCGGTAGCAGAGGCATGGGCACGGCTGGCGGCAGGGGAGGGCGCGACCGTGCCTCACCTGCAGCTCGGAGCGCGCGCGGGGCAGCTGCAGCTCACTCAGCTCGTCGGCGCGCTGCTGCGCGCGCTCGGCCGCCCGCTGCGCCACCGCCACCTCCCTCTGGGCGTCCCTGCGCACCGCACGCGCCGCACGCAGCCGGCGGCCCACATGACGCCACACCGCTACACGGTCCGCATGCACGAGGCAGCGTGTGCGCAGCAGGAGGAAAGGCGCGTGGTTTAGGGGGCGCCGGCGATTGCAGCGCGATGTGGCGGACCTGAGCGCCTGCTGCAGGCGAGCCTCGTTGTCGGCTGCCACCTCGGTCGCGGCCAGCAGGTCCGTCACCAGCTTGTGGCGTCGCGTGTACTGGTGCAGCACGGCGCGCAGCGTGCCCAGCACGGCCGACGGCTCCGGCACCCCCTCACCTGCATGCCACACACACGCACACGCGCGCACGCACTGCGAAACAGCCTGCTGCGTGCCGCCACCACCACGTCTGCGCGGCGTCAAAATCAAGCCGTCGAAGTCATGCGTCGCAGAGCGCGCACCGGGCGGCGCTGCCACGGAGGTGCCGCTGCCGCCGCCACCGACGGCCGCGTCCACCAGCATCATGGGCGTGAAGCCGGCATCGACCAGCGCCCCGTTGAGCTGCGCCCAGTCCCACGGCGACACCTCCGCCGCCTGCTGCTGGTGCGGCGGCGGCGGCGGCGGCGGCGGCGCGCTGGCGGGAGCGGCGGCGGCGGCGGCGGCTGGGGCCAGCTGCGAAGCAAGGCTGCCTGCCGGGGGCTGAAGCGCGGCGGCTGGCGGCGCGCCTTGCTCCGAAGGCAGCTGGCCGCGCTGCTCCTCTTGCGGGCGCTGCAGCGACGCATCCCCTGGTGGCGGCAACCCGGCGGCGGCGTCATACGCGAGGTGCGTCTCAGCAGGCTGCGCTGTGGAGGGCGGTGCCGGCGGGCGCGGCGGCAGCAGCGCGCTGCCGTGGCCGCTGTGCCTGGCAGGGGACGTGCCTGAGGCCGCGGATGGCGCCGCGTCGCCGGCGCTGGCGTGCTGGGCAGCGGCCTGCACGACACGCTCCGCGGGGGGCTGCAGAGAGCTGCCCGGCTGAGGTGGGTGGTCCAGTGGTGCTGGCGCGTTTGGTGGCTGGCTGCAGAGACGGCCCGCGTCGCTGCCGGGCAGCGCCACCACCTGCTGCGCTGCTGTTGTGGTTGAGGCAAAGGAGGGCGAGAGAGGCGCGCCGCCGCCGTGGGCGGGCGGTGGCGGAGCGTCAGCGGAGGCGGCGGTGAGGTGCAGGCGCAGGTGCGGCCGCGCGGCGGCCAGCGTGGTGGGCAGCCGGCGCTGCGTGGAGGCGCTGCCGGACGGCGGCGCCGCGCCCCATGGCAGCTCCTCCTCCGCCAGCCCGGCAGGGTCCGCGGTCGGTGAGCCCAGCTGAGGCTGCCACGTGGGCTCGTGCTGCAGCTTTGGGTCGAGGTGGCTGTGGAGGCGGTCGGCCCACGCCGGCAGCCTGACCCCCGCCGGCCCTGGCTGCCACGACGAGGGCTCCAGCAAGCCCTCACCTCCGCCCTCCTCCCGCACATCCCCGTCGTCCTCGCTGGCGGCGCCGCTGGCGGCGGCCTCCGCGGCGGGAACGCCCGGCGGCGGCGCTGCGGGCGCTGCCGGGATCTGCCACTGGCGCCGTCGCGAGGGCGGCGGGGAGGGGCGCCTGAGCGAGGCGTCGTCGTGCGAGCGCTCCAGCTCATCCTCAGGCTGGTCGTGGTGATGGCGGTCCAGCTGGCCCTTGGCGCCGTTCCCCGACGCAGGCAGCACCAGCGTGACGCCGTGCCCACCCACGCCGCCCCTGTCGTCGTCACCCTCCTCCTCCTCGTCCTCCTCATCGCTCTCCCACGGCTGCTGCGGCGCTTGAGAGCGCAGCGGCTCAGGCCCGCCGCCGGCGCCCGCTGACCAGCCGCCGAGCAGCGCGGCCGCAGGCAGGGCGCCCTCTGCCGCCGCTGCCGTTGCCACCGGCGCTGCGGCGTGGGGCGGCAGCTGGGGCGTGGGCGAGGGCAGCGGCGTGTCCGGCAGGTCTGTCAGCGTCACCCTCAGCACCTCTTCCGCGTCGCCATGCTGCGGCGGCGCCATGGACGCCGCGCAACCCACGACCACGTCCGCATTGACGGCCACCGGCTGCGCAGCGCCCACGCTGGCGCTGTTGCCGCGCGCCGGGGTGGGGGCTGGGGTCGTGGGAGGCGCGGAGGAGGAGGGCGGAGGTGGCGGGGCGGCGACGAGGTCGGCGGCGGAGGCAAAGGAGGACTCGGTCTCCCAGGTTTGGCGCGGCGCAAACAGCGCCTCCCCCGCCAGCAGCCCAACGTCCTCCTGCTCCTCCACCTCCTGCTGGTCAACGTCTTCCGTGTCCTCCTCCAGCACGCCAGGGTGCGCCCCACGCCCGCCCACCTCACACTTCTCCTCGCCGGCGCCCTGGCCAGCGGCGCCCTGGCCCCACAACCCGCCAGCCCGCGGGCCCCCCGGCGGCGGCGGTGCAACCGCCAGCGCCGCCTCCACCGAGGTCTCTGCGGTGCTGACGGGCTGGCACAGCGCGCCCAGCATGGCCCGCAGCCCGCCGTCGTCTGTGGGCGAGGCCAGCGACGGCTCCGCACCACCTGCACAGAGCGCAGCGAGCAGCGGCACGCCGACCTGTCCACGCCGCCGTGCACGCACGCTGGAGATGCACGCGCCGCTTGGCGAGGCACAGAGAAAGGACGCGAACCGGAAGGTCGCGCACCGTCTGTGGCCGGCCAGGACGGCTCCTGCTGCACCAAAGGGCCCTCCTCCTCGTGCAGGCGCCACGCCGCGCCGCCCGCCTCGCCGCCCGCACGCCCCGGCGCGCCCGGCAGGCCCTCCACGCCCCCGACCGTCCCCTGGCTGCTGCCCGCCTCCAGGCCCAGCTCCTCATGGCTGACCGTGTACCACCGCGCTGCTTGCGCCTCGGGGCCCTCGGCCTGGCTGACAGCGGCCGCCACGGCGGGCACCGGGCCGCCCTGCACGCCCTCGTCCATGACGTCTAGGGCGCAGGAGGCCGCCGAGGGCTCCTCCAGGTCGCAGTAGAAGCGGTCGCCGCCGGGCGCGGTGAGCGAGGAGCGCATGGAGGCGGCCGAGCCTAGGGTTTGCGGGGAGCTGGCGGGGCTGGGCTGCTGCGTGCAGGGCGTGCTGGCCGCCCGCCGGCGCGCCCGCCGCACGCTGCTGGTGGGCGTCGCGGCGGCCCCGCCTGGCAGGCTCACGCCGCCGCCACCTTCCCACCCACCGGCCTCAGGCTGCCCTTGGGAGGTGGTGTGGGAGAGCAGCAGGGCACTGTCCCACCCCAGGGCCTGCGCGCCGTCGTCGTGCTGCTGCCGCTGCTGAGGCTGCTGAGGCGGAGGAGAGTCGGCGCCGCGCAGCCCCCGAGCCCGCTTGGCCGCCGGCGCCGCCGCCCGCAGCGACGACGCGTCAGACGTGGAGGCGGGCGGCGGCTCGTAGCGCTGGCGCGACAGCACACGCTGCTGCTGCGGCGGCGGCGGCGGCGGCGGCAGCGCAGTCAAGGTGCCGAGGGGATGGTGCGGGTCCTGCTGCTGCCCATCTAGCGGCTGCAGGGTGGCCGCCTCGCCCTGCCAGCGCCGCTGCTGCTGCTGTGCGCCGGGCTCAGCCATGAGCACGGACTGGGCCGCGTCGGCGACGGGGCTGGAGCTGAACATGGCGGCGCTGATGTGAAGCAGCTGCTCCGCCCTGTGCTGCTGCTGCTCCTGCCGCTCCTCCTGCTGCTGCTGGTGGTGGTCGTGCTGAGGGGGGCGGGCGGCAGGTGCGGCGGCGGCGGCGGTGAGGGAGGCGGAGAGGCTGGCGCGTGCGTGAGCAGTGGGAGAGCGGGGCCTGAGCGCGCCTGTGGCGGCGGGAGCGCCGGCGGCGGCGAGCCCAGGGGCGGAGCGGGGGCTGCGGGGGCCCACGTCGCTTCCCCGCGCGGGGGGCAGCGGCTTGCCGGCGGCCTCTGAGCTGACCTGCTGCTGGGGAGCTGCAGCGCCAACTGCAGGCAATGCCGATGCAGACGGCGTGGCTGGCCGTCGCCGCGGTCCACAGGGCGGTGGGACGGTGGGCGAGCGACCGAGGACGCACCTGTGTCTGCCCCAGCTCGGCCCTGGCCCTGCTGGTGCTGGGGGCTGTTGAGCAGGTGCTGGTACTTGCTGTGCAGGCCTGCGCGCGTGCAGGCCGGCGGGCGGTCAGCACGCAGCGCGGCCGCGCTCAAAGACGAATCCGCGCCAGGTCCCGTGGTGCCCTGCCTTTGCGGCACGGCCTCAGCAGCACGCTGGTAGTGTTGCGATCGTGCTTGTGCACGCATTGCTCCTTGCCCGGGCGTGGGCACGACTGGAGGGCGCCAAAAGAGGGGCAACAAGGTCGGTGGCGCGCTGCGCAGCCGGCACGCACGCACCCGCGAGGAACGTCGCCAGGTCGTCATCGTCAGAGTCCTGGTCGTAGGCCTGCAGCAGCGGGTTGGCGAGCTGCGCGCCCGAGCTGTGCTGATCCATGAGATCACCAGAAGGCGGCCTCCTTCGCTCGAGCCATCGCCACGGTCACGCCGAGTCGTCAGGGTGCCCACTTCTTGCTGCAGAACCGGCGATCGCGCTGAAGGACCGCATGGTCAGGTCTTTGTCGATGAACTCCTGCGAAGCGGCAGAGCGCGTCCGCATTCGGCAATGGCGCACCACTCAGCACTGCCGTTCCTCCCAGGCGCGCTGCGGCGTCTTCGTATCCTGCATCCCGCCGCCTGCGACGCCTGGTCGCTTGGGCGACGCGCTTCTTCCGCTGCTGGAGAGGCTGGGGACGCCGCTGCAGGTGCAGGTGATGCGAGTGCCTCCGTGTGCGCTGTTGGCGCTGTGGGGCATGGCACCGGATGGCGAGCATGCTCCATCGCGACACGTGCACGCCTGCAGGCTCACCTCCTCCGCCAGAACAGCAGCAGCAGCCGCAGCAGCAGGAGTCCCCTGAGCAGCACGTGAGGGAGGTGCTGGGCAAGCTGCAGATGAACACCGACCTGGAGCACCTGGACACGTCGAGCATGAGCCTGGCCGAGCGCCTGCAGCACCAGGCAGAGTGGGACTTCCAGCTGCTGCTGGCCAAGCAACGGCTAGCGCTGCAGCAACAGCTCAGAGCCCCGGCGCCTGACGCTGCGAGCCACGGCGGCGGGACACGGCGACGGTGACTCCGACCCGTGCGCTCCTCACACGACCGTTGCAACTCGCGTTCGCTGGAGCCAGAAGCAGAGACCAGACGGCCAGGGCATGCATCGTCAGCGGCCCCGCACGACCGCGCCGCCCGCCGCGCCAGGCGCGCCGCCGCCAGGGCCGCCCAGCAGCTCCTTGGGGTGCAGCCGGATCCAGCAGTCCGAGGGCGGCTTCTTGATGCGCGAGAAGGCGGGGTGGCTGTCCACCTGGAAGACAGGCGCGCCGTGCCACACGCAGGCAGCAGCAGTGTGCGACACGAGCGCTGGCCAGCAGCGCCGTGCGTGCGTGCAAGCGCCGCCCACGCGCACCAGCGCGCGCAGCCGGTACTTTGACGTGCCCTCGAGCGCAGGCAGCTCCGTCCACGCGTCGGGCACGGCCTCGGCGATCTCCTGGCCCAGCTCCGTCGCCGACCTGCGCACGCGTGCACGCGCCCGCGCAGAACCTTGCCACGCAGCTCAGCGGAAGCAGAGCACCTCAGCCAGAGTTGCGGAAGGCAAAAAAAGCGCAGGTGGGCGCTGCACACGCACCTGCAGAAGGGGTGCGGGGGGCCGCCCGGCGCTGCGTCCTCCGCCTCGGCCAGGATGCACGTCATGGCGCGCTGCGCCCGCGCCAGGGCAGAGTCCCCCGGGAAGGTGGCCTGCGCCCACCGCTGGCCCTGCGTCCAGCTAGCAAAGCGCAGCAAAACGGTCAGCGCGCTTCCAGCGGCCCCAGGATCAGCGCGCAGACCCCCGCTGCACACCCACCTGCTCGCGGCGCGCCGCCAGCCTGCGCCCGGCCTGCACCGCGGCGGCGTTGGGCGGCGGCGCGGGCGGCGGCAGCGGCGACGTGGCCAGCACCGCGCGCGTCTGCGCGGCGGACGCCCACGCCGCGCCCTTGCCTGCGCCCGCCGCCGGCGCGCCCTCGGGGGACGCCGTGCCGGCGCGCTTGAGCGCCTGCAGGCCAGAGGTCGGGCTCCCCGTGCCGTCGCTGAACGACGGCGTGGCGGCGTGCTGCTGGTAATGCTGGTCGTCCGGTGCCAGGTGCGCCGTGGTGCGGACGACAGCGGCAGCGTGGCCGGCCGGGTGCCTCACCAGCAGCCGGCCGGGGGACTGCGCCACGTCCGCCGACGCCCACTGCTGCAGGTGGTGGTGGTGGTGCGGCGGCGGCGCGAGGGAGGAGGACAGGGGCAGCGGCGGGGGCGGCGGCGGCGGCGGCACGTTGGTCATGAGCACGGGCGGGTGGCCGGGCGCGCCCGGCGCGTAGTACAGGCCTGCGGCGTGCCTGTGCTGCTGCTGCCCCGTGGGGGACGCGGCGGCGGCGTGGTGCTGCGGCGCAAAGGGCTGTGGCTCAAACATGGCGCCAAAGTCCTGGCCCGCCAGGAGCGGCGCCTGCAGCAGGTGCTGCGAGGGCGAGGCGGGCGGCGGCAGGGGCGTCGTCAGGGCGGCCGCCGGGTGGTGGATAGGCGCAGCAGCGGTGTGGTGGGGGTGGTGCGTGGGGGGGCCTCGCGGCGACCCCGCGAGGCCGCGCTGTGGGTGGTGGTGCCGCGGGTGGGCGGCTGGAGAGAAGAGAGCTGGCTGCTGCTTGCCGCCCGAGGGCGACGCCTGCGGCTGCGGGTGGCGTGCCTGCAGTAGCTGGGCCGGGGGGCGGGAGGACGGTGTGCCCGCGCTGGGTGGCGTGCCCAGCGGCGCGGGGCTGGCGGGGAATGCGGCGAGGTGCGCCAGCGCGGCCAGGTCGCTGGGCAGGCCCGCGATGCTGGCGAGCTCCTTGACGGCGCGCGAGAGCATGGCGTGGCGCACCAGCTCGCCGTGCGCGAGGCCCAGTCCCGCCTGCACCGAGCGCACCAGCGGCTGCACCAGCGGGCACAGCGAGTGCACCTGCAGCGCCTGGACCACGGCGGGCGACCAGGCGGGCAGCGCCGGCGCGCCGCCCACGTTGCCGGGGCCGCTGCTGGCCACCGCCGCGCCCGAGGGCGAGGGCTGCTGCCAGGAGGAGGGCAGCACGGCGAGCAGCGTGTGGTGCGCGAGCACCTGCTGCCTCAGCGTGACCACCGCCTCGGGGCCCTCGCCCTCGAGCGAGACGAGCTGGTGCTGTGCCGAGAGGAGGAGGATGAGATCGCGCAGGAGCTCCTCCGTCGGCGCCGCGCACGAGGAGAAGGACGACGACGCGTCGGGCGCCACCGTCGTGCCGGCCAGCGCCGCGAGGTGCTGCTGCTGCAGCCGGTGCGCCTCGTTGAGCAGCGCGCGCAGGCTCACCCTGGCCGGCCGGTACGCTGGTGGCGGCGCCGACTGGTGCTCGTGCTGCGCGGCGCTGCTGCTGGCACTCGCGGCGGCAGGCGCGTGGGGGCGCTGCAGCCCCACGATGGCGAGCGACAGCGCCGTCATGAAGGGCTGGCCCGGCCACCACGCCGCCAGGCACGCCATGACCAGCGCCAGCCTCCACGTATCGCCGTGCACCGCCTCCAGCACCGTCATCGTGGGCGGCGTGGGCGCGGCGGCGGCGGCGGCGGCCGGCGCAGGCGAGACGAGGTGCGAGTGGCCGTAGGCAGGGCCCGGCGCCGCCCGCTGCTGCGGGAGCGCCTCCAGCGGTGCCGGCGTGTGGGCCGCCGCCTGCGCGGCGGCCGCACGAGCCGCCTGCTGCGGCGTGGCGATGGGTGGCGGCAGCGGCGACTCAAAGGTTGGCACGTGCAGCTGCACAGAGCCGCCCACCGCCACGTGCTGCGTGACCGTGGCCACGTGCTGAGCTGCTGCGTAAAGGAAGCGCGCCGCCGGGACGTCGTCGCCAAACAGGCTGACGCCGCCTGCCGGCTGCGGCGAGACAGCGAAGAGACTGGTGCTGGCGCTGTCTTGGCGGTGGGTGAGAGCCGTTGCCGCCGCCGCCGCCGCCGCCGCCGCTACGGCCGCGTGCTGGCGCGAGTGCGAGCGGGCCACAACCCCCGCGTGCAGCTCCAGCGCCGCGCTGCGGCCCAAGGGTGCGGCGGCGCCGCCGCCGGCGTCCACCAGCAGGTCGGCTGGGATCAGCAGGGCGGCGTCCGCCTCGTGCACAACGGGCGCCTCGTCGGCGCCGGCTGCCTCCGTGCCCCTCGCCGCGGACGATGCAGCGGGGTGCTCGGGCAGCGGGCCGCCGGGTGGGGCCTGCTGGTCTGACGCAGGCGCCGGCCTCTTGTGCTGCTCCCACGGCGGCTGGTGCTCCCACTGCCGCTGCTGCTGCAGCGGCAGTGGCTGCTCAGGATGGAGCGGGCTGGGGGCGTCCAGCGAGGCGATCAGGGTCGTGTCCCTGAGGTGTGACTGCAGCTGGGACAGCGCCTGGGCCTGCGCACGCGCAGCAGCCGACAGATTGTGCGTCTGGGCCTGCCAGACCGTGTGGCCCCACCCAGGCGCAACCCCGCGTGGCACACCCACCGCGTCTCGCCGCGCGGCCGCCCACAGGCGCGCCACGTCCAGCTGCACCTCCCAGGACGCCATGTCGCCGTGCCGCTGCTGCTCTGGCGCTGCGCCGCCGCTGCCGCTGCCGCTGCCGCCCGCGCGTCGCAGCGCGAGCAGGCCGGCGGCCCCACCACTCTCGTCACTGCCGCCCTCGCCGCCGCAAAGGGCAGCCAGCTTGTCGTGGGCGGAGGTCCCGGGCAGCGCCTGCCACGCCCGCGGCGTCACCCGCTGCAGGCAGGCCGCCAGCTGGTCGCCCGCGATGGTCGGCGCCGTGGGCACCGCCCAGGCTGCGTTGTCTCTGAGCGGTGTGTGCGGCTCGCCTGGCCCTGGCTCGTGCGCGTGCGCCACACAGCAGGACGCCAGCACCACCTGGGCGGCCAGCGCCCGCGCCTGCTGCACGGCGCTGCGCGGCTGGGGCACGTCTGCCGCGCCGCCGCTGGCGATCTGGGGGCTGAACGCCACCAGCGCCCAGCCCCAGGCGTCCAGGGCGCTGACGGGCGCAGCGGCAGGAGGCGCGCTGTGCCCCAGGTGCTGCGCGTGCGCTTCCGGGTCCGGCTGCGTGTGCGCCTCCTCCTTGCTCTCAGCTGACTTGCTCTCGTGCTGCTGCGGTGGCGTGGGCAGCAGGAGCGGCGTCTGGTCCTGCTGCTCGTGGTGCCGCTGCGCGCCGTGCACGTGTGGGGTGCTGCACGCGCTTGTCGTCGCCGAGGAGCGCTGCTGGTGCTGCTGCTCGCGAGCAGGCTCGGCGCTGCTTGGGAGCTCCAAAGCAGCGCTCTCGCGCAGGGCCTGCGGCGTGGCGCAGGCGCCCAGATCTGCGGGCCGCTCCTCCTCGTCCTCGTGCGCGCGCTCCATCCCGTCCTCCGCGCCCATGCGCGGAACGGTGCGCCTTGCTCGTCTGGGTGTGAGGCCGCTGTGGTGGCGTGTGTGCTCCGCTGCGTGGGGACTGCGCTGCCACCGCGCGCGCGGCCGCAGAAAGACAAGAGCCCGCGAACTCGACGACGCGCCTCCGCCTGCAGCGTGCGAGCGCCTGATGCGCTCCACCTGCCGCGTGCGCGCTGCTGTGCCGAGCTGCGTGCGTGGTGTTGCGTGTGCGCCGGCGCGGAGACGACTCTCCCGGGGCTTGCGGTCGGACCGGCAAATGGCTTGACAAACGAGACGGGGGCAACGTCCGAACATCGAAAAAGCAATCTCCTGCTCTCCACTACCGGTGACCTGCTGCTTGGAGAAGAACGAGGCGGCGCGTCCACACAACCAGGGCACCGCTGCGCGCCCGTCACACCTCTGTGTGCCTGCACCGCCCCACACATCAAAACCCCTGGGCGCCCTGTCTGCCTCCTGCTGCTGCTGCTGCTGCTGCCTCCGTTGCCCGGCGAAGCCCTCACGTCCAGGCGCAACCCACGCCCCGCGCATACGAATCCTGGCTCGCCGCACACCAACGCCCCGACGCGTCACTGCCGCACACCAACGTGTCCCGGCGCCTCACTGCAGCAGCATCGACAGCAGGTCGTCGTCATCCTCCTGGCGCGCGCTGGAAGAGGACGCCGCCGCCGCCGCCGCCGCCGCGCCCGCCACGGCGTGGTACGCCGCCGTCGCCACCGGCACCTTCCTCTCTGCCTCGGCCTCCAGCGCCCCGCCGCTGCCCGCCTTGCTGCTGCGGCTGTCGGACGAGGCGGCGCCGCTCCTGCCGCCCACCTGCACCTCCACCTGCCCGTCGCCCTCGCCCTCCTGCGGCGCCGCCGCGCCCGCCGCCGAGCGCGTGGCGCCCGAGGGCGGCGGCGGCGCCGCCTGCGCCAGCGCGGCGTGCGCGCGCAGCAGCGCCGTGGCGTTGAGCCGCAGCGACTGCTGCGTGGGCACCGAGGCGTCCAGCTCGAGGCACACGGACGGCTCCTCCAGCGCGCGCAGCTTCTGGTTGCCCAACAGGCCCCACAGCTTGGGCTGCGCCGCCTTCATCGCCGCGCCCAGCTGGGGCCCGCTGCGCGCACACAAACACACGCACCGCACCCGTCGTCAGCGACGCACCCCCAAGCGCTTGCGTGGAGAGCAGGCGCCGCAACGGCTGCGCCGGCGCGGAGGAGACGAGAGCAAGAGACGCACTTGCGCTCGAAGACCCAGGCCAGCGCGGGCTGCCCGTCCTGCAGCACCTCCTTGAGCTCGGCGTCAGCCAGCCCCGTCAGCACGCGCACGGCCTGCGCCTTGAGCACGCGGTTCGACGCCGACTTTGGCAGCAGCTGCTCGGCCATGGCGCACAGCGCCTCCTGGCCCGGCGGCCGCGGCGGCGCCGGCAGCGCCGGCTTGGGCGGCGGTGGCGGTGCCGCCGCAGCCACCGGCGCCGGCGCGGCGTAGCCGGCGGCGGCGGGCGCGGCGCCATTGGCGGGCTGCTGCTGCGCCGGTCCGCCGCCGTAGCGGTCGGGCAGCAGGCCGAGCATGCCGCCGCGCCGGATGAGCGCGCTGGGCTCGAGCTTGATGCCCGAATTGCCCGTGGCGGTGAAGAGCGAGAAGAAGGCGTCGTTGTGCGCGATCTGCGACATCTTGGGGCGCGCCGAGGCGTCCACGTGCGCGTACAGCGGCTTGATGACCGTCTCGCCGAACTGCGGCCCGAGCATGGACAGGTGCGCCGGCACGTAGTGGCCAGAGATGCGCTCGCCGCCGCGCGCCTCGCCCAGCACCTCGATGGCACGCAGCTTGGCCACCCTGCGCACCATCGCGCAGAGCGCACGAGGCCCTTGTTCGCGGCGCCGACAGCCGCGCAGGCAGCTCACACCAAGCCTTGCCTGAACCTCTCAGCCGGCAGTCGAGCTGGAATCGTCCGCCTGCCCGGGTGCTCGTCTCACAGGGCGGAGCGACGAGCGCGCAAAAAAGCGCCCGCGCACCTGAAGGGCTCATTGGCGGGGTAGATCTTGTCCGCCAGGTCGCGCATCTCCTGCGCGGACAGCCACCGGCTGCCCCGGTGCCCGCCGCCCTGCTGCTCCGCCGCCGCCGCCGGCGGCGGCGCAAAAATCGGCGCTGGCGGCACACCGGCGCCCGACACCCTTCCGTGCGCGGCGGCGCCCGCCGCCGCCAGCTGCTTGAGGTGCTTGAGGTCCAGCTTGACCAGGCTGTCGCTGGGCGGCAGCGGCGTCTTGATGAGGCACGGCAGCATGCCCGTCAGCCGGTGCAGCTTGTTGTACCCCGACGCCGGCGTGGCCGCCTGGTGCCACAGCGCGCGGTTCTGCGACACGATGACGCCGCCCAGCTCCGACGCCGACATGGCGAAGCGGCCGTGCGCGCTGTGCAGGCGCGAGCCCAGCAGCCGCACAATGGCGCGCAGCAGCTGCGCGTCGACGTCGTCGCCGGGGAAGGCCGCCTCGGCCAGCCGCGCCACGTGCTCGGCCAGCTGCGCCTTCCTGCCGGCGCCACCGCCGCCCACGCTGCCGTCGCCGTCGCTGCCGTCCTCCTCCGCCGACGAGGGCGGCGCCAGGCCGGTGATGTCGCCGAGGAGCGGGTGGTAGGTGCGCGGCGCGGCGGCGGCGGCGGAGGTGGAGGCGGCGGCGGAGGTGGAGGCGCCGCCGGCCGACTTGAGCTGCTGCAGGCGGCGCTGCAGGCGCTCGCGGGCGGCGCCGGCGGCGAGGCGCAGCTCGGCCACGTCGAGCTCGATGACGAGCTGCGGGCAGCCCTGCGGGGCCAGCACGTTGAAGCCGATGGCGCCGTCCAGCAGCGAGCGGATCTGCGGGGCCGGGCGCGGCACGGCGCGGCGCACGGGATGGATGAGTGGGAGCGCGTGTCTGTGCCGAAGGAGTTGAGAACAACAAGGAGGAGTTCAAAGCCAGGTGCAGGTGCTGGCGCGAAGCAGGGCTGTGCTGCGCCGCACCTGTTCGGATGGCGAGAGGTGCGCAAGCCCCCTGTCCTTGCACCACTCGGCCCAGCCCAGGTTCTCCTCGGCCAGCGCCAGCGCCAGCTGCTCGGCGCTCATGGACCGGGGGCCCACGGGCCCAGACCACCAGCTCGACGCCAGCTGCAGCGCGGCGGCGCAGCGCAGCACGCCGGCGGTGCTGTTGCGGGCGCCGCACGCCGAGCCGTGCACGTCCTGCACGTCCACCGTCAGGCGGTAGAGCGGCGCGGACGCCACCAGCTCGGGCAGCTCCACGGGCCCCACCACGCGCGGCGGCTTACTCGGCTGCACCGGCGCCGGCGCCGGCGCGCTGACGGCGACGGGAGCGGGCGCAGGCCGGGTGGGAAGCGGCGCCGGCGCGGGCGGGTCGGGCGCAGGTGTGGGGGCGGCGGGGGCGGGCGGCGGGGCGGCGGCGGCGAGCTCCGGGATGAGGGACATGGGGTGGAGGGCGCGGGCGGCGGGCACGGGGGCCGCCGGCGCCAGGACGGGCCAGTGCTTTTCCGCCTCTGCCAGTTCGGGGTCGGGGGTGGGCGCCGCGGCGCCGCCGTCGTCGTGGGCGTCGCCCTCGTCATCGTCGTCGATGAAGATGGCGGGGTCTACGGCGTGGTGCGGCGGAGGTGCGGCGGGGGCGGCGGGGACGGGGGCGGGGGCGGGGGCGGCAGCGGGGGCGCTGTTTTCCGCGGGAGCAGGAGCGGCGGCGGGGGCGGCGACCGAGGTGGTCGTGGCTGCCGAGGAGGAGGACGTGGCGGTTGGGGCGTCCTTGACCGGCGGGACGGGGGGCTGCGGAGCGGCGGCGGTGCCATTGGGGGCGTGCGAGCCGTTGGCCATTTGCGCGGTGGTGGTGGTGGTGGTGACGGTGGCTTTGCCGTCGCTGCTGTGCTGCTGGGAGCGTGCGCCGTCGGCAGCCGGCGGCTCGGGCGCGGCAGGCTTGCGCGGCGGCGGCGGCACGTTGGCATAGAAGGGATAGGCGGCCGCGGACAGCGGGCGCTGCTGCGGCGGCTGTGGCGCCGCTGTGGGCGGCGCGGCGGCTGGCAAGACCCGCGTGTGCTGCTGTTGCGGCGGCTGCGGCTGGAACTGGTGCTGCTGGTGCTGGTGCATGCCCGCCGCTGCAGGCACGAACGCTGGCACGCCGCCGTACCCCGCTGCGTGGGTCGCCTGATAGGGCGCCTGATGGCGCGCGGCGTTGACGGCCGCCAGGAGCGCGTAGTGATCGACCTGGACCACGGCGTTGAGGCCGCTGACGTCCACGAGCGTGAGGACGGCGCCGCTGCTGTTGGTGGAGATGAGGCCCAGCTGGGCATGCAGCTCGTGCAGCGCGCGGGGCCGCATGAGATCGGACCCAAACACCGCGTTCCAGGCCGGCGCCGCCGGCGTGGCGGCCAGGGCCTGCATCAGGTCAGCCGCGCGCATGCTCGCGGAGCCGGTGGTGTGGCGGTGGCGCTGCAGCGCGGTGACCACTTCTCGCAGGATGCACGCGAGCGGCTCCGTGTAGACGTCGCCGGGCCACAGCGCATAAAGGTCCTGAAGTGAAGCCTCCATCTCTCACCACCTGTGCGCAGAGAAGGAGAATGCCAGCATTGAGCGTCGCTGCGCTGCGCCGTGGGCCCCCGGCGGAGAGAAGTTCGACCGTCACGCGCGAGAGCCGCCACGCGCGCTGTGATGGCACGGCGAGGAAGGCGTCACGGCCGATGCATCTGCTGCGTGCCACGGCGCTGCTCCGCTGCCCTGTGCTGGCCTCACCTCCTTGCCGGCGATGGTGGCGTTCGCGCGCAGGCGACCCCGCGCGAGGCCTCGCAGATCAGCGGCCCACGCTGATGATGATCTCTAACGCGCAACGTTCTGCGAAGGCGCTGTGCAGGGCTCCACTCCTCTCGCTCTCCTGCTAAGCCGTTTAGCCTGCTGCGCTCGTGCGGAGCGTTCCGAGTGCGCGAACCGCTACAACAGGTACACGAAAAAACTGGATGAAAAAACTGCACTACTCTCAGTCCAGCAGGAGCTGCAGCACGTCGTCCACGTCCGCCTCCTCCTCCTCGATCTGCCGACGCTGCAGCAGCGCCGCGCCCACGTCCACCTGCGCCGCCGCGCCCGCCAGCGTGCCGTCGTCGCCGCTGCTGCTCATCTCCAGGTGCCGCGGGCGCTTGGTGCGCGGCGCCGAGTCGGGCGACAGCAGCCCCACCACGGCCATGCCGTCCTCCGCGCCCTCAGCGCGCCCGCCCGACCCCGCCTGGCCATCCGCCCCCTCCCGCAGCAGCCCCTCCACGCCCTTGGCCAGCTCGTCCACCGCCGCCGCCGCCTGCTCCGCGCGCTCCTCCGCTCCCCCGTTGCCCAGCTCCGCCGCCGCCTCGCCGCCGCCGCCCTGGCCGCCCTGCTTGCCCTCGAGCCGCGCAAAGGCGCGCTCCAGCGCGCCGGCGTCCAGCACCACGCACGACGTGCTCATGATGCCCGAGGGGCGCACCGACAGCCCCAGCGTGGCGTCCACCAACTGCTTGGTGCGCGGCTCCGGCAGCGCCTCCCACTCGACCGCGCCCAGCCCCTTTTTGAGCTCCACCCCCGCCGAGGGCCCAGGCATGGCGTACACCTCGCCGCCCGACGGCGTGAAGAGGTGCGCGTCGCGCCGCGGCGCCAGCGAGGCCAGCACCGCCACCGCCTCGAGCTTGGCCGCGCGCACAATGACCTGCACGTCGGCGTTGCGCCCCACAAAGCTCGAGGCGGGAGGCAGCAGCGCCTCGGCCATGCGCACCAGCTCGCGCGCGCGCGGCGGCAGCGTGCGCTGCCACCACCCCACGCCCACGCCGGCCGCCGCCGAGCCGCCGCCGCCGCCGCCGCCGCCGCTGGCGCCGCCCTGCGAGGGCGTCGGCGTGGGCGCCGGCGTGGCGAGCGTCGAGTAGGGCGGCTGGGTGGAGAAGGAGGCCAGCCCGACGGGGATGGGGATGCCGCGCTTGTTCGCGTCGGCCACCATGCCCTTGACGTTGAGCGACAGCGCCAGGCCCGACGAGTGCTCCACCGAAAAGCGGATGTACGGGTCGCCGTTGAACACCTGCTTGACGGGCAGCCGGCTCTGGCCCTGCGCAGGGCATACGCACGCATGGGTGGGCGGGCACGCAACGTCCCGCGCGCTCAAAGCCACGCGCCGCTGTGCGACCTGGCTGCTGGGCCGCAGAGGCGCGCCGGCCCCAGGTCGCTCACCACGGTGCCGGTGGCCTGCCGCAGCTCGACGCCAAACACGGGCCCCACGCACGTCCACGGGTGGCTGCCCACGCGGCCGCCGCTGCTCGACCCCGGGCCCCGCCGCCCCAGCACCAGCACCGCAGCCAGCTTGTCGGCGCGGTGCGGCTCGCCGCGCGGGTACAGACGGTCCGCCAGCGCGTGCAGGTCCGCCCCCGTCACCGCGCTCGCGCCGCCGCCGGCGCTGCTGCTCGCGCCGCCCTGCGAGCGCGCCGCCGCCGCCGCGCCGCCACCGGCGGAGGCCGCCGCCGCCGCCGCCGCCGTAGAGTTGCTGCTGCCGGCGGCGGTGACGCCTGCGGCGGCCGCCAGCTTGTCTGCGTGCAGCGTGATGATGCTGTTGCCACGCTGCGGCAGCGCGCGGTGCGAGACGAGGTGCCGCATCTCGAGGCACAGCTGCTTGACGCGCTGCATCTGAGGCGTGGCGAGCGGCTCGGCGCGCCGGAAGAGCTCGCGGTCGCGCGCGGCCAGCGCCTGGCCCAGCGCCGAGCCGTTGAACGTGAAGCCGCCGCCCGGCGCGTCGGCGCTCTCGCCGGGCGCCGAGTAGGTGCCCAGCTGCAGCAGCAGGTAGAGCATGTTGCGCTGCGGAGCACACGTGTGCACGCGAGGGCACCATTGTCATGGCGGGACAGCATCGGGCAGAGGGGGGTTGCGCAGCTCGCGCCGCGCCGTCGCCCGCCGTACGCCGTGCGTGCGCGAGCGGTGCAGCGCACAGCAGCTGGGCGCTCGTGCCAGCAGCTCTGCGCCGGCCGCACCTGCAGCGCGCTGAAGCCGTCCGCGCCGGGCACCGCCACCTTGACCATGCGCGTGAGCTCCTCCTCGCTCCACTGCGGGGGCGCGGCCTTGGCGGCCGCGGCGCGGCGCGGGCCCTCGGCAAGCGCGGCCGCCGCCGCCGCCGCCGGGTGCGGCGGGGCGCGGCCGGCGGCCGGCGCGGCGGCGGCGGCGGGCGGCGGCATGAGCATCTGCCGGGAAGCTGCCTTTTCCAGGTCATAGAGCTCCAGGCGTACGGCGGGCTTGTTGGAGAATTGAGGCATGGGCTGCAGGTAGAAGCCCACCTGGCCGTCCACCAGAGCCCTCACCTGCACCGCAGCGGGTGGAATGGACCACTCTCGTGCTGCTGCCGTCTACTGCAAGGCCCCACGCAAGCAGGCTGGTTGCGCTGCGCCGCACCTGTTCGGATGGCGAGAGGTGCGCGAGCCCCCTGTCCTTGCACCACTCGGCCCAGCCCAGGTTCTCCTCGGCCAGCGCCAGCGCCAGCTGCTCGGCGCTCATGGACCGGGGGCCCACGGGCCCAGACCACCAGCTCGACGCCAGCTGCAGCGCGGCGGCGCAGCGCAGCATGCGCTCGGGCGTCACGCCGCCGGCGCCGGCGCCGCCGTGCACCGCCTGCACGTTGAGCATCGTGCGGTACAGCGGCGCCACGCCGCCGCCCGACGCCGACGGGGCAGCGGGCTCCGCTGCGCCCCTCGCTCCGTTGGCGGCCGGCCTGTTAACCGCATGGTGGCTGCGGAGGTGCGGCTGGTCGTCGGCCGCCGCGGCGGCGCTGCCCAGCAGGGCTGCCGAGGGCGCGGGCGGCGCGGCGGCGGCGGCGGTGGGCGGGTCGGCGGCGAGGACGCGGATGCGGCGGAGCAGCGCCGCCTCGACGCGCTCGCGGACCGAGGGTTGCTTGGCGCGCAGCGCGCGGACCACCTTGCGCAGCGCCGGCTGGGCCTGCGGCATGACACGCGCACACACGCTTGTCACCTGACGGCACCTGGAACAGAACCAGCGGAGGGCGTCGATCGCGTCTTGAACACGGATGGCTCACCTGCTGGTGGATGTGGCTGAGGGTGAGGCTGGAGAGCGCGGCGGGCGGCCAGGCGACGCCGGCCGCCGCCACCGCCTCGGCCTCCCTGGCGTGCGCCACGGGCTGCACGGCGCCCGCCGCCACCAGCACCCACCGCGCGGCGCGCCGCAGGTCGAGCGCCACGACGGCGGGCGGCGGCCCCCGGTCGTCGTGCAGGCTGCCCGTGCCGCTGGCGGCGCCCGCCGTGAGCAGCGTGGCCAGCGGCTCGTCGTCCCGCAGCGCGTGCAGCAGGTTGGCGGGCGTGCCGCGGCAGTGCGAGTGGCGCGCGTACCGCTGCACCTCCCGCGTGAGGAAGCTCAGCTTGCTGATGCCCGACTGCGTGAGCGCACTGGAGCGGAGGAAGGGCGGCGGGTTGGTCATGGCCAGAGAGGCGGCCAGCAGCCAGGGCTTGCGCGGCCACCAGGTGGCCAGGCACAGCGCCGTCAGCACCAGCCGCGACGCCTCGTCGTCCTTGTCTAGCAGGTGAGCGATGCTGCTCGGCATCTCGCCGCCGTCGCCGCGCGGCGGCGGCGGCGCCGCCGCAGGCGGCGGCGCGATGGGCCCCTCGAGCAGCCGCAGCGTGCGCAGCACGTCCTCGTCTTCGTCCACCGCCGCCGCGTCGCTGCCACCGCCGCCGCTGGGCGCCGGGCCACTCGCGGCGGAGGCAGTGCCGTTCTCGACGACGCCCTGCTGCTGCTCTTGCAGCATCTGCCGCTGCTGCCAGGTGGGCGCCGAGCACGCCCCGCCGTCGCCGCCCAGCTGCAAGTCGCCGCCATTTGCGTCTTCTTCTTCGCCCAAGTCGTCGTCGGCCCACCAGCCGCCGCCGCCGCCACCGGAAAAGGTGCCGCTTGGCTCTGCCACGGCCTGCTGCGAAGCGGCGCTGCCCGCCGCGTTGCCGGCGGCGCCGCCACCGCTGGCGCTGGTGCGCGCCGACACGCCGCCAACGCCCCCCAGCGCGCGCGAGATGGTGGCGGTGGCGGCGGCCAGGTTGACGCGCGTGGTGGGCGCCTGGGCGGCGGCGGTGGAGGCGGCCGGCTGAGGTGGCGGCGCCGGGAGGGCGGGCAGCGTGGGCGGGCCTGGGAGGGCGGGCCAGGCCTTGGCCGCCTGCTGCGCCAGGAAGCTGGAGGCCTTCATCAGCGCGTGCACGTCCAGCACGCACACGGGCAGGTCCTGCATCACCGCCATGCGGAAACAGTTCCCGGCCCGGCACAGCTGCGCCGCCACAGGCTGCGCCAGCGCGTGCGGATTGTTCTCCCAGCCGCTGCCGAGGCTGCTGAAGAGCACGCCCCAGGCGGCGGACGCAGACAATGCCGTCATCAGGTCGAGCATCCAGACCGAGTGCGGCCCGGCGGGGCCCTGGTGCTGCTGCGCCATGACCAGGACGGCGTGCCGCCGCAGCGCGGCCCCCGGCTCCGCCTGGGGCCACGCCAGGCGAGCCCATTCCACGAGCTGGTCTGGGTTCGTCAGCGGCTGGCTCACGTGGTGAGCGATGGCCTGGTGGCCGCTGCTGCCGGTCTGGTAGCTGCTGAACATGGTGCTGGTGCCGCTGCTGTCGCTGCTGCTGCTGCCTGCTGCTGCTGCCTGCTCCTGGCGCTACTTGCTGTTCATCGATCTGCCTCCCCTCTGGCCCTGCGCGCGCATCGCCACAGTGGGCACGCGCAGTGATGATCACCGGTGCATCGTCTATGCGATGTGCGTGTCGCGAGGGCGCGCGGGCCAGGCTGCACGCACCAGGATGGGATGGCGCGAGCGCGCGCTGCTCAGCACGCGCAGGGCCTCCTAGAGCTGCTGTCTGCAGGTGGCACCGGCACCAGCACCTGGATCCGCTGCTGGTCCTAGTACTGCCGCTGCCGTTTCGCGCCGCCGCCCTGCTGCCCTTGGCCAAACGCTATGCCCTCGATCGGCCCTCCGAGGAGGAGAGCAGCAGGAGAGCAGCAGCAGCAGCAGCAGCAGGAGAGCAGCAGCGACACAGATGGAGCAGGGCGCAGCCGCAGCGGTTCTGCCGGGGCCCCCTCCTGCGGGGGGCGCCGCACAGCGCCCGCAGGATCGCTTCCTACCGGCTGAGCTGGTGGAGTTGCTCATCCACTGGCGCTACAGCGACCCATCCTTCACGTCCTCAAAGGACCTGACGCGCGAGGTGGCCACGCACCGCCTCGTGGGCAAAGCGTGGCTCCGAGCGGCCAACGAGACGCTCACCAGGGTCCGCGTGCGCGACTATCAGAACGCGCTGGGCCCGCCACGGCCCGCCGGCTTCGAGGACCTGGTGCGTGCGTGCGTGCGTGCGCCCTCCTCCGCAGGGCATCACGCGATCTCCCCGCAGCCCGCCGGGGGCACGTGATGGCGTGCCTGCCCCTCCAACCTGTGCGCAGGTGGCGCACCTGACGGCGCGGTACCCCAAGCTCGAGACGCTGGACCTGGGCGTGTGCTACGCCGAGCAGCTGCTGGTGGGCACCTCGCCAGCCGAGCTGGTGCTGGACCTGGGCCGCTTCAGCGAGCGGCTGGGCCGCTGGGCGCTGGCCTGGCCCACGTGCCACCTGGTGCTGCGCGCCGGGGTGAGAGTCCGAGTGTTCGGGAGCGCTCGCCCTGGCTCCTCTGAGAAGGGTAAGCCAGTGGCTAACCGCTGGTGCGTGCGTGGCGCGCAGGTGCGCACGCTGTCCGACCCCGCCGCCGTG
>VFQP010001578.1_pt1 | contig 29775 bp, 30 predicted proteins | sample 3512351 | NCBI WGS metagenome assembly VFQP01 (sample SAMN10412372, study PRJNA504923) | tailings metagenome | isolation source: Relicate 1 Philex TSF1 revegetated site | place: Philippines: Tuba, Benguet | collected 2017-08-29
ACGGGATTATTTAATTTAACACTGGCGAATGTTACTATCCAGCCGGGAGTTACCAAAAAATATTATCCATCATTAACAGACGCCAACAACCAAACCAACGAAATTACCAACCCTAGTAATTATGTTGCTCCAAATGGAGTGGTATATGTAAGAGTAAGCAATGCTAACGGATGTTACCGTGTTGCGAAAGTAACCTTAATTGTATTTCCGCCAACTCAGTCTACTGTTTTAGAAGATAAAGTAATTTGTATGGAAACCAGAACTACTTTGGATGCGGGACCTGGTTTCAATGGCTACGAATGGAGTACCGGTGCAACAACACAGACCATCACAAATGTTGGAGTAGGAACATATTGGGTAAAACTGAAAACCGGAGATTGTATAACCAAGCAAACTGTAAAAGTGTATGCTTCTGAGCAGCCTGTTATTTCCAGCATTGATATATCAACTAATAATATCACTGTGAATGTTACCGGAGGTGTTGCTCCTTATGAATATTCTATCGACAATACAAACTGGCAAGCGTCTAACGTATTCACAGACTTACCGAGAGGAGATGTGAAGGTATACGTAAGAGATACGTTCAAATGTGTTCCAATTGAAGTTAATATTACGATTCCAAATATTGTTAATGTTATTACACCAAACTCAGACGGATTAAACGATGTCTTAGACTATTCTTCACTGGCAAACAAGCCAAATCTTGTATTTGATATTTTTGACAGGTACGGAAACAGAATCCACCAAGGCAATAAAGAAAACGGATACAAATGGGATGGTACGACGAATGGAAGAAAGAGAGTTTCAACAGGAAATTACTGGTACAGTATCAGCTGGAACGAAAATAACAAAAACCAGACTCCAATTAAATTCCAAGGCTGGATCTTGGTAAAAAACAGAGAATAATCATTCGAAAAATTTTATTTATAAAAAAAACCGCAATATTTTTTGCGGTTTTTTTATTATTTTAAAAACAATACTATATTTTATTGTTAAATTTGTGATAAACTCAAATCCAAAATGAAGAAAATTCTATCTTTTTTTCTTATTTTTTATATATTCTCTACTACCCTTGCTCAACTGGATAGAGAACATTGGTTTGCACCTATGGTAGATAGAACAGGAAATCCCAATCCATACCAAAAATTATATCTGTCCACCAATAGAACGACTCCTTTCCCTGTAAGTATCTACAATAACAATGTATTAATCGGAACGGTAACAATCAGTAAGACAAATCCGCAGAGATTTGATGTTCTGAGAGATTATATTATTACAACACAGCAGTCAGATTTATTTACCCCGGGTACAAAAGGACTTTATCTACAGGCAGACTTTCCTTTCTATGCCAATTTAAGATTTTCGGTTTTTAATCATGCTGAAATTATCACGTCAAAAGGTACAGCATCAAAAGGCAATACTTTTTATGCAGCATCTGCCCCAATTACTGTCAGCAACGGAATTCTCAATTTTATGACCAGTATCTTGGCAACAGAAGATAATACTACTGTTACTATTTCAGGCTATAAACCCACCGTACAGTTTTCCAACGGAACAACCGGTCTTACCAATCCTACTTTAACATTCACACTAAATAAAGGGCAATCCTACATTGTGGACGGAATTGGCAATATTACAGGAAACTTTGACGGATTTATTGGCGCCAAGATAGTTGCTACAAAACCGGTTAATGTCACCAACGGAAATTTCAATGGTCAATATGCAGGAAATCAGCCTTTGAGTTCAGATATTTTAATGGATCAGTCGATACCGGTAACACAGTTGGGAAATACTTTTGCCCTTGTAAAAGGTAATGGTAACATCGGAAGCAACATGGAAGGTGCTCTGGTAATTGCAACAGAAGATAATACAACCATTTTTGTAAACAACGAAACCCTCCCTATTGCCACGATCAATACGGGACAATATTTTGTCATTCCAGATTCAAAATACATCCTTCAGGGTAACGGGCACTATAACATGTATATTGTAAGCAATAAAAATGCTTATGTTTATCAAATGCTTGCCGGAGCATCTACTACAGGAAATGAAGTAGCAACCGGTGGATTTAATTTTATTCCGGGACTCAACTGCTATCTTCCCAAACAAATTGATGAGCTGGGATTCATTAATGAAAATTTCGTTCATACTAATGTTAATCCTTCAGGAATTCTCAATATACCGACAAAGCTCAATTTAATCACAGAAAGAGGTGCCGTAGTAAATGTAAACGGAGCTCCCCCACCTGCAGGAACAGGACCTTTCAATATGACAGGAACAAATAACTGGGTAACTTATGGGATCCCCAACACTACCGGAACAATTACCATAACTTCAACCAAAGCCATTACAGCGGGAATCAATGCAGGAAGTGACGCAGTAGGATATGGCGGATTTTTTGCCGGGTTTCCTACTCAACCGGTTATCATAAAATCGGGTGGTGACTGCGTTCCGGGAATTGTCCTTACTGTAGATCCTGTTATCTACGAAACTTATCAGTGGTACCGAAATGGTATTATAATTCCTGGCGCCACCTCTCCTACCTTCACTCCAACACAATCGGGTTTCTATACATGCTCAGTAACGATGGGAAGCTGTGCTCCGCTCGTTACAGTACAATACAAGGTGCTAAACTGCTTAAAACAAACGACTGAGACTTTAAATATATGTGATGTAAAAACTATCCCACCGACATTTAGTACTTCTACACAGACTCCGGTTCCTTCAACCGTTGCCATTACTACTCCGCCTTCGTTAGGAACTGCTACAATAAATACAACAACAGGAATTATTACCTATAATGCAACAAACCCTTCTGCCGGAGGAACAGATACCTTTACTTACACATTCTGCGGTAACGATCCCGATTTTCCGGATTGTGAATCTATAACAGTTACCATCAATATACAGCCGGTAACAGTTACCAACGCAACAATGACATCATGTAATGTGAATGGTGTAGGCATATTCGATCTGACAACGGCAAACGTAACCGCAAACACTCCCGTTGTGAAAACTTATTATACAAGTTTACTGGCGGCACAAACAGAAAATGCTGCCGGAGAAATTACCAATCCGAGCATTCATTCCGCACCAGCAGGAACCATCGTTTATGTTGTTGTTAAAAATCCTACGGGATGCAAAAACATTGCTCAGATTACTTTAAATTTATTTCCGTTAGCTGTGGTTAACGCAGCGAACATAGGAATTCAATGTGATGACAATTTAGACGGAACAGTAAATGTTATTTTATCAGATATCACTCAGCAAATTCTTAATAATCCTACCTATTTTACAACTGTCAGATATTATGCTCAGCTTTCGGATGCCAATCTTGGCAACAACAACACGCTTCCCAACAACTGGAGTTTCACTACCAATACCACAATCTATATCCGCGTAGATTCTCCTAACGGATGTGCCCCTGTCATTCAGCCCGTAAATTTTACGGTTGGAGCTAAACTCAGCCTGTTGACAAACTTGCTGGTAACAACTTATTGTGATGATGATCTGGATGGCAGCAAACAAGTCAGTCTTTCTCAATTCATCAGTCAGTTTACTACAGACCCACAGGTTTCTGTTAGCTATCACGCTACTTTGGCAGACGCGCAAAATGATGTTTCTCCTATTAATGGAACTGTTACTCTCACCGGAACACATACTTATTTCATCAGATTTGAGAAAGCAGGAATTTGCCCTGATGTGGCAACATTAAGAATCACTCTTAAAACGCCTAAAAAATCTGATATACTCACAGACCAGATCATTTGTGCAAAAACGCTGACAACATTGGATGCCGGTCCCGGATTTACCGCTTATCTTTGGAGTACGGGAGCAACAACTCAGTCTATCTCAAATGTATCAGCAGGCAATTACTGGGTAGAGCTTAGTTTTGACGGCTGTGTTTACAAACAGTTTGTTACTGTTGCAGAATCTGTATTGCCCGTGATTACTTCTATTGAAATTAACGGATCTACTGTAACAATCGGAGTAAGCGGAGGGAATCCTGCCTATGAATATTCACTTGATGGCTTCAACTGGCAATCATCAAATGTTTTCACAAATGTAACCAGAGGAATATACACTGTTCATGTAAGAGATTCCCTAAAATGTGAAGTCGTAAAGGAAGAATTTGTGATCATTGACCTCATTAATACCATTACACCAAATGATGACGGCAGAAATGATGTAATCAATTATTCTTCGTTAATGAATAAGAAAAATCTGGAGTTCAGAATTTTTGACCGTTACGGAGCAGAAGTTTTCCGTGGTACACCTACTAATAAATTTACCTGGGACGGAACAATGAAAGGAAGACCTGTCCCTACAGCAACCTATTGGTATTTTATAAGCTGGACAGAACTTGGAGGTGTAACGACTGTAAAATATTCAAGCTGGCTTTTGGTAAAGCATAGAAACAACAGTCTTTGGGACAGATGATTTTATAACATTTCTTAACAGTTTAATTTTAAAGTTTAATAAAATTTTAACCCTTCGGTTGAATAATATCAGCAAAGACTACTGTAATCTTATGTACTTTTGCATAAGATATGAATAAACTCATTACATTTTTTTTACTTGTATTGGTAAGCAAAGTCAACGGGCAGAATTTTACCGGAGAAGTTTTCTTAAGAGACAATTCGGTACTCTATCTTAATCAAGTCTATGTTACCAATATCAACAAGCACAAAACTGTGCTTACCAGCTACAACGGAGATTTTCAGCTCTATGCTGAGCCGGGTGACGTGATAAGATTTACTTCTATTGTTACTGAGAGAAAAGATATCACCCTCACTCCACAAATGCTGAACTCAAAAAATCTGATAGAATTAAAGGTAGCATATCATGACATTCAGGAAGTGGTCATCAGCAGATTCAGACCTACAGGAAATTTAAGATACGATGTAAATTCCATCAGAAAAGAAGATAAAGCTCTTGCCATCAAAAAAGCAATCGGTTTGCCTGAACCCAAAGGTGACGGCACTCCTCCTGAATTTCCCGTTGCAGGATTTCGTGATGGTGGTCTTACTTTAAGTATTGAAAGTATTTTTGATGTTCTGTCCGGAGAAAGAAAGAAAAAACAACGGCTTGCAGCTTATGAAAGAATGCAAAATTCTGTCACCCAGATTAAAAATTATTTAGGGAAAGATTATTTTACAAGATTTAAAATTCCGGAAAATTTAATTGATAATTTCCTGCAATTTGTCTATACCTCAGAAAACATCGAAGTATATGTACAGACCGGAAATTTCGACGCCGTAAAGCTGCCAATAGAAAAATACCTGCCTATTTATCAGCGCCGACTTAGGAACTCACATTTGCAGGAAGTCATTAATTAACTTATCTTGATTTAAGCATTTTTAAAAACACAACGAAAGAAAAATTATTAATTTAAAGTGATTTATTTTCTATATTTTATTTAATTTTAATGACAACTAATAATTCATGATTTTTAAATTAAATATTTGAAATAACTTCACTTCACCAATTTAAAATATCAATGAAAAAGTTAGTTTTACTTTTTATAAGTCTCGTTTTTGTATCTTATTCTGCACAACGAAAAAATAAGGATTACAGCGATATTCTTAAAAGCAAAAACATTTACGAAATCAACGCATTTCTAAGAGATGCCCATCCTGATGACCCCAAAAGATCAGTACTTAAGCCAAGAGTGATGGCAATGATGAAAGATTATATCAGGGATGCACCGCCCGGTGATAGAAAGGTAAAAGAAATGCAGGAAAATCTCGCAAGACTTAAAAGAGGTCCTTCTACAAAGATTTCTTTTGAAGAGTTTAATGCGATTATCAGGCAGAAACAAATTCAGAAATATCAGCAGCAGCTCCAGGTGGGACAGGCAGCTATCGTCTATACACCCAGTACTCCTCAGAATGTTTACATTACAGCTTCAGCTTCAGCAAAAGCTTCTGCAGCACCAATTCCAGATACGGAAGCTTCAGAATTTAATATGCTTATGGCTGAAAATCCTGCTGAGCATAAAAATAAAACTGTAAAAATTCTCAATTCATTATTCGACAATGATCCCAACTCAAAAGAATGTATCGTTTTGATTCAGAATAAATCAGACTGTAACATCATTGTAAGAATAGAAGGAAGAGGACATACCAAATACAGACTTCCCGTTCCTGCTAACGGAGACAACTCAATCGTGATAGAGAAAGGAGATTATCTTTTATCCAGTCTTGTTTGCGGTGCTCAGTATGCTTCTCAGAAAACCATTCAGAAACCTTTGATGATTGCTCTGGGAAGCTCTTCCAAATAATCTTTCTTGTTACTAAATAAAAAACTCAATGCTGTATAATTTTCGTAATTTTGCAGCATTTCATTTTATAATTCATGGGCAAAAATAAACTACGAAGATTCGCAGAGAACAAAATCTTACCAAATGTCATTCAGCCGACAAGAGAAGAGGCTCTTAACGGTTTCGAACTCAAAGGGAAATGGAGAGAAAATTTCTTCAGAAACAATCAGCCGATCGTTCTTGAACTAGGCTGCGGAAAAGGAGAATATTCTGTAGGTCTTGCCAAAACATTTACCGACAAAAACTTTATCGGAATTGATATTAAAGGCGCTAGATTTTGGTTTGGTGCTAAAGAAGCGGTAGAAAACAATATGAATAATGTGGCTTTCCTCCGATCTCAAATTGAGCTGGTTCACTATTATTTTGCTGAAAATGAAGTCGACGAAATATGGATTACTTTTCCTGACCCTCAAATAAAATTTAAGCGAACAAAACACAGGCTTACGCATCCTGATTTTCTTGAACGATACAAGAAATTCCTTAAACCAGGCGGAATCATTCATCTTAAAACAGATTCTGAGTTTTTGCATGGTTATACTTTAGGATATTTGCAGGGCGCAGGTTATGAAATCATCACGGCCCATCATGATATTTACGGAGCATTGGAATATGATCCGGACACCCCTCACCTACGTGATATAAAAACACATTATGAAGAACTGTTTTCAGCAAAAGGAAAAACAATTACCTACATAAAGTTCAGAATTAACTAACAAAAAACACAATTGATGAAGAAAAAATGGACTACCGTTTTGTTCTTCAGTCTCATAGCTTCTTCCTGTGCTGTTAATACTGCAAACGAAGAGATACTTAAAAGTGCAAATATCAATGAGATTGAAGAATATCTTTCTAAGGCTCATCCTGAAGACCCTAAAAGGAGAATTCTTAAACAGCGCATTATAGCCCTCAAAAACGCCGAATGGACAAAAGGTAAAAAAGATGCCAAACCTATGGAAGCCAGACCTGTTTTTATAGATCTGCCCAATATAAGTTCAACCCAAAAAAACACTGAACAAAAAGAGGAGCTTTTCAAAAAATTAATGTCGGAAAGTTCTCAGCAGCACAAAGACAAAACAGTAAAGCTTCTAAATGCATTATTTAATGAAGACATCAGCAGTAATGAGGCAATTCTTCTTATTAAGAATAATTCTGACTGCAATCTGGTATTGGAAATTTCCGGAAAAAAATTTTATCATCTCCCTGTTCCCGCAAAAGGAGAAAACTCTATTGTGGTGAATAAGGATGAGTATAATTAATCTATCAGGAAACCTGTGTGATGTACTATACCAAAATAAAAAACAAATAAATAAAAATCTGATGATGGTCTTGAATAATCCTGGATATAAAGACAGCCAAGAAAATATAGCAAAAGAAACAACAAAACCAGATAAGGGATTCAAAAAAATTTAATCAAAATAAAAATTTATATAAATCTAAAAAGAGAAAATAACAAAAAAACCGCTGAAATTCAGCGGTTTTAATATTTAAAAGAACAATCAAAATTATTCAGCAGAATCGAAATCTGCATCTTTATCAGCAGATACTACTTCTCCTTCTTCTTTAGATTTTTCTTTATCAGCTTTTCTCTGAGACTGACCTTCTTTGATAGAATCTGAAACAACGCTCAGGATCATATCAATAGACTTAGAAGCATCATCGTTTCCTGGGATAACGAAGTCTACTTTTCTCGGGTCAGAGTTTGTATCAACAATACCGAAAACAGGAATACCTAATTTCTTAGCTTCTGTTACAGCAATATGTTCTCTCATAATATCTACAACGAAGATTGCAGAAGGAAGACGCACCATATCAGAAATAGAACCTAAGTTTTTCTCTAAGTTAGCTCTTTGTCTGTCTACCTGTAATCTTTCTTTTTTAGATAAAGTTTCGAACGTACCGTCTTTTTTCATCTTGTCGATAGAGTTCATCTTCTTTACAGCCTTTCTGATCGTTACAAAGTTTGTAAGCATACCTCCCGGCCATCTTTCTGTGATGTAAGGCATATTAAGTTCAGCAGCGTGCTTAGCAACCACTTCTTTCGCCTGCTTTTTAGTTGCTACGAAAAGAACTTTTTTACCTGCAGAAGTTAATTTTTCCAAAGCGTTACAAGCTTCATCCAATTTAACTGCTGTTTTATGTAAGTCTACAATGTGAATACCGTTTTTCTCCATAAAAATGTACGGAGCCATATTTGGATTCCACTTTCTGGTCATGTGACCGAAGTGTACACCAGCCTCTAGAAGGTCTTTTACATTTGCTTTTGCCATGTTTTCTGTTTTTGTTAGTTTACTTTCCGTTTTTTAAACAATCAACAACTTCTTTAGATGGGAGAAGCGTTTGGATGCTAAACGTAACGGGCAATTGGCGGTTGGCTTTTTGCTTTTGGCAATTGGCTTTTCGCCGAGATTAAGTTTAAATAAAAATTAATACATTTCTGTAGCAAACAACCATAAGCCATTCGCCAACAGCAAATCTTAACGTTTTGAGAATTGGAATCTCTTTCTTGCTTTTTTCTGACCTGGCTTCTTTCTTTCCACCATTCTTGCGTCTCTTGTAAGTAAACCAGCTGGTTTTAAAGCTAATCTGAACTCAGCGTTGATTTCGCATAAAGCTCTAGAAATACCTAATCTGATCGCTTCTGCCTGACCTGTATTTCCACCTCCGAAAACATTTACAGTAACATCGTACTGACCAACAGTTTCAGAAAGGATGAACGGCTGGTTTAATTTGTAAACCATAACGTCTGTAGAAAAATATTCTTTAGCATCTTTACCGTTTACTGTAATGTTTCCAGAACCTGGTCTTACATAAACTCTTGCTACAGAAGTTTTTCTTCTTCCAATTTTGTGAACTATAGACATAATTAATTATTTAATTTCGTTAACATTAATTGTTTTCGGCTGTTGAGCTTCATGCTTGTGCTCAGTTCCTTCATATAAATAAAGGTTCTTCAACAATGCAGATCCTAATCTGTTTTTTGGAAGCATCCCTTTTACAGATTTTTCCAATACTTTCAGAGAATCTTTTTTCTGAAGTTCTGCAGCTGTCATAGACTTCTGACCACCAGGATAACCTGTATGCCAGATATACGTCTTATCGTTCCACTTGTTTCCGGAAAGCGTAACTTTCCCAGCATTCAAAACAATAACGTTATCACCACAATCTACGTGAGGTGTAAAGTTTGCTTTGTGCTTACCTCTCAAAATCTTTGCAACCTTAGAAGCAAGTCTTCCTAAAGGTTGTCCTTCAGCGTCTACCACAACCCATTCTTTATTAGCAGTAGCTTTGTTCGCTGAAACAGTTTTGTAACTTAATGTATTCACACGTTTTAGTTAAAGATTAAACATAATTTCCCCCTAAAAGGGTGTGCAAAGGTACAAATATTTTTCTATTCTGAAAATATATTTAAATTAAAGTATTGAAAATAATGATAATAAGTAAGTTATCATATCCAAAAGAATACAATCGTAACTGAAAATAATTACTGTAGTATTAATTCCGCAAGGACTTTGTAGCTCTGAAACTTGCAATTAAATAATAAGCTACGAAAACAGTAGAAAATTTCAAAATCGACGGAATGGCCAGTTCAAGATTGAAAATCAAAGCTCCAACAGCCACCAAGAGTGCCATTACGCCAAAAGATGAGCCCATCTTCTGAAGCAGGGAAAATGCAGGATTATCCAGAAAATAAGCCATCCCCCATGCGAGACCAAAAGCAACAGCATAATACAATTCCAGACCAATGTTTTCCCCATCAATGAAGAAATAATTAATCAAAAAACTTATTACCGTTCCTAATCCGAAATAGATCAATGCTCTTTTCATTATAAATTTTATAGTGCAAAAATAGAAATTTTAAATCTACCAAAGAAAATATGCCCGCTTAAAATGCAAAACAGAACAAACGTTAGTTAATTGTAAAAAAATAAAATACATCAAAAATATAAATCATTGAAAAACAAAATACTAACTCAAACAAACCAATCTTCATTTTATTGTTATATTTGGGATTCAGAAATTTTGTAATTTTTTTATGGAAACCCAAAAATACACTCCAAAAAATAAAGTCAGAATTGTGACGGCTGCGTCGCTATTCGACGGTCACGATGCTGCCATTAATATTATGCGCCGTGTGATTCAGGGCACAGGATGCGAAGTTATCCACCTCGGTCACGACAAATCGGCAGAAGAAGTTGTAAACACAGCCATTCAGGAAGATGCAAACGCCATTGCATTAACTTCTTATCAGGGCGGTCATAATGAATATTTCAAATACATCTACGACCTTTTAAGAGAAAAAAATTCGCCACAGATTAAAATTTTTGGCGGCGGCGGCGGTGTAATTCTGCCGGAAGAAATCGAAGATATTATGGCTTACGGAATCGACAGAATTTATTCTCCGGATGATGGCCGTGAACTTGGTTTGCAGGGAATGATTGATGATCTGGTTCAAAAATCAGACTTCGCAACAGGAAAAGATGTTGATGTAAAAGATCTGGATTCTATCAGTTTTGAAAATTCTACAAGCATTGCCAAAATCATTTCTGCTGTTGAAAACTTTTCGGAAGAAAAACCCGAACTTGTTGCAGCTATTGATGAAAAATCAAAAGATTTAAGTATTCCTATCATCGGTATTACAGGTACAGGTGGAGCCGGAAAATCTTCATTAACAGACGAACTGGTAAGACGTTTTCTACGTTCCAATACAGATAAAAAAATTGCCATCATCTCCATCGACCCTTCGAAAAAGAAAACTGGAGGTGCGCTTTTGGGAGACAGAATTCGTATGAACGCCATCAATGATCCAAGAGTTTATATGCGTTCGATGGCAACGAGAGAAAACAACGTTTCTGTTTCTCCGTTCATTCATTCTGCATTGAATGTTTTAAAATTAGCTCATCCGGATGTTATTATTCTGGAAACTTCGGGTATTGGACAATCCGGTTCGGAAGTTTCAGATTTTGCAGATGTTTCAATGTATGTAATGACTCCTGAATATGGAGCTTCTACACAGTTGGAAAAAATCGATATGTTGGATTACGCTGATCTGGTGGCGCTGAATAAATCCGATAAAAGAGGTGCTCTTGATGCACTTCAAGCGGTAAGAAAACAGTTCCAGAGAAACCATTTACTGTGGGAACAGCCGTTGGATGAAATGCCGGTTTATGCCACGAAAGCATCGCAGTTTAACGACCATGGTACGACGGAATTATACAACAGATTAGTTTCTAAAGTAAACGAAAAGTTTACTGGTTTAAATCTACAAAGTTTTGTTGAACAGGAAATTACAGACGAAGTAACAATTATTCCTCCAAAAAGAGTTCGTTATCTATCTGAAATTGTTGAAAACAACAGACAATACGATGCAAATATTGAAAAGCAAGCTGAGTTAGCCAGAAAAATGTATCATATTGAAGGTGTTAAAAATATCATCTCCAATGAAACTTTAGACGCTGAATATCAAAAAGCTGAAAAAGAGCTTCAACAGGAAAACATCGACTTCCTGAAAACCTGGGGTGACACGAAAAAGGCTTTCCACGAAGAATTTTACTCCTATTTTGTAAGAGGAAAAGAAATTAAAGTGGAAACCTCAACAGAATCTTTATCTCACTTAAGAATTCCGAAAATTGCATTACCAAAATACAACGATTGGGGCGATCTGATTAAATGGAAAGGTCAGGAAAATCTTCCGGGAAGCTTCCCTTACACTGCGGGAATTTATCCTTTCAAAAGAACGGGAGAAGATCCAACCAGAATGTTTGCAGGAGAAGGAGGACCTGAAAGAACCAACAGAAGATTCCACTATGTTTCTGCGGAAATGCCTGCAAAACGTTTGTCAACGGCTTTTGACTCGGTAACTTTATATGGGCAAGACCCTGCCTTACCACCGGATATTTATGGAAAAATCGGAAATGCTGGTGTTTCTATTGCGACTTTGGATGATGCCAAAAAACTATATTCAGGTTTTGATTTGGTGAATGCGTTGACTTCGGTTTCAATGACGATTAATGGTCCGGCTCCGATGTTGTTGGCTTTCTTTATGAATGCGGCTATTGACCAGAATGTTGAAAAATACATTGCTGAAAATGGTCTGGAATCTAAAGTTGAAGAAGTTTTAAAAGCAAAATTCGATGATAAAGGTTTAGCAAGACCCAAATATAACGGAGAATTGCCGCCTTCTAATAATGGTTTAGGTTTAAAATTATTGGGAATTACAGGAGACGAGGTCATTCCTGCTGATGTGTATGCTGAAATTAAAGCTAAAACCATCGCAACCGTTCGCGGAACCGTTCAGGCAGATATTTTAAAAGAAGACCAGGCTCAGAACACCTGTATTTTCTCTACTGAATTTGCATTGAGATTAATGGGTGACGTTCAGGAATATTTCATCAAAGAAAAAGTAAGAAACTTCTACTCTGTTTCCATTTCAGGATATCACATTGCGGAAGCGGGAGCGAATCCGGTTTCTCAGTTGGCATTTACGTTGGCGAATGGTTTCACGTATGTGGAATATTATTTGTCGAGAGGAATGGACATCAACGATTTTGCTCCGAACTTATCCTTCTTCTTCTCCAACGGAATCGACCCTGAATATTCCGTCATCGGGCGTGTAGCAAGAAGAATCTGGGCAAAAGCAATGAAATTGAAATACGGAGCCGACGAAAGAAGCCAGATGTTGAAATACCACATCCAGACTTCGGGAAGATCGCTTCACGCTCAGGAAATTGATTTCAATGACATCAGAACAACACTTCAGGCTCTTTATGCAATCTATGACAACTGTAATTCACTTCACACCAATGCTTATGACGAGGCGATTACGACTCCGACTGAGCAATCTGTAAGAAGAGCAATGGCAATCCAGTTGATTATCAACAAAGAATTAGGATTAGCGAAAAATGAAAATCCGCTTCAGGGCTCATTCATCATTGAAGAACTGACAGACTTAGTGGAAGAAGCCGTTTATGCGGAATTTGACAGAATTACCGAAAGAGGTGGTGTTTTGGGCGCGATGGAAACGATGTATCAACGTTCAAAAATCCAGGAAGAATCAATGCATTACGAATGGCTGAAACATACCGGAGAATATCCGATTATTGGCGTAAATACGTTCTTAGGAAAAGACGGTTCACCAACGGTTCGTCCGGGAGAAGTCATCCGTTCAACTGAGGAAGAAAAACAATTCCAGATAGAAATGCTTCATAATTTCCAAAAGTCTAATGAAGATAAGTCCGAAGAAGCTCTGAAAACTTTACAACACGCCGCCATCAATCAGCAAAACTTATTCGAAGTGATGATGGATGCCGTGAAATACTGTTCTCTTGGACAGATTACCAATGCGCTTTTTGAAGTCGGCGGGAAATACAGAAGAAATATGTAGACCCGTGTCGGGCAGACAGTTTTAATACTAACTGTTTTAAAATTATAAATTAAACCTCAAGGAATTTTCTTTGAGGTTTTTTGTATTTTTGGATCTTAATTAAAAACGAAATGATCAGAATCTTACTTTTTTTTTCCTGCTCTTTAATAACTTTATTTTCCTGCCAGCAAAAAAATGACAATAATATCTCTTTCAAAACTGAAGAAACTTCTTTCAACGGATATATCCCTCCTGCAAAGTTAGACAGTATGTTGAACGAAAAATTTTTACTAAATAATTTTTATACGTCGGATAATGAACAGAAAGAATTTAGTTTTTACACTCCAGTAGCTTCAGCAAAAGTTTATGAGAATATAATTGATGAAAAAGGAAATTCTATCTATCCTGATTATCCTGAACATTTACTTTCTGAAATATTTTTCACAAAATCAGGCAAATTGAGTTCTTATGAAAATCTGAACCGTAAAAATAAATTTACTGTTATTTATAATAGTAAAAATCTTGTTAATTTCTATATAAGACAAGAGTTTGATAATATCCTGAAAGAAGAAAAGAATGAGATTACTGAATACAAATATGACGATAACGGTAATTTAACAAGTGAATACAAATACCAAAAAAACCCAAAAGGCTTTGAATTATGGCATTATGCAGAATACAAGTATTCTACTGAAAACGGAAATATTTATGTTCAAAAAAACCTGTTGGAAAAATTTGCCACTTATTACTTTAATAAAAGTAAGTTAACTTTTGATTCGGGAAAAAGATTAATTAAAAAAGAAGACTATTCTCAAAATGTATTAGCAAGAGGTCGTGTAATTACTTCCGAAAAAAATTACTACTACGAAAACAGCAGCTTTCCAGGAAAGGTTACCAGAATAGAGTCGATTGCAACAACTGATAGAAGCAGTGAAAAGGAAACTTTCAAGTACGATCAATATGGTAACCTTATCAGTTATGTACAAACTACAAAGCCTGAAACATATATTACAACGAAGAAAAATAATTATCTTGCAAAAAACAAAATAGAATACATCAGTGAGCACAAAACTATGAAGAGTTATCAAATAATGGGTGCACAAATAGATCCTGATGAACATAAAGATCATGAAATAATAACTTCTGATGATATGGGAAATATCCTTTTGAAAGAAAATGTTAAAAACAAATCCAAAAAAAATTATTTCAGCTATAAGTATTTATTTGACAGTCATAAAAACTGGACTGAAAAGCTTGTTAAAGAGCACACTTACATTCCTAAAGAATATCTAAATGAAGATGTAAAGGAAGACAGCTACATAAAATATAGAAGAGAGATTAATTATTCTGATTTCAAAGAAAGTATTCCGCTCAAAAAAACAGATTTGGAGGCTGCTGAAATGTTCAGAAAAGAAATCCTGAAAAGGGAAAAGTTCTATGAAACATTTAAGAATTTAGAATGATCATTTAAATCTAAAACTAGTCTGACGAATACAATGATAACACGGCTCCTCGCCAAAATTCTGTGAGGAGTTTAATTTTTTAACTATCTTAATTATCTCCCAGCAAAACAATATTGAGAGAGGCATCAGAAATATTGGCAACCTGTCCATCAGAATATATGTAAAGCCTTAAAACATCATTTCTGTTAAAATAGGCAATTCTATTGTAAAGCATCGTCCATCTGTTTCCGGAATTCGTCTGCCAGATTCCTTCCGGAATATCAGAATTAGCAGTATGCACAGCCTGAAACATATTCCTACCTGTGCTTCCGTCTACCAATCTGATGCTGGATTTTATAAGATATGTTCCTGAAACCGGTATTGTATAAGTATTATTTGCAACTGACCAAATGCCGCCTCCAATATTTTGGGCAACAGCAGGTAAAGGAACTGTGTTAAACGCACTCGCTGGAATAGTTGCTGATGACGCACCACCATTTCCACTTCCAAGTGAAGCAATGAAAACAACAGATCCAGCTTTGGCTACCAAAGACTGCCAAATGCTGCCATTAAAATAATAATATCCTACAGAACTTATCTTCGCAGTAGCAGGAATGGTAGACCCTCCTGATACGCTTGTCACATAAATTATTGCCCCTTCGTGAGTAGTACTATAACCTGTTTTTGAATTAAGCTGACTTAATGTTATTCTTGGTGCGCGCAGACCGTCTGTAGCAGAAGCTGCTGTAGGTGCTCCATTAATATCAAGTGTTGTTAAAGGAGTTGTTGTATTGATACCTACATTTTGACCAGATATTGAAATAATACCTGATATAGAAATAAATAAAAATATTCTTTTCATTACATGGAAATTAGCAGCTGCAAATATATGATATATCAAATACAAATGCTATATTAATTATAATAAATAAATAAATATCATTAATTTAATAGAAACAATTATTGGCATTTTAATAACAATAGCCAAATAAAATCCCACATTAACCTAAATTGTATTAATACTGTATTATACTATGAAACAAAAAGCCATCTTCAACTGGAGCAGCGGAAAAGATTCTGCACTCGCATTATATAAAACTCTGCAGGAAGAAAAATTTGAAATTACCTCTTTGTTGACAAGCATCAACGAAGAGTTTCAAAGAATTTCCATGCACGGTGTTTCTGTTTCGTTATTAGAAAAGCAGGCAGAAAGTCTTGGTTTTCCATTAACTAAACTGGAACTCCCGAAAGAACCGTCAATGGAAGAATATCAGGAATTGATGAACAGCGCAATGAACAAAATAAAATCTCAGGGTGTTACGCATTCTGTTTTCGGAGATATTTTTCTGGAAGATTTGCGAAAATATCGTGAAGAACAGCTGCAATCTATTGGAATGGAAGCTGTTTTTCCTCTTTGGAAAAAAAATACTAGCGAGCTTATTCAAGAATTTTTAGATTTAGGCTTCAAAACCATTGTCACCTCCGTTAACGAAACTTACCTTGATAAAACCTTTGCCGGAAGAATTATTGATGAAAGCTTCATTAAAGACTTACCGAAAAATGTAGATCCTTGTGGAGAAAACGGAGAATTTCACACGTTTACTTTCGATGGTCCCATTTTTAAAAATCCGATTGATTTTGAAATCGGAGAAGTAGTAAAGAAGACCTATCCCAAACCAAAATCTGATGAAATTGAGGAGGAAGGAGAATATATTTTCTGGTTTTGTGATTTGATCTCAAAATAATAATTTTTTAAACACCGATTGCCTGATTCACCCAATGTGATAGTTTTGTTATTAAACTCAGTTTTTTTTTAAATCTAAACAGTTTAATCTGAGTAAAATAAAATTTTTTATTGATAAAAGAGAATTTTACAATTTTGCTTCTGATGGTCTTATTTTTGAAGAAACTACTGAGTTCGAAGAAAGTGAAATCATAAGATACAAATCGTAAAACTCTGGAAAGGATTTGTATCCTACGTTTTATTGTTAAAATAAATTATCTCAAACTATTTGCTTTTAAGCAATTTTATTTTCATTTTTATATAAAAACCAGATTATGAGCAAAAATATACGACTTAGTGTTTTTAAAACATTTGTGCAATCTAGTAATTTTGGCGGCTTTCTTCTATTTTTTGCTGTTGTTGCTTCGCTCATCGTTGCAAACACATCTTTAGCCGGAGATCTGCAAAGTTTCTTAGACCAAAAAATAGGTTTTGAAAATGACCGCATTCATCTTAATTACTCCATTTCTATGTGGATTAACGATGGGTTGATGGCTGTTTTTTTTCTTTTTGTAGGTTTGGAAATTAAAAGAGAAATCATTGAAGGAGAATTATCATCTCCCAGAAAGGCAGCACTTCCCATTGTTTGTGCAATTGGGGGTGCCGTAATTCCTGCCCTTGCTTTTCTGGCTTTTAATCAAAATTCTGATTCTTCACAGGGATGGGGAATACCAATGGCTACAGACATTGCTTTTGCGTTGGCTGTTATATCCCTTTTAGACCGTAGAGTTCCGCCAAGCCTGAAAATATTTTTGGCTGCTCTTGCCATTGTTGATGATCTGATCGCTATTCTCGTGATCGCTATTTTTTATTCTTCAGGAATTGAATTACTGTATCTTGGCTATGCTTTGGCTGGAATGATTGTTTTGTTGCTGATGAATCGTTTTAATGTGAAAAATCCATGGCTTTATCTGATTCCGGGGGTATTTATATGGTATTTTATTCATCATTCAGGAATTCATGCTACCATTGCCGGAGTTTTGGTGGCAATGACGATCCCTACAAATGCAATAGCAGAAGATTCGCCTCTGGAAAAGCTTGAACATGCTATAGCAAAACCTGTAAATCTGCTTATTATTCCGGTTTTTGCATTTGCAAATACCAATATCACCTGGGAAGCAGAAATGGCAAGCGGACTGACGCAGCCTTTAGGACTTGGGATTGCATTTGGTCTTCTGGTAGGTAAACCCGTAGGAATTATGCTGGCTTCAATGATGTGTGTTAAGATGAAATGGGGAACGCTGCCGCTAAACAGCGGCTGGTCTCACATTCTGGGTGTTTCTTTCTTAGCAGCTATCGGCTTTACAATGTCAATTTTTATATCAATTCTATCATTTGATGATCCTGTATATGTATCTCAAGCCAAACTTTCCGTATTACTGAGTTCAATATTAGCGGGAATTCTGGGATTTTTTATTCTGAAATATTCCAAACCTTTTACCGTAAAATAGTTTAGTATAGCTCCGTAAATTTTAGTTACGGAGTTTTTTTTCAGTCAAAACTATTTCTCTTTATTATTTTGAAGTAAATCAACTGGAAAATCAAGAGTTCTGATCGGAAATGGTATTGAAATATTGTGTTGATCTAAACTTTTCTTGATAGCGACAATTGCTTTAGATTTTGCAACAGCAGTTTCTACAAGATTTTTTGAAGGCATTGGAAATCTTACTTCAAAATTAATAGAGCTGTCCCCAAACTCTTTGTAGAAAAATATAATATCTTCTTTTCTGAGATTGTCATCATGGGAAGCTACAGCATCAACAACCACATTTTGCACGTTTTCAAGATTCGCACCGTATTCTATTCCACAATTTACAGCAACAATAGTAATTGGGTTTCGCGAATAATTTTTTAAAGGATTTTCTATAATCGCTCTGTTTGGAATCATTACTAAATTTCCATCAGGAGTTTTAAGTTTGACAACCCGAAGATTGATATCCTGAATAACACCGGTATAACCGTTACTGTCTATGGTATCCCCGATACTTAAATCTTTCACAAAAGACAGTGCTACGCCCGAAAAAGTATTGCTAAGCGTACCCTGCAACGCCAAACCGATTGCCAAACCGGCAACTCCGGCTCCGGCAAGTACGGTTTTCAGCATATTATCCAGACTCAGAACATTGAGTGCAAACATGAGAAATGCCGATACGGTAATGATTGAGATGATATTCCCGATCATCATTCTGGCAGAAAGTTTCACTTTTCTTTTTTCCAGAAGCTTCACAGCAAGTTTTTTTACTACTCCCGACAGATAAAAACCAAGAATAAACAAGACTGTTGCAATGATTATATTGGGAGTCTTATCTATTAATTCGTTGATCCAGTTGGTAAGTTTTTTCGTAAAGACTTCAAAAATATTTATATAATCTTCTTTCATCTTTATTATCTGTGAATTTATTTTTTTAGAATTTCAAGTTTTTTGTTTTTAAACTTCGAAGCCAGCCAACGGTTAAGCTTTTCCTCATCAACAGATGCGTCAGCAGAATACAGAACAACTGTTTTCTGATAGGTAGAATCATTTTTTGTGAAATTGCCGTTCATTTTACCTAGAGAAATCTCGCTGATTCCGGGAAACAGAATTTTCACTTCGTTGATCAGGTCTTTATCCTCAATTTTATATTCATTCAGCTCTTTATTCAGAAGATTGATCTTCAGATCTTTCTCAGAAACACTTGAGGTATTTTTATTGATTTCATTTAAAATTTCAGATTTTATATCTGAAGTGTTCTGTTTGATATTCAGCTTTGTATCTTCCAGCCCGAAAAGTTTAAGCTTTTTATTAAAATCCACAATTTCCAGACTGTCAAAATTTCTTGATAAAAAGGCGAGATCTATGGTTTTAGGCGCCGCATTGTAATTTATTTTTTTATAAATCAAAGTATAGCCATTATCTGTAAATTCATTTTTAATATAGTTTTCAACATTCTGCGAAAATCTTTTTTCCTGCAAAAGTCCATAGGCAAGATAAAAGCTCGGTATGATCATCAGCAAAATAAGTGTGGTAATAATGTAACGAAGTTTTTTATCGAATGATTTATTTTCGGTAACAATCGGCTGATATTTTAGATATTTAATAATAACAAAAGTAGAAATCCCGATAAAAAAGCAGTTGATTGTGTATAAATACATTGCTCCCACAAAAAATTTCATATCAAAAACTGCAAGTCCAAATCCAGCCGTACAAAGCGGAGGCATCAAAGCTGTTGCGATGGCAACTCCCGGAATAGGATTTCCTTTATCTTTCCGGGTAATAGATATTGCTCCTACAATTCCTCCGAAAAATGCGATCATTACATCATAAATTGTAGGTGAAGTTCTTGCAAGAAGTTCCGACTGCACATCTTTGAACGGACTAAGATAAAAATAAAGAGTAGATACTATCAGACTTACCATAGTAGCTACAAGCAGGTTTTTCCCTGACTTCTTCAGCAATTCAAAATCGTAAGTTGCGAGGGCGAAACCCGCCCCTACAATAGGACCCATCAAAGGCGAGATTAACATCGCTCCGATGATCACCGCAGTAGAATTTACATTGAGCCCTATAGAAGCTATAAGAATAGCACAAGCAAGAATCCAGAGATTGGCACCACGAAAAGAAATATTTTTAATTACATTATCCAAAACTTTCCCTCTCTCCTCTTCTCCCTGATGCAGATTAAGAAAATTACTAATCAATGACATATGTGTTTATTTTTTTGCAATCTAAGAAAAATATACCTAAATTCTTTCATCAGTCTGTAATTTAGTCATCAGCTGTTTCAAAAAAAGCGCCATCTGATCGGTTTTTGAAGTTCTTTTTTATATTTTAGTTGAAAAATACATTCATGATCAAAACTTATTTTTTTGCATTTGTTATTTTACTAATGTTTTCATGCAGCAAAAAACAGGAACCGGCAAAAGAAACGATTGATAAAAAAGTGCTTGCAGATTCTGCACAACTCTCATTAAAGAAAAAGATCTATCAGGTACAAATTGATTCGGTTTTCAGTACCTACGGTTTCAACGGAAGTGTGGGCATTTTCAAAGACAATACTGAGCTTTACCGAAAAAACAACGGATATTCGGATTATAAAAATCAGATAAAAATTGACAGCCTCACTGTTTTTGCGGTTGCATCAATCAGCAAACAGTTTACATCTGTTTTAATCCTGCAGCTGATGGAAAAGCGGAAACTTCAGATTGAGGATAAAGCTTCAAAATATCTTAAAGAATTTCAAAATAAAGAATACGATAACATCACTATACAACAACTTCTGAATCACACTTCAGGACTCAATAATTTTGGTGATAAACTATTATTTAAAAGCGGAACAGGATTTAATTATTCTAATGACGGCTATAATGCTTTAGGGAAAATCACAGAAGCTGTTACCGGAAAATCTTTTGATGATAATATGCTTGAACTTTTTAAACAAGCAGGAATGAAAAACTCCTCAACGGGAACTTCATTCATTAGAAAAAATTTCGCAAAAACGTATGTCGGAAACGCTGAATCACAAACGGTGGTTGATGGTATGCCAAAAAGATTGGATAATCAAGAAATCGGAATTCCCGCGGGCGGCGTTTTGTCTACTATCAATGATTTACACATTTGGAATAATGCTTTATACAGCGGCAGAATTCTAAAGCCTGAAACTCTGAAAAAATTTGTTTCCAAAACTACTGAAAGACAGCATCCGATCCTGGGAAAGATGGGGTACGGACTGGGTATTATGATCACAGAAAACAAACCGGTCTCTTATTTTCACAGTGGTTATGTAAAAGGCGCACCTTCCCTGAACATTTACTATCCCCAAACCCGAACTTCGGTTATTATTTTATCTAATATTGCTGATGAAGAAAAGGGTAAATCCGCTTCCTTCAGACCTCACAAAGAGATCAAGAAAATTGCAGATATTCTGGAAAACATACCGTAAAGACGACTTATGAACTTGCTTTTAAATAATAAAGGTAAGGCTTCACTTTATTGATCTGACCAAGATATTTTAGCTGACAAATGACATTAAAGACAGACCATACAATCATCATGAAACAACCAAAGAAAGCAAATATTCCTTCCGGAGTAAATGCTCCGGTAAGCGTTTTATACAATTCAGGTGAAATTTCATGGTAACGAAACAGGATCTGAGCAAAAGCTCCTGATCCACCTGCCACAATCAAAATAAAATTCTGATAATACGTTAAGACGTAACGGTCATACTTCTTTGCAAGCTGAAAATCTTTCCACTTCAAAATATAACCCAACAAAGGCGCTAAAAAAATGGCAAGAAAAGCAATAAATGAAAAATTCTTAAATATATTTTCATTGAAAAATAAGATTCCGCCAAATACAAAAGTTCCTATTATGATGCTGTAAAAGAACGTTTTTTTCAGAGTTTCTCTTAAAATATTTCTGTTGATTTTGCGTACAAAATGAGTGACATCATTCAGATTAAACTGAATTTTATACTTAGGAAAGCTCAATTCATTTTCCCATAAAATTTTCACCTGATAAAATGCATTATCAAAATTGATGTCTTCTCTTTTCATTATATCAGTGATCTGCATCACAAAATGATCTTCAACTTCAACGAGCAGATCTATCGGAAGATTTTTGGAAAGAAGATAATTTCTTATTTGCCGGATCTGAAATTCATCCATATTTGATTGATTTATTTTTTATTAAAATGACAGTTCTGAAAACTTTATTAATTTTATTGTCTTCTTTGCTGATTTCACAAATTTTACCTGCATTAAAAAACCAAACATGTAAAACCAAATGATTACAAGCAATAGAAGAAACGACGAAAATCCCACAGAAAAATTCCCTGTTAAGAAATTGTGTATTTTCTCTGATAAAGCATTATAAGTATTTCCTAATACAACAGTTGCAATGCCGGCAAAAAATACCAGAGCATTACCGTTTTGATAAACATTCAACCTGATCTCCAGATGATCATTTGAAAACCGGAAAACATTAAAATTGATAAGATAATGCATTCCTGCCATTGATAAAAAAATGATGATAATACAAGGCAATATTTCAGTGAAAGTCTCATTTGAAACCGAAAAAGCCAGCAAGTACAGTAAAAAAATCAGAGAAGCTGTTGCGATGAGACTTGATAATAGAATTTTATTCTGCTGTCTGGTTTTTATTTCTTTTACAAACTGAGTCGTACTTTTCCCGTTGTAATAATAACTTTCAGTCAAATCCTCTTTCCAGAATCCTTTTACTTCAGCGAAGGCATCCTCAAAACAAATCGCCTTGGTTTGACATAAATCATTGACGTGTGCTACAAAATGATCTTCAACCTCCATTAGCAGATCTAGCGGAAGATTTTTAGAAAGGAGATAGGTTCTTATGTGTAGAATTTGAGATTCGTTCATTAGATAAGAAGGAAATTTTTTAAGTTAAAAAGTACATGACTGATAATTTTTACTTTCAAATGTTTCTAATTTTGTAACTGAAGTTTTTTTATTGCTTTTTTATGCTCAATAAAATTCAAGATGCCAAAAATTCCAAATGAATAAAGAAACAAACGATAAGAAGACAACAGAATTAATGTTATAACCGATAGGTTTTTTCCTGATTTAAAAAAATTATAAAGATACTCTCCCCCATTCATTATCAACTGGCTCATTCCGAAAAAGCAAATCATCAATAAAGTAAGGTTTTGCTGATAAAGCGTATAATTAACTTGTCCTTTGTATTTGTAATCTTTTCTAAAATAGTTTTTAAACTTTAAATTGAAAAAATACAGCAGAACGGCAGCCAATAAAAACATTAAATGACTTATCACAAAATATATTTTGAAAGACTCCAGGCTTACTGATAAAAAGATCATTAAAAAACTTAGTGCAAGAAATAACAGTCCAAATAAAAAAGACTTGTAAAGAAGAATATTAAATCTCTGCTTCATCATATTTTTTGCAATTTGCGGAAGTTTTTCACGACCATAAAACATCCAATATGTTGTTAAAGAAAAATTGTCTCTCCACATAATCTCAACTTTAGAAAAACTTTCTTCAAAGCTTCTGTTTTCATTATCCATACAGTCTTCTATCTGCAGAATCATATGGTCTTTAATTTCCAGCAAAATATCTAAAGGCATTTTTTTAGAAATTAGAAACTTTTCGATCTCTACTCTTTGTTCAGATGAAATCATATATCAAAAATTGTTTTTAAATTAAACAAATATGATCTCATTTCGTCTTCCTGAGTTGCCTGCTGTTTTTTCCCCTTATCAGTAAGAAGGTAATATTTGCGGTTCCTGCCGCTGATCTCCTGAACTTCTGATGTAATGATTCCATCTGCTTCCAATTTATGGAGGAGAGGATATAGTGCTCCTTCCGTCATTTCAAGTTCCCCTTCTGTTAACTCTTTTGCACGCTGGGTAATCTGATAGCCATACATTTTCACTTCTTTCGAAAGCAGTTTTAAAATAATATTCTGAAGCGTTCCTTTATACAGACTGTTTTTTTTCATTCCGAATTCAATACCTTACAAATCTATGCATAATTTTCTTATGTATGCAAATTATTTTAAATTTATCTTGCTTCTGTGACCAATGATGTAAACTCATAAATCTTATCTTTGCAGCAAATGATTGCAGCAGAAAAAATAATTTTAGGCATTGATCCCGGGACCGCCATCATGGGTTTTGGGCTGATTTCGGTAAAAAAAGGTAAAATGGAAATGATCTCTATCCACGAATTGATCCTGAAAAAATACCCCAATCATGAAACCAAGCTTAAATATATTTTTGACAAAACACTGGCACTTATTGACGAATTCCATCCTGACGAAGTAGCATTAGAGGCTCCTTTTTACGGTAAAAACGTACAGTCAATGCTAAAGCTCGGAAGAGCACAGGGAGTAGCAATGGCAGCCAGCTTATACCGCAACATTCCTATTACGGAATATTCTCCTAAAAAAATAAAAATGGCAATTACCGGAAACGGAAATGCAAGTAAAGAACAGGTCGCAGGAATGCTTCAAAACCTTTTAAACCTTAAAGAATTTCCCACAAAATATCTGGATGCATCTGACGGACTTGCGGTTGCAGTCTGCCATCACTTTAATTCAGGTACGCTAACAGATACTAAATCCTACACTGGCTGGGAAAGCTTTCTTAAACAAAATCCTGATCGTCTTAAATAAAAAATAGTGAGCCGAATATAATTTTTTAATTCAGGCTTAAAAATATTTTTGCCGGAGATATTAAAAATCTTACATTTGCAGTTCCTTAAAGGGGAGAGATTACGCTCTTTTAAATTTCAGCCGACATAGAGCTGTGGTTAATGTAATTTAATCGTTCTTTATAAAGACAATTTAAAAAGATATTAAACTCCTTTTCAGGCTACAAAATTTTATATCATGCCGGATTTAAAAATTCAGGAAGCAAAACTGCTTTTTAATAAAATTCGCTCTAACCCAAAAAGCTATGATTTAAAAACTAGTACGGAAGGAATAACAGGCAACGATGAAAAAATTAGTTTCAGAATTTACAGGAACGGGGAAAGAAGTGTTTTTGAAGTAACCATCGACGGACTTACTTTCACCAACTCCACAGGAGAATGGAACAATGCAATGATTATGTTGGAAAACATCATCAAAAAAATTGATAAAGAAACTGAAAACATTAAAGTACAACAGGCTTTGGATAAGCTTAAACAGTACCTTTCAGAAGAAAATTAAAGAATTTTAAAAAAAGTTAAAAATAAATTTGGTGGGTAATAAAAAAGGTTATAAATTTGCACTCACATTTGAACGATATGGCAAATCATAAATCAGCACTTAAGAGAATAAGACAAAACGAAGTTAGAAAAGTTCGTAACAGATATTACCACAAGACTGCAAGAACTGCAATGAAAGTCTTGAGAAATGAAGATGATAAAGCAGCTGCAAGTGAGCAATTGCCAAAAGTTATCTCTTTATTGGATAAGCTAGCAAAGAAAAATATTATTCATAAGAATAAAGCTGCTAACTTAAAAAGCAAATTAACTAAGCACGTTAATAAATTAGCGTAATTATATAGTAGGCCCGTTCGTCTATCGGTTAGGACCTCAGATTTTCATTCTGGTAAGAGGGGTTCGATTCCCCTACGGGCTACTAATTTTAAGAGTTGATACTTATAAAAACAAAATCTAACACATAATCTCTGATTATGGAAGATAGAAGGCCCGTTCGTCTATCGGTTAGGACCTCAGATTTTCATTCTGGTAAGAGGGGTTCGATTCCCCTACGGGCTACAAGAGATTTCAATACGAAATCTCTTTTTTTATGCTCTTTCGTAGAATAAAAAAGCCTAACAATTTTGAAATTTGTTAGGCTTTTTTGATAGTTTTTTAATATGCTTAAACTATAATAACCGGTTATTTCTTAGCACTTACAGCTTCTTCATATCTTCTGCTGATCTCGTTCCAATTGGTAACATTCCAGATTGCCGTAAGATAATCGGCTCTCTTATTTTGATATTTCAGGTAATAAGCATGTTCCCAAACATCAATTCCGAAAATAGGCGTTCCTTTTTCCTCTACAACATCCATCAACGGATTATCCTGATTTGGTGTTGAAGAAACAAACAGCTTTCCTTTTTTATCTACCGAAAGCCAAGCCCAACCCGAACCGAAGCGTTCTGCACCGGCTTTACTCATTTTTTCTTTGAAAGCATCCATACTTCCGAAGGCATCATTGATAGCTTTTGATAGTTTTGCTGACGGCTGCGTATTTTTTTGTGGAGTAAGAACCGTCCAGAATAATTCGTGATTGTAATGTCCGCCTGCATTATTTCGTACCGCTGTACTCAATTTTGATGCATTGGAAAGTATCTGATATAAAGTCTGCTTTTCCTGAGGAGTTCCGGCAATAGCTTTATTAAGATTGTTCACATATCCCGCTGCATGTTTTGAATAGTGAATTTCCATAGTCTGCGCATCTATATTACCTTCCAAAGCATTATAAGCATACGGCAGAGGTGACTGTTTAAACTGTGAAAACGCAAACTGAGCGGTCATAACTGCAGTAAGTGCTGCGATTTTAAAAATTTTCATAATCTATTATTTTATGGTTTTTTGATGAAATTGAAAATCAAATGATTAAAATAAATAATCTTAAACTTTGTCTTCCAAAATCATTCCAATAATTTTCTGATATCTTCCATTAAGATTTCCCGATCCGGATGGTATTTTCCGTTGAGTTTAGGTTTTTTTCCTTCAGGATCTTCATAGTTCAATCCGGAATAATAAAGAATAGGCATATTATGTTTGTCATACCGGCATCGTATGTTTCCTTCTTTATCTACCAAAGCGATCATCCCGCTATGATTTAGATTTTCACTTTGGTCTTCCTGATCTCCTACATAAATATCAAATTCATCAGCTAATTTACCGATATAATTGCGATTACCCGTAAGAAAATGCCAGTTTGGAGATTTTACCCCTATTCTTTTTGCATGTTCTTTCAATGTTTCGGGAGTATCATTTTCAGGATCAATACTGATAGAAATAATTCCAAAATCCTTACTGTTGATCTCATCCTCTATCGCTCTCATATTGGTATTCATCACCGGACAGATCGTTGGGCATTTGCTGAAAAAAAATTCCACAAGATATACTTTTCCCAGCATGTCCTTATTGGTAATTTTTTTATTGTTTTGATTTATCAGTTCAAAATCAGGAACTTTCATTACCGTGTAAAGATTTTTTTTGAAATAATTCATTCCAAAGCCGATCCCGAAAAAAAGTAAAGCAATGACAATAATGGGAATAATTATTTTTGTTTTATTATTCCCTTCTTTTTTATTTTTGGACATATTTTTCAGGGTTTTTCTTGAACTCGTCTTTGCAATAGCTGCTGCAAAAACCGTAAGTTTTGTTTTTATAAACTGCTGTATCCTTCATATCACTTTCGGTTTTCATGTGACAGATAGGATCTACCGCATTGGCAAACTTTACATTTTTAGTTTCTGTTTTAGCTGACTTATTATTTTTTTTCTGTTTTACTTTTGGAGTTTCCTGAGCACAGGCGAATAAAGACATCGACAATAATGCCGTGAATAAAATTTTTGATTTCATTTTATTAAAATTTAAATTAAAAATAGTTTGATTAAAATCTGTCGGTTAGTCAAATTTAATATTAAAATGGACTCAATTATCAATATTTACAATAGAAATACGATTTAAAAAACTTTAACCAACAACAGATTAGCTGAAATTTTATTAAGATAAAGGAGGATGAAATATTCTTGAAAAATATTCTGAATTGTATAAAGATGATTTGCTGACAAATAATTTTGCTGAAGTCTGTGGCTGAAAAGGAGTTTCTGTAAGAGTGAAAATTTCATTAGAAACAAAAACATCCAGACCCGCAATTTTTATATTCTGTCCGTTCAAAGATTGCTTTTCTGCCTTTGAAAGTTCTTTTGCTACGTAGCATTTACCTCTGCAGTAAGAGTTTTCTACCGTACGGCTTTCACAAAGATTTTCTACGATGTAATCATAATTTATCACATAATTTATCAAAGGCAAAACAGGACGGATTGCGATGGTAAAAATGATAAAAAGAGATATGAAAAACTTCAACTATAAAATCTTTATTACAAATATACTATTCAAAATTTTATTTCCGGGCGATAATGATGAATGTCATTATATTTGCAAAATCATGTCTTCATTGTTAAATGAATTTAAAACCACTTCCCTATCATGAAAATTTTAATCATCAATGGTCCCAATCTTAATCTTTTGGGAACAAGAGAGCCAGAAATCTACGGTAATGTTTCTATGGAAGATTATCTCAGTCAGCTGAAAACGGAGTTTTCTTCTCAGATACTGAATCATTATCAGTCAAATATTGAGGGAGAAATCATCAACCGTATTCAGGAAGATGATTTTGATGCTTTGATTATCAATCCGGGAGCTTTTACACATTACTCTTATGCTATTGCCGATTGTTTAAAAAATATCGGTAAGCCTAAGATAGAAGTTCATATCAGTAATATTTATAAACGGGAAGAGTTTCGTCAGAAATCAGTGACAGCAGCCAATACAGACGGAGTTCTATCCGGATTTGGTATGAACGGATACAGACTGGCTGTATTAAGCTTAATTTCTTATAAAAATAAGTAACCCAAACAAAAAAACAGTCTCACCAAAAATTGATGAGACTGTTTATAAAATTATTTCTTTCTGTTTCTCTGTTGTTCCTGAGCTTTCTGCTGCTCCTGGGCTTTCTCCATCATTTCTCTCATTCTTTTCTGAAACTTGCCTTCTTTTTTAGGCTGTGCTTTATTTGCCTGAATCTGTGCATGAATTTTCTTTTCATCCAGAATGACATATTTTATAACAAGTATAATCAGAATATTAATGGCATTGGATACGAAATAATACCAAGACAGACCTGAAGCAGATGTATTAAGGAAGAACAAGAATGTAATCGGGAAAATATACATGATTACTTTCATATTTGGCATTCCTTCCTGTTGTGGCTGCTGCATATTTCCGGAAGTCATTACGGTGTAAATTAAAATCACAATTGTACATGCAATCGCAAAAACACTCAGATGATCTCCCAAGAAAGGAATTTTAAAAGGTAATTTAATCAAATCATCATACGCTGTCAAATCTTTTGCAAACCAAAATCCCTGTCCTCTTAAGTCAATAAAATTCGGGAAGAATCTGAATAAGGCATAGAATATCGGAATCTGAACCAATGCCGGTAAACAGCCTGCCATTTGATTGACTCCGGCTTTTCGGTAAACTTCCATTGTAGCCTGCTGCTTTTTCATTGGATCTGCATCTTTAAATTTAGCATTTACCTCATCTATTTCCGGACGAATGACCTTCATCATTGCACTCAGTTTGTGCTGTTTGTACATGATAGGTG
>VFQP010001580.1_pt1 | contig 29755 bp, 57 predicted proteins | sample 3512351 | NCBI WGS metagenome assembly VFQP01 (sample SAMN10412372, study PRJNA504923) | tailings metagenome | isolation source: Relicate 1 Philex TSF1 revegetated site | place: Philippines: Tuba, Benguet | collected 2017-08-29
GGTGGGTTGGGGAAACCGGGGGGGGGGGGTGGGGGGGGGGGGTGAGAGAAACCCCGGGGGTGGGGATGAATGGTGCTGCCGCTGCGGCGGCCAGTGCTGCGTCGTTGCCGTTGAAGAGGGCATAGGGGGATGTGATGACAGATGGCGGTTGGGTGACCAACATTGGTGGTTGTGTTTGTTCCTGCAAGTTTTTGGCTGCACGGGCGCTCTTGTTTTTGCGCTTGCCCGAGCCGGGGGGCACGTTGCGCAGGGTGCCGCCTGCCGTCCAGTAGCGTTGGCATGCCTGGGGGTGTTGATGATGATGGGCAACAAGATACCGACATCGTGAGACCGTACACATCATCCAGCACCCACCTTGCAATAGTAGCGTGGCTGGTTGACATTGTAGTTGTTGTAGTAGCAAAACTTGGTGTTGTCACTGTGACATCGTGGGCATGGCAGCTTGCCCTCCGGTCGTGGAAGCTTGGGGCGTTCTCCCCCCCCCTGCTGCTGCTGCTTTTGTTTTGCAACACCATTGCTCATGGGTGTGGTATTCCCCACTGTAGTTGCGTTCAACTGCGAATCACGACGCTCTGCTAGGGGATCTGCGGCCAACCCCCCCCCCTGCGTCAGTTGTATGTTGGTGGTATTACTCTCAAACGTATCCTTGGTGCGCTGTGTGACATTCCCACCCGAATGCTGTGCCATGCCGCCCGCTGCTGCTGCCTGGTCGGTGTCGTTCGACTCCCCAGAAGAATGTTCCTGATGTGCTGGGGATCCTGGAGACCCCTGTCCAACAACATGTGTCTGCTCTGCGTTTGGAACAGCAACCTCGATTGCCGTTTTCAGGTTTGATGGTAGTGGTGGAGGCACCTGAGGAGCACGTGTGTTGAACTGTCGTGCGCCATGTTTGTTGGAGGTTTGCCCTGGGGCAACTTTGCATACCAAGACGGGGGCTGCCACTGCTGCTTGCGGGATCCCAGGCGGCGATGCGACGTGTGATATCATGTTGTGAACTGTCTGGCCATGCATTCGGAGCAACGATAGCAGTTGCTGTGCGGAGATCGCGTTGTTGTAGCAAACCACTCACAAGGACATGTGGTATGGTGTTCACCGATCTGCCGTGTGTGTTGCTGCACGTGATGCTATACGCATGGTATTGTGCGGGAGGGTGCTTTTGGCTGGGGCTTTTTGTATTTTGTAAAATTACAAGAACTTTTTGGACAACGCCCAGGGCATCATGTGGAGCGGCCGCCTGCAGATCAGCTCAATAACCAGCAGGTGCACCATCCTTGCGAGGATCTGATACTGCAAGCAGGCTACCGTCATCAGGGCTGATCAATACAAATTGGGAGACTGCCCCAAACTTGACCTGGCTCACATTGTGTCCCCGCTCATGCAAGCCCTATGTGGGGTGAATGTGTGGGTCCCCACAGGGCAACCAACACCCACCCATATACACCCTCTACCTCGATAGCAGCTGCAGGCACGGAAAACGACACGTTGCCTGCAACCCAATCCTCGACGAGCGTCACATTAGTCAATTGATCATGCACACGTCCATCCGCAACTGCATCCAGCGCAGGATACCCCTGCATCAACGACCGCACCAGCGTCTGCAGCACCGCACTTAATATCAAAGGCCCCCCACTGGCCCCCACAGTCGCCCGCAGCTTGCCCTGCTGCACCATCACCATGGGTGCCATGGAACTCAGGGGGCGCTTGCCTGGGTGAATGAAATTGGCTGGACTTGGTGGCAATCCATATACATTGGGGTGGGATGGACTACTGAAATCATCCATTTGGTTGTTGAGCAAGATGCCAGTGGTTTTGGAAACCACGCCCGAACCAAACCCCGTGTTGATGGTGGAGGTCATGGACACGGCATTGCCATTGGAATCCACCACGGACATGTGGCTGGTGCCGTGATCGGACGGAGGGGCACCATCTGCTGCCAGTGCGTTGAATTGACCACCATACATGGAAAAGTTGCCAATGGTGGTGTCAGACGTGAGGTCACTGAGATTTGGGGGGGGGGGGGGGGGGTGAAGGTATGGTGTGGGGTGTGAAGGCGTGAAGGTACGGTGTGGTATGCATGGGAGGGGTGTATGCAAGAGAAAGCCACTATATAGATATGTATACACACACACATGAAAAACAATAATGATTGACTGTGCACAATGATCTCACAGACCATACACCTCATAGACATACACCCCATAGACAATACACTACACAACAAAACATTAGACAACAAAACATTTGACAACAACACACATACCGCAGTGCATCAGCATAGGCAGGTGTTGTGATTGTTTCCAGTAACAGTGTTAGGTTTGTAGTGATCACTGATGCATTGGCCATTGTTGCTGGGTCACCCATGTGAAGGCGAATTGCATAGGCATGTTTCATTGCCTCCACAATCCTGTGTTTGTGAGGGTGGTAGATACTATGTGTTTGTGATGGTGGTAATACACCATTATGTGATGTGTGTGATGGGCTCACAACATGGTGTGAGGTATCAGGGTATGTGTGTGAGAGAGTATGATGAGTGTGCACAGGCGTATGCATGTGCATGCTTCAACAACATCAACAATCTTCTTGCTAACACCCACCCATGCGCGCACACACACACACACACACACACACACACACACACACACACACACACACACACACATCCATCCTCCCTCTCTCATACCGGTGCCACCCAAGCCCACCAGCTGCAGTCAAAGGCAATTTATACCCAGTCAAAATATTCAATGCAGGAACCACCACTGCAGCTGAACTAGGGGGCCCCGGCATGATTGCCTGCATACCCAACACCTCAGCGATGATTGGCTGTTCAACAGACACATACGCATTGCCTAGGTCCTGTTCCGTGATGATGCCGCCTGCTGCGGTGATGTCAGCAACCAGACCTTGTGTGTAGGTGCCGTTGTATAACACGTCGGGGCCGTTGTTTGCCACTGTGTGTGGATGGGGGGTTGTTGTGCGTTTGTGGATGGGGGGTTGTGTGCCGGTGGATGTGTTGTTGTATGTTGGTGGATGTGTTGTTGTGTGTTGCATGTGTGCTGCTCTATGCACACCCACACTCCCATACCACTCTCTCTCTTTCTCACACCCACACACCCACACACCCACACACCCACACACCCCACACACCATCCTCCAGAAATTTAGCAAGTGTTGGTCGTTTACAGCATGTTTCATTCACAGCAGGTGCCCTCCATGTTCCATCCTTGTCCTGAATGAGAAATGACTTGCGAGCATCAGGGTGGCGCAGCAGCTTGGCATGGGCATTGGTGATTTGCTGTGACAAGTAGGGGTGTGTGGGGAAACCATCCCTGCGTGAGGGGGGTTCTGTGTGACAAATGTATGTATACATGGGAGGGTGTGAGAAATGTGTGTGTACATATTAGGTTGCCAAACATATGTACATACTCCATGTACATCTCATGCATCCTCCATTAAACCTTCTCATACTCCCCTCCACACCCCTCCCTCCCCTTGCACACACCCCTCCCTCCCCTTGCACACACCCCTCCCTCCCCTTGCACACACCCCTACACACCGTGCAATACCAATCACAGGGTCCACCACTTGCTTCCATGTCAACTGCCCATGCTTCACATGTGCCTCCTTCAAACCCTTGAGCTCCAGGGGCACCGCCACTGCCAAACCCCCCTCCAGGCTGGCTTCAGGTGTGCCCACATACATGGTCTCATTGGCTGCTGCAGGTGCCATTTCCCGAGCATTAATGACTGTGGAATGTCCATCAGGGAGGCGTATGACTGAAAAATGCCCCCCCCCCACACCACTGGCACCTGGGTTCATGAGGCCCTGACATAGGGCGAGGGTGACTGAGGCGTCAATGGCGTTGCCACCCATTTGAAGGATGCCGAGGGCTGGGGCGGATGTGTATGGGTTGGTGGGGAGGTGGGGGAGACATGTATGTGTAAGTGACGTGACAAGGTGTGTGTGAGAGTGTCAGTGTGGGTATGTGTATAATGGAGTGGGTATGTGTATAATGGAGTGGGTATGTGTATAATGGAGTGGGTATGTGTATAATGGAGTGGGTATGTGTATAATGGAGTGGGTATGTGTATAATGGAGTGGGTATGTGTATAATGGAGTGGGTATATTTGCTGTTTCAATTCTCTGAGCAGCAAACATTGCATGCAAGACAATCATATGATGCAGTATGCAATACAAGCAGCACATCATACCCATGCGTGAACATCGACCATGATCAGCAGCAACCACACCCTTGGTTCCCCTAGCCACACGAGGATACCCCTGCCAGTCATACAAGCGACCAAATGATACACCAGTGGGATCTGTGCGTGGGATGTGTGAGTAGTGGTGGGTGTGGTGGGTGGGTGGGTGGGAATGTGAGACAGCATACATAGCATACATGTACACAATATTGCTGGATACAACACACATCACCATGCCAACTTTCCCCCCACCCACCCGCACACCCACCTACACACCCGCAAACACACCCGCAAACACACCCACCCACATTACACAGTACCTTCTGGTGGAGTCACCCCCCCCGCAGTGCTGATGTTGCTCATCGACAACCCAGATGACCCCCCCCCCATGTGTGTGCCATTTATTGCTGAACACGTACAGGGCACTGGCAATGGGCATGCTGTGGGTGTGTAGCTGTTGCTCCACTGGGCGCTCGTGTCAGTCCATAATAACAAAATTGCAAAAAACATTGCCAATGCGCAACATCCTGTGTGCGTGTTGTGTGTTGTGCGAGTGTGGAAAGTGCAGGGTGGTGTGCAACGTGCACACGGTGATGGTGATGTCAACGGGCAAAAAAGTACCATACCTATTGATATCCAGTTGAAAAATACAGTTGGGTAGCGACTGAGGTAAAATGCCCATTCCGATTTCCTATTAATGATGATGATGGTGATGATACACACGTGTGCGTGTGTGATACGCATGGCTTTATTCGTATACATGGGTAGGCACCCCCCCCACACACAACACACCAGTCTTGTTGTCGCTGGGCTGTGACATAACTCTGCTCTAGTACATTGTCAACGTGCTGATACGCACCCTCTGTCTTGGCATCGTTCCATCCGTTGTTGTGATGCGGTTGACCCCTCGATGATGATGCACCACCGTGCACGAGCTCAATTTCCTCTCCTTCAGAATCCTCACCCTGCTGCAAATTGGTGTAGCGCATGGGGCTTGAGGTAGGATTTGATGGAGGGTTTTCGTTTGGGATCTTTCTGGGGTTGATTGTGCTACATGGGATGTGGAGCTATGTGGAGCTGTGGAAGTGCGTGTGTTGTGCAAGTGAGTGTGTGTTATAATGTGCAGTAAATTGGTGTTGAGATGTGCTAGTTTTTAGAAGCAACAAACTCCACCAAAATCCCCTTGCGTAAAAACGAGCAAAAAAATTCACACAGCCGCCATCACAATAGCGCACAAATCCTATTGCACCCTCCCCGAACCCACCATGGCAAGTCGATTCTGGGCAGCAGCATCTGATGACTCTGAGGAGCAAACAGAGAGCGAGGCAACAGAAACATCGGAGGATGAAAGCTCATCGTCTGATAGCAGCTCGGAGCGAGGCCCCAGCCGCTTTCTTGTTGGTGACAGTGATTCAGAATCAGAGGATGAACGGCGTGTGATTCGTTCAGCCAAGGATAAACGCTATGAAGAATTGCAGGGAGCATGCGACGAGCTGCGCAACAAGATGCACATCAATGACTGGGCTTCCATCCTCAGCCAGTTTGTCAAGCTCAATCAAGCAGTGGAAAAATTGCAAAAAGTGTTGCAGCAGCAAGTGGTGCCACGCCGCTACATCAAGGCATTGGTGGATCTCGAAGACTTTGTCAACAAGACATTCGGCGATCGTGATGCACGCAAAAAGATGAGCACAGCCAATGCCAAGAGCTTTAGCACCATGCGTCAGCGCCTGAAAAAGCACAACATGACATTCAAAGATCAAATTGATGCATTCCGTGCCAACCCCGAGTCATCCGAGGAAGAGGTGTGTGGATGATGGTGGGGGATGATGGGGATGGCCTTTGTTAATTGAACATGTCGTGGTCATACTGAGACACTACTCACACACACACAGATGGATGAAAGTGATGAGGACAGCGATGAGGCTGCCAGTGGGACCGACATTGCTGATCGTGACTTTGAGGAAAAGACCAAGGTGTGTGTTGTTGGTGTGTGTTGTTGGTGGGTGTTGGTGGTGTGTATGGTTGAAATGTATGGTTGAAATGTATTTGTGTTAATACACAGCTGTACCACCCAGCGATGTCATTTGCATGCTGTCCATCCTTGGTGAAGCAACACCCCCTCTCTTCCCACCCAAACCTCAACCCCTAACCCCCCAACACCCACCCTAGGCTGAACGCACCAAGGATCGTTTGCTCACCATGGACCCCCAAGAAATCACCTACGAAATGGTCGGCACAAAACTGCGCGAAATTGTGTCCCTTCGTGGTAAGAAGGGCATCGACCGACAGGAACAAGTCGAGATGCTCAATTTCCTAGCCACCATTGCCAAGGGGCCTGTGCAAAAGACAGAAGTGCTGCTGCACTGTGTGACTGCGCTGTTTGATATGAACCCCTCACAAGCATCCCACTTGCCTAGTCACTTGTGGAAGCAGGTGGCAAACACGCTGTTGGAGATTTTGGATATACTGAATACCCACCAGTATGTGTTGGTGTTGGGGTGATGTGTTTGTGTGGTGATGGTGTTTGGTGGGTTTGGATGCGTTGTGCATGTTGAGTGCATGTATTGTGTGTACCTGTACACCACCCTCTCCTCTCCTTTCCCCCCACTCCCCTCTCCTTTCCCCCCATCAAAGGTACATCATCACGGATGAGTCAGCAGACGCAGTGGAGGACAACCGCAAGGAGGAGCCCTCTGCGGACGAGGGGCCCATCAAGGTGTGGGGTAATATTCCTGGCTTTATTGAACGACTGGATGATGAGCTCTTCAAGGGACTGCAGGTGTGTTGTTGTTGTTGTTGTTATGATGGTTGTGGTTGTTTTGTGTGCGTATGGGTTGCTGTCGATGTGTAGCGTGGTGTGCATCTGCGTACACATGAACATCGGTGCGCACAGCACATGTTGGTGTGTTACTAGTCAGTTCACACGCATTCCCAATGCGCACACACCAACCCTCCACACATACGCACCATATCTCCCCCCCCTCCCTCTACAGGTCATCGACCCACACACCCATGAATACAAAGAGCGCCTCAAGGACGAAGTCGTCCTCCTCGCCCTGGCCCAACGCACCACCGCCTACCTTCGCCGCACCTCCGACACCAAGTACTTGCCCCGCATCGCACTCCGCCAGGTGGAGCATTTCTACTACAAAACACAATCGGTGTATGCAGCCATGCGCACCCTCGTGCTCACAGAGCAGGCTGCTCAGGCCGCTGGGGGTGATGCCGCTGCGGCTGCTGTGGAAGAGGACGTGGAGGAGGATACGGGGGGTGATTTGGGTGCCGATGAGGTGCTCCCACCTGCACACAAGGTCACGGTACCCATGCCCATGGATTTCGTGCTGCCAGACGATGCTACGACGGTGATGGATGAGTGCACGGGGGTGGTGTATCGACTGGGTGATGATCGTAGTAAAGCACGTGCATTGTTGTGCAATGTGTATTTCTTGGCAATACACAACGAGTATTACAAGGCGAGGGATTTGTTGTTGATGAGTCACTTGCAGGAGCAGGTTGCGATGATGGACATTTCTACACAGATACTCTACAACAGGTTGGGGGTGATCGGGGATGGTGTGGGTGTGGGTGGGTGGGGTGTGGGTGCTGCTCATGAAGCATGCATGTGTTGGGTGTTTGTGTAATGTTCCTGTGATGTGCACCACACCACACCAAAACCCCCCTCCAACACAAAAACACAGGACAATGGCACAATTGGGTCTGTGTGCATTCCGATGTGGCTTGATATACGAAGCCCACAGCTGCCTCATGGACCTATATGGCACTGGTCGAGTCAAGGAACTACTGGCCCAAGGCATGAGCAGCAACCGCTACCAAGACAAAACACCAGAGCAGGAAAAGCTCGAGCGTCGCCGTCAAATGCCATTCCACATGCACATCAACATGGAGCTGCTCGAGGCGGTGTATCTCATCGCGGCCATGCTGTTGGAGGTGCCAAACATGGCGTCTGCACAGCTGGAGTTGCGTGGCAAGGTCATTTCGAGACCGTTTCGTCGCCTGATGGATAATTACGAGCGCCAGACGTTCACGGGCCCCCCCGAGAGTGTGCGGGACCATGTGATGGCGGCCACCCGGCAGCTGATGGCAGGGGATTACAAACAGGCTTATGCATATGTGTCGTCGTTGACGGTGTGGAATTTGCTTCCAGAGCGTGAGTCAGTGTTGGGCATGCTTGAACAGCGCATGCGTGAGGATGGGTTGAAAACGTACTTGTTGATGTATAGTGGCTTGTATTCATCCATGTCGTTGCAGCAGCTGTGTGACATGTTTGATCTTGATGCCAGCAAAACACACAGCATTGCCAGCAAGGTATGTTGTTGTTATTGTTGTTGTTTTTCAAACGGGGGGTAGGAGTGTTTGCATGCGTGCGTGTTTGCATGCGTGTTTCGGTGCGTGTGATCGAGTGTGGACGAGTACAAGCATTACAACCCACCCATGTATCCACACCACAACCAATATCATCCCACCACCACTTACACAGATGATGATTGATGAGCAGCTGCATGGATCCTGGGATCAACCAACAGGCAGCATCATGATGCACCACACAGAGCCCAACGACCTGGAACGCCTAGCACTCTCCTTTGCCAACAAGGCTGCTGCCCTGGTGGAGCTCAATGAGCGAGCCCTTGCACTGCGAACAGGGGGGTTGCATGCAGACGAGGATGAGGGACGAGGTGGGTATGACGGCCAAGCAGCACAGTCGCGCGGCGGGCGGGGACGGGGACGGGGACGAGGGCCCCACCCGGGCATGGGGCTGGGGGGACGCGGGGGCATGCGAGGGCGACGTGACCGGGAGGGGTATGGTCAGTACGGGGGTGGGTACAACGACAGGGGGGGTGGGAAGTTTGGGGGGGGCCGCAAGGATTCGAGTGCACGGGATCAGATGCAGACGCTGGGGCGTGCAGATTTTGGAGGGCGCCGTCGAGAAGCAGCGTAGTTTGTGTTTCTTTGCAACATCTGGTAACATCGTCTTTCATACACCCATCAGCAGGGATAGTGTTATTACCTGGGCAGCAATAATGAACATCACTATCATAAAAACCACACGACGCAACGCTGCAGTAGCACTGCAAAGCACATCGCACAGGGAAAAAGGGTTAGCAAGTGTGCTAAAGACAGGTTTTTAATCAGTACACAGTATACAGTATAGCAACAGGTGGAAACTATATCGGGAAAAAAGAAGCATACCACAGCAACGGAATACGTCAACTCAGTGCAATACAGTGCATCGTAGCAGTCGACAGCAGAGAATAGCTGCAAAAAAAACAACGACAGGCTAATAATAGTAGCAAATTAATACAAACAAGAGTGGGGGGGTGTTTCAACGTATACTTATTGTTTCATGCTACCCACTCGTCGCTTGCCGTCATACAGTCCCCCGCGTGTGGCACCATCGCCAGCACATTGCTGCAAACCCCCCCACCTTAAAAACCCAAGCCGGTTGCGCTCCTCTGTTGTGTACAACACACAGCTTGGAACAATAAATCCACACGTAATGAGTGTTCCCATGTGCACAAAAAGCACGTGAAGCCTGCCATGCGCGGGGTTCATGGCATGCTGGCATGCCACCATTGCGAGCATTGCACACAGCACTGCCAGCTGAAACACCAAATGAATGGACAATCGTACGCGCATGGTGAGTGCTGGTACTGCCCACAACGCAATGTTGGTGAGCACAGTGGAGGGCTGCTGCGCCCGACCAAGCAATGCTTGCCTGGGATGGGTGGGGGGGTTGTTTTATTGCACACACAAGTTGTTTTATGATAAACTGCCAAAGTCATGCTGTGTCTCTCCCCATACAAACACAAAAACATACCCTGCTGGCAGTGCAGACACCACGAGCATGGTGCGCAAGCAGAGGACCAGTGCCTCTCGATGTCGGATGTACCACACGTGCATTGCCCCCTGTGCACGCACTGCATTGCCGGCAATCACTGCCATGCCAACAAGCATGGCTATGAGTGTTGCAAACAGGGTATGTGCGTTGCTCTGTCGAAATGATGAGAGGGCGAGCACACAGAGCAGCAAGCCACATTGCAACACGTCGGTTGCAGCAGACAATGAATTAAATGACGCACAAAAGTCTGCTTCGTAACATGGGTTGTAAAACATCAAATCCCAGCGTGCATAGACGGTTGACAAGGGTGAATCACTGCAGTGTGTGGGGACACCCACTCCCCCCTCGTCAACAGTTGCAGTTTGTGTGCTTGCATCTGACACTGTTGGCTTCCTAGACTGCTGTGCTGGCTGTGTGCTGCATGAAGAGCATGTGCTTGCTTCCCTGCTGTTGTCCAAAACGCAGTGATCTTTCGTCAGCACCCCCGTGGCTTGCTGACGAAGAGCTTGTGGCACGAGTGTTGCATACATCTTGAGGAGGTCTGCCAAAACCTGGGAGGGGTAAGTGGGTGGACGCTTGTGAGCAACGGGCACAGCCAGAACGAAAAGATCGCATCTCCTACAACGCGAGCCGCAGGGTAGTTGCACGTACGTCTGCGGTGTATGTGTTGTACAACACGAGCTTGCAAACAGCTAGTTCCTGTTCCACCTCCTCGTAGGTGAGCTGGCGTTGCAATGGTGCAGGTTGTGTAGCCTGCGGACCATCCTGGGACTGTACAGGAGCCTGCTGCCCCTCCATTAAGGGCTCCATGGTTGTATTGATCATGGCCGTGAACTTTGGGCACTGACCAGGTACGTTTTTACTCTTTACAACAAGAAACACCCCATGTGTAGGTCAAGCAGCCAGTAGTATCTTGGAGGTACGCCGATGGAGGTTGAACCCAAATGGGTGCGGGAACAACTGGGGCTGTATCTGTGCACCACCCAGTTCCCCCTCAGTAACTCTCAGGGCTTGACACCGCTCAGTTTGCTTAAAGTGGCAGTGGAACCCGCCGGAAGCAGCACAGCGTCAATTGGGTACACGTACACAGAGCAATCTTTGGAGGATACCACTCCGGGCTCACCAGGCACCTTGGGGTCGAGCACTTTGGCAGACGATTCTGCTGCCACCACAGTAATGCTCGGCGTTGCGTTGGAGTCATAGTTGATGGTCAGTGGTGCCCCTTGCAATGTGGTGACGGTGGTCGTAGGCTGGCTCTTGATCGACTGTGGATGGTTGCGTGTGTGCAGGGGTTGAATTCTACGTGCCGTAACACCCAATTAGCAACACAACAGTGTCACACCTGCAGCGTCACTGCATAGGGGACCACGTGATAGGTGAGGATATCTTTGAGGGAGGGCAACACAGCGGGGGATGTCAGCACGGCAGGGTCGATGTTGAGTGCGCTGAGGGTCTTGCGGAATGTGTTATCAGTAGGTGCAAACACGGTGAACGAGTTGTTGAGTGCATCTGTGGGTAAGGGGGGCCACATGTGTTCTGGGGTGTTTTCAAGTGCATCATACCAGGTGTTCGGCCACACATACCATACAGCCCAGTTGCATTCAACAAGGATGCCAGGATTGTGTAGTTGTTTGCTGCTGCAAGCTCACCGATGCTTGCATCACACCCTTGACCCTGCACGCAAGCAGGACAAGCCAGCAGCAGCACTGTGATGTGTGATGCAATGTGTGATGCAATCAGTCTGTGCGCTGAAAGGCGAGTAACACGCACTACAAGGCAAGGAACAATGGCCATCGATCACAGTTACCGGCAAGGGCAGTGGCAAGAGCCTTGTAATAGCCAGTCATATTCATAGCGAATGCGGTTAAGAAGAGCGGTGTCAGCTGTGGTAACGAAGGTTGTAAATCGTCGGGGATTTTGTTGGTTGTGATCAGCATCTCACACTCCACCTGCGTTCTTGTCATACCTGCTGTGTGTGTTGTTCAATGGTTCTCAACGACGTTTGTGCAATGTTTGTGCTGCGTGTGCCGTGTGAGGGTATTTTGGATTTTGTAGACTTTGTTTTTATCTCGGTCGACCACCTCGCTGGACAACAGGCACCCCATCACAACGTGTGCGAAAAATGAGCAACCAGGCTTTACATGCAATGAGTTGGCAGCACTGAATGGCAGCACTTTCATTCCAGGGATTCATATGCATCAGGCATAAAACATGGGGTTTGATCGCACACAATGTGGCCGATCACAACAGGCTGCACGCCTCCTCCATGATCAACCGCTGATGGATGTGGCAGGGGTAGGGGCGCTGGCGGTAATGCCAAGTGCGCCATAGACAATCTTGGGCAACAGCACCGAGTCGATCAAGTACACAGCAACTTTGCATGTGTCATCTGCATACACTGGGCCATCCTGTACTGGTCGTGCCAACGTGTTTTCAGCTTGCAATGTGAATGCAACATTGTCCCCTTCCTTCCTGGGGTTGAATGTAAGCGATGCCTGGCTGCCGAGGGTGCTGGAGATGGGCATCGCAGACGAGGAGCTTGCCTGTTGTTGGATGGGGGAATGTGATACGGTGCGTGAAAAAACAGGAGCAGCAACAACAACGGCATACCAAGTTGGGGTAGTACTCCAACGTCACATGGTATGCCAAGATGGTTGCAACAACCTCCTTGAGGCTCTCGTCGGTCAGTGATTCAACATCCGTGCCGAGTGCATTGATTGCAGCGTCAACTGTGAGGTGAGATGGGTGTGTGTGATTGTGGTGTAAGACCAGTATATCGATGGGAGACATGGAAAAGCACCACCGTACATGCAGCAGAGGAAGGTGCAAACACGGTATAGGCAGTGTTGTTGAGGGCATCCTCCAAGCCAGCTGCTTCAAGCAATGTAAACAGGGTGGTTTGGTTAAGCCTGTTGTTGTTGTGGTGGTGTTGGTGGTGGTCGTGTGGTAGTGTGTATGACACGGTTGCACATGTACAACACATACCAGGTTGCGACGTCCCCAATCGTGTAGTCGCACGCGAGCACTGTGTGTTGCAAGGAGAAAACGACCGTGTTTGCATGGAGTGTCTCCTAGGGTTTAGTGTGCGCATGTGCATGCATGATACGCCGTGGAGCATATGTGCGTCAGTGAACACATGCGAGACCGACGGAAACTGGCCGTTTTGGTGCGTGTTGGCCGCAGATGGGCGCAAGCGTCTCACATGCCGACCCCTCAAATCATTGTTCTGCTGTTTGAAACACCACGTACCAGTGGAGGGGCATGCCGCCATGGCAACGATGGCCAGTACGAGGGCAACGGAGGACTTCATGGAAGGGCGGTTGATCTGATTCTGGATGACTGAGCTGTTTTGCAGTGACGCAGAGATACGCGTAGGTCGGCTGATCTGGAATGAACAACAAACAAGTATTACAAACGCAACATAACAGGACCAGTTGAAACTGAATGGGCCTTGCAAAACCCTACACTCAACCACTGAAGGCGGTTGCGGGAGGTGCAGCCTCGGGCGCATACGATTCCTCCTCCTCACCAGTATTATCCTCACCCTCACCAGTATTATCCTCACCCTCACCAGTATTATCCTCACCCTCAGAGGCAGGGGCCTCCCAGCCAAGCGCAGGGTACACCACCTTGGGCACCAGTATGCTGTCAATCACAAACACAGCACGCTGACACTCATCGTCGTCAAACACTGGTGCATCGTCCAGGGGATTTGCAGACGTGTTTTCTGCCTCAAGCACAAACGCGCCGTCGCTATCCTCGTCACCGGGGTTGGCAACAAGCGCGGCTTGGTCCCCCAGGATTGTGTTGATTGGATACACCTCGGTGAAGTTGGCCTGGTGTGGTTGGTGAGAGATACATTGTGATCAATGTTGACACCAGCAGTGTGCGCATGCACAACAACACATGTCATGATACATGTTGTATGTGCGCACATATGGTGCATGATCACCATGAACAAAACATCTTCCCCAGCACACAGACATACCAAATCAGGCAAGTAATCGGTAGTGATATGGTAGCCCAGGATGCTGGTGAATACGCTTTGGAGGTCATCGGTACTGGCAATTGTATCCACATCCAAGTTGAGGAATGTCAGTGCGTTGACCACTGTGGTAAGTGTTTGGTGGAGGTGAGGCGTGGCAGAGGGGATGGGTGCAGTGGTTGTCGTGTACAAAGCAACGTGCGTATCAGCAGAGGTGCACGAGAGAAGCATAGGTGGTGTGATGTCAAGGGTGAAACGACATACGTGCACTGTCGGTGGGTACGAATACGGTGTAGGAGGTATCGTTCAAAGTGTCTGCCAAGCCTGTGGCCTCGAGCAACTGCAGCAGGGTGGTTTGGTTGAGCCTGTGGGGGGGGGGGGGGAGTGGGAAACTGTGAAAGAGGGTTTTGCGTGTGGGTGTTTCAGCTGCGTGCACCTCCTCCTCCTCCTCTGCATCATCTTACTTGGTTGCAACGTCACCAATGGTGTACTGATCACAGTCGGCGCCACGCACTGTATGTGGGCGATCAAGATGGTGTGCGATGAAGGATCGTCAACATTTTGTAAATTATGACAAAACGCGCGCATGCGCATGCAGGTCTTACGAAACCCTTGTTGGATATACGCCCGTAAGACCCATACAACAGTGCATACCTGCCAATGGCGACATTGCAAGTGCAACGAGGGTAATGCACACGGCAGCAAAGGTGGTCTTCATGACTGCAGGGTGTTTGATGGGGATCTGCGGTGGACGATAACTTGACCACTTGGATGGATGAATTCACAGTTGACAATGATATGCGCAGGACAATGTATCTTGATGTTTATGTGGATGATTTTCTCGTCAAAAATTAAAGATTGAGAGCAACTTCCAACACACAAACGTATTTTTGCGCGGTGGGGAAGCCCCGACGAGTTACCATGGACACAACATACATCTCCTATTCAGTCATCCCACCCGTCCCATCAGGCAGGTTGAACGCCACCCGGCGTCCACTGGGAGACTTTTGCAGCCCCCGCTCTGTGAAACTTGACGTTTTGATTATGCTCCGCACAGGCTTGAGGGTGCGCTCCGAGGGGGGTACTGCCACAACCGTGGGCTCTTGCATAAACCCTCCAAACAAGTCGTCGTCTGCAGCGCTGCTCACAGCGAGGGCTGGCGGTGATGCTGGGGGAGCCTGAGGTTCCTGTGTCAGGTCCAGCACCACCGGATCGCCTGGATACGTTGCTGGTGCTATCCAGCCAGCTTTGATGCTAAAGTCGGTATGCTCTGCACTTGGTGGACCCGCTTTGATGGGCAATTCTATGATGGGTGGTGTTGGTGCGGGTAGTGTAGGTGCTGGTGTGGGTGCTGTTGGTGCGGGTGGTGTAGGTGTTGGTACGGATGCAGGCGGTGTGATTGAGGGTGGCACAGGCTCGAGTGCAACTGGAGAAGGCACTGTGGGAGGTGCTTCGACATGCTGTGGTGGCATTGCAGCCGGTTGCACAATGGGTTCGGTCTGTCCAGGCTGCCCTGGGTTTGTAGCCCATGACTGCTGCAGTACAGTCCCAGGTTGCCCCACAAAGGACGCCACACTGACAGGTTGCTGTACAAGTGGTGTCAGAGGTGCCTCTGGTTGTTTATTCTTGCCTCGCCAATTCCATCCCTGTGACAATTTGCCGAGGAGTGTCTTTTTGTTTCCACGATCCTCTGCTGGGAGTGGTGCTGTCATGACAGTGGGTGATGGGTGCATGGTGGTGGTGGGCATGACAGATGGGGCTTGTATAGGTGCTTGCATGGGTGCTTGCATTTTGTCAACGGATGACAACTGCTGCTGCAGCCCATCACATTGTGTTTCCAACATCGTCACCGCCTGCCGCAGTGTTGTTGATTCCTGTTCAGCATTGCCACAGCGCTGCAGGAGTGCTTGGGTCTGCTGCTTGAGCTGTGTATTCTGCTCCACTAATCGTTGCACTTCTGCCTGAAGGCGATCGATTTCGTCATTGCGCCAATCACGTGACGTGCTTGTGGTGGGCGATGAGGATGCAATGGCTGCCCGTGCGTCCCTGTCACACAGTGTAAAGGGGGGGTGTGCATGACGTCGACATACGAGGGGATGTGCATGTCGCTGGTATGCCTGCCGTGTTGACAATTCCCACACAGGTGTTGTAATCAACACGTTTGCAACATGCAACACAACATACACCATATACGAATGCCCCCCATACCGCAGTTGCTGCTCCAGGGTGGCTACTTGCTGTCGCAGGGCCTGCACCTCCTCATGCCCATGTTGTCCCATGCCACCCCCACCCGCTGTTGCCCCACTTGAAACACCAGTCACCCCAAAGCGCCGTTGATGTTGGGCCAACGCCTGCTGCAGGGACTGCACCTCACGGTGTGCGTCTGTGAGTTGCTGCTCTAACTGGGCAGTGGATGCGAGGGTGTGCTGATCTGCTTCACGTGCCTTGCGTAGGGTCATTAGCTCCAGCTCAGCAGCATCCTGTGTGTGTGTGTGTGTGTGTGTGTGTGTGTGTGTGTGTGTGTGTGTATTTTGAGAGGTTGAGGCGAGAGAGAGATTTTTGACAAGAGAGAGTTTGAAATTTGTGAAAGGACAGATGGGTTATGTGGACGTCGTGCGCGTGTACACACACACTCACACGAAATACCTTTTCTTCTTGCAAGGCTTGTTGTCGTGCAAGTGCATCATGCCACTGCTGCTGCATGGCATTGAGTTGAGCAGCAATGGTGGGCTGTGACCTGATGAGGTGTTGTGTTTTTTTTTGTGTGTGTATGTGGGTGTGTGAGAGAGAGAGAGAGGAGAGAGAATAGAATGCTGTGGATGCGGTGCACTGATACATGCATTTTATTGCCATCATACACAGTGCTCCATACCGTGCTTCATGCTGCAGCTGCTGCACCTGTGCTTGCAGGCGTCGAATGGTATCTGTAGCAGCAGCATGATTGTGTGCAGCTGCATGGGAGTCTTTAGTTGCTGTGTGGTGTGGTTGTGAGCATGGTGGTGTGGATGCATGGTCATGGAACCAAAGTACGCTTTACATTATACACATTCAGTTATGTATTCCGCAACCCCAACCTTGCTGTTGCACGAGTGCAAGCTGTTGCTGTACACTTTGCAGCTGCTCCTGAGTGTCGGCGAGTTGTTGCTGTAGTACATCATGGTGGTGTGATACATCTTCGCTGGTGGATGGTTGAGGTGCTGCTGTGTTGTTGGTGGTGGTGGCGGTGTTTGCTGAGTCAGCAGCAGCTGCTGCTGTAGCCAAATACTGTGTGTGTCGACAATACAGTGTGAGAGCAAGGATATGTGTCACCCCACACAAAACCCCCACACAAATCACCCCCCCACACACACACCTCGTATGTCTTGTTGGTGCGCCTGTAGCGCTTGAGCTCATGTTGTGTGAGCGTCAATCGCTGCTTGAGTTCTGCCACACGCAGCTGCAGGGCAGCCTGTCGACCACTGCTGTCAGTGGAACGCAGGGTTGCATTTTCACTGGCGAGCTGTTCCTGCACATACAGCAGATACTGCAGTGCCAGCTGCATGAGGTATACCACACGTCCCAGGTCTGCGGGTTCGGCGGTGCCTGCAAAGTCACCATGGGTGAGGAGGTGCAGCACGCTTTCGAGCGCATCGATATCGGTGGTATGTGCCTTGTGAGGGCGTGGTGAGGGTGTGGTGTTGGTGTATCGTGGTGTTCTGTGTTCTACCATCATACCACATGTTCAGGGTCGACGGAGGAGAGCAGTTCCCACTGCACACGCAGGCTGTGGTTGGAGGCACCATTGTGAGGCATCATCGTGCATAATACATCACGACATCCCTCGACAACACGTCGATGACCGTACCGTTTGGAATCAAAAACGAAATCCGCATCCATGTGCTGTTGCAACTGTGGCATCGTGCACGATACTGGTGCGAGGACACGACACGAACAGGATGATGATGGGATGCTTCAAGTCAACAGCAGGTCGAGTGACACCAGAATGTGCAAATGCATTCCCAACAGAATCACGGTGATTGGACGACAAAAAACAGGTCATTCACACACCATGGTGTTTTTTCCACACACCATCCATGATGGCGGCTGCACTTATTGCTCGCTGTAAATACAATTCACACACATCCTCGTAGCACCCAGCTTGCAGCCCATCACAGCCCGTCAACATGGCGGTGGGTAAGAACAAGCGATTGTCCAAGGGAAAGAAGGGCAGCAAGAAGAAAGCGTACGTCGTTGGCATCGCTGGTGCAGTGCAGCCCGCTCATGCTCCTTGTAGCACCCAGTACAGCCTGCATTTGCACGATATACATGTATAATGCCCACCTGCACAGTGTGGATCCCTTTAGCAAGAAGGACTGGTATGAAATCAAGGCACCGTCCATGTTCAATGTCCGCAACGTTGGCAAGACATTGGTGACCCGCACAGCCGGTACCAAGGTGCGTTGATAATGTATTGGAATGCGTTTGATGCGAATGGGGTGGCATCAGGGTGGCATTGGGTGACATTGCATGACGGCAGCAGCCGCTGATGGTGTGGTACACAACATATATTTCCGCGTTACAGATTGCCTCTGATGGGCTCAAGGGACGTGTTATTGAGGTTTCTTTGGCCGACTTGCAAAACGTACGACTACGATGTTGACGATGCCTTGTGGTTGGCTGCGCACACGCTCTTTCTCATACACAACACCCACTGCATTCACACAGAATGAGGCTGATGCTTTCCGCAAGATGCGCCTGCGCATTGAGGATGTGCAGGGCCGCAACTGCTTGACACAGTTCAACGTATGTGGTTTTTTTTATACACAGCAGCAGTATCGCAGATGTTTCACGTGCAGGTGTATGCACAGCTGTATATACACCATGCTGTACACTCATCATCTCCTATCATTCCGCTTGTCATCATTTCCCTCAACGTCATCATCCCCCTCCACATCACACAACCCCACCCATCACCACATCACCAGGGTATGGATTTCACCACCGACAAGCTCCGCAGCTTGGTGAAAAAATGGCAGACCCTGATTGAGGCTGCAGTGGACATCAAGACCACCGACGGCTACTTTTTGCGTGTGTTTTGCATAGCATTCACCAAGAAGCGCGCAAAGCAGGTCAAGAAGACATGCTACGCACAGAGCAGTCAGATTAGGCAGATTCGCAAAAAGATGTTTGAGATCATTACCAAGGAGAGCACAAGTTGCGACCTCAAGGATCTGGTGGGCAAGTTCATCCCCGAGTCTATCGGTATGTTTTTTTTGGGTGGGGGATGATGATGGTGATGATCATTCATCATCCATGGAACTCGTCCATGATGGTTGTTGCATTTGTCATTACGAACACTCCTATTGACAACAACAACAACAGGTCGTGAGATTGAAAAGTCCTGCGCCGGCATCTATCCCATCCAAAACGTGTACATTCGCAAGGTCAAGGTGCTGCGCACCCCCAAGTTTGACCAGCAGAAGCTCATGGAGATCCACGGGGATTACACAGAGATTGACACTGGTTCAAAGTTGGATCGCCCTGCGGAGGAGACAGAGGAGGTTGCAGCTGCAGAGTAATCTGTTTTCGCGATTGCTTTGTGTGTTGTTGCCACGCCACCCTTGATGTAATGTGTTTCTAATTGATTGTGCCTTAATCTCTGCCTCAAAACTAGCAGCCTCAAAATTGTAGCCTCATAGCCGAATAATGGCAGCACCAAAGCAATATGGCAATCGTATCCTCGTGGTCGGTGGGATTGGTATTTTTTCCGTGGGCACGTACATCGCGCTGAAACTCAGGGAGCAGGCACAGGCCCATCCATTGATCAATGCATTGCAGATCAAACCAGGCAATATGTTTGATGATTTTGCAGACGATTATGACAACAGCTGCAGGTTGCCCGAATTTGCTTTGGGCATCAACTGGATGCGCTGGTGGCTCCTGCGCAAGGCCAAGGTATACATCCATGCTACATACACATTCATCATGCTACGTACACATTCACCAGCTTGCATTGAGATTGAAAAGTACACCCCCACAGGGTCACGTGCTCGAGGTTGCAGCAGGTACAGGTCGCAACTTGCAGTACTACCAACCCAAGCAGGTGCACAGCCTCACCCTCCTCGACTCTTCTGCTGCCATGCTCCGCAACGCCGCGCTCAAGGCGAGGGACGGTGTAGCGTATCCAGAATGCCCGCCCGCCAATGCCCTTGTACCATTGTGTGTTGATGTGGTGATGGGTGTTGAGTGTGTACGACATCCCCACATACACATACCCACAGCATATGCTCCCGCACCCACAACAGACGTGAGCAGCCCGCCAATGGCATTGTCTATGTAGTCCAGGACGCACAGCGCACAACATCCTCCTGCACGTCCACCACCTGTCACGCGTCCCTGGGCTCCCTCACCCGTGTTGCTCGACAACACGCCAAAGACACCGCAGCCATGCGTGCGGCCTTTGCTGCTGCCTATCCCCAAGCATCCATGGCAACAACACCCATGGTTGCAGCTGCCGAGGCGTTTACGGGGGGGGTGCGGCACACCCAGCATTTCCCATCCCGAGAGGAGGCGGAGATGCTTAGGGCACGTGCTCGGGAATTTGCAGAGGAATTTCAGAGGGGAAAAAAACAAGGGGGGGGAAAGCAAGGGGAGGAAAGGGATGGGGAGGACAGCCATGCGTGTTGTGTGCAGCAGGGGTTGTATGATTCGGTGGTGGATACTTTTGGGTTGTGTTCAGTGGCAGACCCTGTTGCCGTGGTCAATGTATGTGTGGTGTTGGGGTTGAAGTGTTGTTGTTGTTGCTGTTGTTGTTGTTTCAATGCACACATACAATACACACACGTACAAGACACACACATCCAACACACACACACACGTCCAACACACACACATCCAACACACGCACAACACACACACGCACAACACACACACGCACAACACACACACACACGTACAAGACATACACGTCCAACACACATACAAGTGCAATACACACACATACGCATGTGTTCTTCACCCCCAAAACACACACAGGAAATGGCAGCGGCATGTAAACCTGATGGGCGTCTGCTGTTGTTAGAGCATGGATTGGGTATGGATTGGACACAGGACACATTGTTTCGTTCCAGTAGAGCACATGAATTGAGATATGGGTGTGTACTCAATAGAGACCTGGATGACATCATGGAAAAGGTGTGTGGGTGGTGGTGGGGGCATGCGTGTGAATGATGTGTGTGAATGATGTGTGCATTGCATCATTCTCCCATCATTGAGTGGTGTTGAGCACATTGATGGGTGTGTATTCATCACTGCAGTTGCCCCTCCCCCTCCCCCATTATTCACCCCCCTCACCGATCCCCTTCACCCATCCCCTTCACCCCCGCCCCTTATTCACCCCCCTCTTCATTTCCACAGGCCGATGTGCAGGTGCTGTCACACCAAAAGTGGTTGTTTGGGTTGTTCCACTTGATAGAGGCACGACCACAAGCAGCAATACAAGGGGCAGACTTGGGCAGTGCATACAGACAAGTGGAATAGGGGAGTACACATAGAAAAGAGGTGTTGGAGTATTGAAAACGTGTATAGATAGTGCAGGTTTTTGTTTGACCTCAATAGTACCCTCAGCATTGTTACACATGATTGTTACACATGATACAATTCATTCTGCTCGCACATGCATACATCACATGCATGCACAACTCATTTCCAGGACATGCACGTCTCTCTGCAACACACCATGTTGGTGCATATGCCAGCCACCTGCATACACTGTCATGGTCCATCAACACTTGATCATGCAGGATTATAAATACACACAACAATAGTCTAGGGTGACCACACACAAGAGTAGTCTAGGGTGACCACACACAACAATAGTCTGGAGTGACACACACAACAATAGGCTAGGGTGACCACACACATAAAAGTAGCTAGAATAGCTCTAGACTAGCTTTTTTGACCACATAGAGGCTTCTGTACATGCAGGGTGCAGTGAGCAGCATGGGCAGTAGTATGCTCACTTGCATGTGCCTTGATTGCACCACCACCACTGCAACACCCCTGCTACTTGCTTTTCGGATTGGTTTTGTTGCTTTTCGCATTAACACGTGCTGCAATAATAAACATGTCCTGCACCCCTGCTACTTACTTTTCGCTGCATATGCTGCAATGCTCTGTGCAGCATCCACCCCAGTTAGATAGGCACCATGTGTATACCCGTAATACTTGCTGGTGGTACCCTCACCTGCGAAAAACAGGCGGCCCTCTAGCGGGGCACGCACACGGTCAAAGTCACGTGCTGTGCACCCAACTGACATAAAACTGTGATGATGATGGTGCATTATGATGGTGTATTTTGAGGGTGAAGAAAACATGTGTGTGTACATGTGCAGCGAACACTGACCACATGAAATCAACACTTCGTGCACACAACCACCAACACCTCTGTGCACACACACACACACACACACACACACCATCATACAAAACAACCAACCAACCTGTATGCGCCACACGAATACGGATCAGATGCCCAGCGACTGGTGATGACCTGTGCTGGTGCGTCAGGTACACATTCTGCACCAAGCATGCTCTTCAGGTGTGTTGTTGCAAGGGCACCAATGTCAGTGTCAGTCATGCGCTCCAGGGTACGTCCATATTCACCAGAGTTCACACAGAGCAGGACCGGTACGTTGAATATGGCGTGCATGTTGATAAACAACAACTGTGTGTAGAGGTAGTGGTGGTGGTGGTGATGGTGATGGCGATGGCATATATGGTATCATTATGATGTCAATCCACCCTCCCATCCTCTTGAATGCACCGCACCACTCCTGTATCAGCCCCCCCTCTACCCACACCCTCCACCCACACCATCCTCCACCGACACCCTCCCTCCTCCAGCCCCACACCACCAAACACAACATACCCATGTACGACGCTCCCCATCCCCAGGCAGCCGAGCAAAAAACTGTTTATCCCTATGCTCTTCCCCCCAAAACACCTTGTCATATACCAAAAACGTCTTGTGATAGCACCCCACCCCGATACGGCCCAGTGCTTGGACCTTGCAGTCGGGAAGGGGTGGGTCAAAGGCAACGTGTCCCGCCTTGAGCACACCATTGGGCAGCGTGCACAGCGCAAAACGGCTGGTGTACTCTTGGCCAGTGGAGGTGGTGGTGATGACGGCGCTGCTGGTGTAGCTCACATGCTGTACCCTGTTGATGTGTGTGGGTTGGTGGGTTGGGGGGATGTGGAAGGCGGGGGTATGGGAGAGAGAAAAAGTACGTGTGCAGAAAACGAGGGGGGGAAAACACACAGGAATACAAATGTATACAATTTGGAACACAATGTACATACAAGTGCATACAATTTGTAACAACTATGTACGCAGGAGCACACCATATATACGCACACCATATATACGCACACCATACATACGCACACCATACATACGCACACCATATATACGCACACCATATATACACACATCGTATATACACACACCATAAATACGCACACCACCATATACAAACACACCACCACCCATCATTGTATCATTATCGTACCGTGTGTTGAGCTGCACATCGAGTCCACTAGCCAACACTTTGGGCACCTGTGCATACCCCTCCACAAACAGCTGCTCCTGTCCCCCAAAAGCACACCCATGCGCATCCTCAAAGCGGCATGCAGAGAGTGTGTAGGCGTCTGTGTTATCAAATTTCTCCATCATGGCGAGATGTATCTGCAATACCTTGCCACCCACACCCTGCAAGTGCCAGCGCTTGGTGGTGCGGTCGGCAATGGCTTGCACATCAATGTCTGTGGTTTTTTATGGTGTTTGTGTTGGTGGTATTGACGGTGTTTGTTGTATGATGTTGATTGTGGTGGGTGGTGGTGACATGTGTACACATACGGATGCTCCACAAAAGTAGGTACACACATGTATGCTCTGCACAAAACAACAACAGTATGTGTACAATTCCCCCCATTCCCACACACAAACCATATACCATCAGTGCTCCTGTTGTTAAACAACTTGTAAAAAAACAATTCGAGTCGAAACAGAAAGATGGCGGCATGGCCCACCATCCACTCCCATGTGGACAGCTGTGCACCTGGTGCCTTGAACACAGCCACCTTGGACATGTCTGTGGCGACTCGAACAATGCCAGCAGCATCGGACATGGCAGCGACAGGGTTGTGTGTGGTGCCATGGATCCATGAGGCCCCCAGCTCTGCCGCAAATGTGGTGCCGTTGATGGTGATTGGTTGCGTGCAAATGCGACCACCGATCCTGTCACGTGCTTCTAGGAGCACGACAGACAAGCCCTTGGCTTGCAGCTCCCGCGCTGCGGCTATGCCTGCCATACCAGCACCATAGACAACCACGTCGTGGGTGAAATTGGTTGTGAAATTGGTTGCATTGGACGTAATGTCGTCGTGTAATGAATCTAATGAATCAGAGCGTGCTAGGGAAAAGGAATTGACGTCGGAACGCTCAGAACGAGGCGAAATGTGGCTGGTCATTTGGATGTGTTGGAGGGGATGACGTGTTGGAGGAAATGTGTTGGTGGCGTGAGTGTGGAGTATGGTGTGTATTGCACCAATGCAGTCGTGCGTACAACTAACGTTGAGGGGGCAGTGTTGTATAACCTATGTTGGTGTGCCTATGGTGTTTTGTTTTTTTCGAGCACGATCATACAAACCAACAGCATAATCAGTACTGCATTACAATTCATTACAAGCCCCCTTGCCATTCCGGGCACAAGTGTGCCAACTGGTTGGGAGTGCATCTTTACAAACAGCACTTGGTACGGCACAAAACCCTGCTGTATTCAGCCCCTTTTGTACTTGTGCTATACGGTGGTAATAGAAACAACAGACGAGCAGCCACAGAAAACCCTGGTCGGTTTTACCAATTCAATTCCAGCATCTTGGTATAACATCTTGTTGGGATGGCCTCACAACGTGCACGACACAAAAACAAGGTATCACTGCTCAGTCATACCACCATCACCCACTCCACCGTATACAAATCACATAAACCCCACCAGGAAAATGCGGCACCAGATCTCACATCATCCTCTGATCACACCAAGCTGCAGCAGCAAGTGTTATCTCTTGGACTTTTAGTAAAGGAATTGAGTGTGCAAGCGCACAATGCAACAGCTCGCGCAGAGTCCACCCACCAAGAGCTGCTTCAACTACGTGACATGGTGTTGGACGTGTGCAGCACCATGAAAACCCTCCAAAAGCAACAACGTATGCTTCTTGTCATACTTGCTTTGTACTGCACACCGTCACAAACCTCGTCAACTCAGTAACAAACCTCATCACCACAGCACCACCACCACCAGCAACCACAAGCCAGGCAGTGCAAACAGAGGATGTGTCCCCCCCTACTACCACCTCACAACCCACCACCACACCACCGTCCTCCACCATTGTATGGGGCACCCCCGTTGCAGCAGCATCTACACCACCACCACCACCGCTACCCTCTTTTCTATCCCCACCCCCCAGCAGCACCACCACATGGCATCAGCATCCCCCATCCCAACGCCTCGAGTTGCTCTCCCCACCACCCAGCGCCCCTCGTGCGATGGCTGCAGCATCACGGTTGGATCGACGACTTGCAGAAGCAGCAGTGGAGGGATATTATGCTGGGTGTGTGAGTGGCAACGTGTCTGATGTCGGGGGGCATGATGAGGCGGGATCCCCATCATGTGGTGGCAATGCAACGCCTGGTGTAGAAAACCACCCACATCACTCCATGGAGTATGCCTCTGGTGTGCATCAACGCAGCTCGCAACGAGGTATGAAAAAGAAAAAAAATGGGACGCCTCTTATGTGCATCATCCTCTTCACCATCCTCATCATCCCTCCCTCCCCCGATCAGGTGCCCCTTTGACAGGGACCCCCACCTCTCGCCAGGAGGCAGCCATATGGCAGCGACTGCACCACGCAGCAGCAGGGTCCAACCCCAGCAGTAGGCCATCCACTGCTGCCAGCATGGGTGGGGGGAGTGGGGGGGCAGCAGGGCGGCGACAGCGGCTGGCACAGTTGAGAAGTGAACTGCTTGGGGGGGGTAGGGGACTGTGATGAGGAGGAGGACAAGGAGGAGGATGGGTGTGGGTGTGCATGGGGTGTGAAAAAAAACTGTCTGTGAAAAAACCTGATTCATCATTATTGGTACAATTGTTGTTGTTGGTTTACACTACTGTACTGGTGGTGGGGTACATCAGTATGCACCTGTGCAATCAAAAAGGTGCTGGCTGCATTACATCGCACACGTGCACAGCGTGCAGTAACAAAAAACATCACCACCCTTTTTCTTGTGAAAAAATGCGCACATGTCATATTGTACACACACTCGCAGCATGATGATAGTAAAAGATGCACATGATGGAAATTCGGTGGGGGTTGAAAGATATTGTAACACACATATTGTAAGACATTGCCCAAAAACACAAGCAACAGCATGGTGCTTGATGGTTTTCCACATATAATGCATCCACACGCATGTCGGCTGGGAAATACACGTGTTACACAACATAAAAACAAGACAAGATATCGCAATCATGCACACATCCCTCGTCACATGTTTTACAACTCCCACTCTCACACAGCACTGCCATGTGTGTCCCCCCCCATGACACACCTGACTCTATACAACGTGGGGGGTTTCATCATCATTATCATCAACTTGCCTGCGCACCACCACATCTTGTAGCACTGCAGGGGTAGCAGTAGCAGTGCCAGCATGGCCACCAGCCACGTCTTCCGCACCACCTACAGCAGAAGTAGCAGTACCATTCACCCCCCCATGTGTAACCCCATTGATAGCCCCCCCATGTGTACTCCCATTGATACCCCCCCCATGTGTACCCCCATTGGTGTCTTTGTGGTGTGCCCCCCCATCCTTGGGGGCTGGGCGTGTCTCTGGTACCAATTGTAGTGCACTTGCTGCTCCAGGGTGTGTGTGGGAGGGACGAGTGGAGGGTGGGTGTCGACGCCATGGTATGCAGTGATACCAACGTGTGTGTGCCTATGTTGATGAGTGGGTGTGTGGAGGTGGGGAGGTTGTTTTGGGGGAGGTGACAGCAGGAGCATGGGTGTGTTGACATACATATACTGACACAAGCACATACATGCACACCAGCACATACACACACATCAAGACACACACACATATACATAGAATCACATACTCACACAAGTACATACACACATATTCACATAAGTATATAAACACAACACAAGCACACACACACCACACACACCTCTTCCCCCAATGGCAGAAATCGTTCCCTCTTGAACCTCAACATGGTATACCCGACACAATGGTGCACTAGTAAACACGCCAAGAGACCCACATAGGCTTCCCATAGCTGCCTGTGTGTAGGTCAACATCATGAGGTGGGAGGTCAACATCGTGAGGAGGTGGGAGGTCAACATCATGAGGTGGGAGGTCAACATACATGCATGTGGTGATCAATGACAGTGGTGTACGCCGGTATGTTGAACATAATGATAATACACACCAACAAGCACGATGATGATGAGTATTATAACCCACACCAACAAGCATACCCATCCCCCCTTCACCATCAACACTCCCCACAACCATAAAACACACTCCCCCCCCCACATAAAACACTCTCCCCACATACAACATACCATCCACCGTATCCATATCTCCTCAACACCTGATCCCCAGTATGCAAACACCCTGGAGCAGGAATCCATGATTGACACTCCCCACCATTACTGGGGTTGTACACATTGCACACATTCTCACAGTCAAAGCAGCATTCTCCCTGCAGTTGACTAATCATCAGACCAGCAAATGCATAATAGACAAAGGAGAGGTATTTTATCCATGCCAACCAGACAGGGATGGAGTCGGAGTTGATGTAGAAGCCACCTGGTGGGGTGTGTTTGTTGTATGTGGGTGTGCTGGGTGTGCTGGGTGCACATTGGTACGTCATGGTATGTGTGTGATATGTGGTGTTGTTGTGAGAGCATAGCTGTGTGCTGCATAGAGAGTATGGTACCCACACACTCCATACAACAATCCAAAAGCACAACATCCATGCAATACCCTCACACACCATACCCTCACACACCATACCCTCACACAAAACACCCCCTCACACAAAACAACCCCTCACACACATACCAAACAGGATAAGAACAATGGTGACAAATGGTGCAAGTGCAAAAGCCAGCTTCTCAGTAGTTACCATGGCAGATACCGCTATACCCAAGCCCTGGGCGGTCAACGCGGTCAATATGATAATCGACCAACACAGGAAAAATTGGCGAGCAGTGGGGGCGAGACCAGCCCTGTGGAGGTGATGGGTGGGTGGGTTGGGGGTGATGGGGTGGGGTTATGCAAGGGTGGTGGGGTGATGAATGGGTGTATGAGTGGGTGCTGAGGGGGTGTGCACAACTCCATACTTGCCCTCACGCATGTGTACATAAAACCATGTTGTTCACCAACTCAAAACACAGCCCCTCTTTGCCACATACATCCAATACACACCACCAACACAACCCTCAGCACATCCCCAAAACTCCCATGTACATCCCACATACATCCCACATACATCCAATACACAATAGACGCAAATATGAGGGTAAACACAACCCTCAGTGGTGCCTCACTAATCATCTTCGACACGTAATAACTGGATACACGATATGTCTTAGAGGCACGCTCTCTATTCACTACTTGCTTCTCTGCTGGGAACGTGTTGAGCACAGACATGAGGTTCTGTGTGTGGTGTGTGTGTGTGAGGGGGGAAGGGGGGTGCTTGGGGGATGTCTGAGTGTGATGTACATAGTGCGTCACCCCATGTACTGCCAAAACAACGTCAACCCATGTATTGCCAAAACAACAGTAACCTTACCGAGAATGCTGCAAATATGGAAATGAAAAACAACAACCCAGTGATGTTTTGTATCCCCTGTAAGTATATACATGTGTGTACATATACATGTGTGAATATATATATATATATGTATATGTGCATGGTGTGTATTGAATGTATATACAAGCACATGGTGTTTATTGAATGTATATACATAGTGCACCCCTCTAAACACCCAAACACACATTTGCTGACGTACAAGCACGCACACAGACACCCCCCAAAGAGGGAAGAAGAACACACACACACACACACACACACACACACACACACACACACACACACACACACACGTGCCGATGTACCAGCACACAAACACACGCCCTGTCTGAAAAAACGCACCCCACAGAAACAAAACACAAAAACACACCTGCTGGTTCTTCTCAGAGGAGGAGTACAGCACCCCCAGTATAATACCAATCACCAATGTTTGCATCAACGTCACTATGAGGGGCATCCTATCCCGTAGCACCTGTTTGGTTGCACGTATATACAACACTGCAAATTGCTTGATCCATGGTGCAGCAAAGTTGAATTCCTCACTGAGGTCATCGAGGCGGCCTAAGGAACGCAGCTCCACTGAACGTAGGGTCTTGGGGGGGGGGTGGGGGGGGGAGTGTGTGGAGGAGGGGTGTGGAGGAGGGGTGTGAGGGTGGTGTGTAGAGAGTGTGTTGTGTAGAGAGGAGAGAGCGTGGCTGTTGGGTGAGTGTATGCGTGTGTGTGTGTGTGTGTGTGTGTGTCGTGTGTGTGTGTGTGTGTGTGTGTGTGTGTGTGTGTGTGTGTGTGTGTGTGTGTG
>VFQP010001581.1_pt1 | contig 29745 bp, 24 predicted proteins | sample 3512351 | NCBI WGS metagenome assembly VFQP01 (sample SAMN10412372, study PRJNA504923) | tailings metagenome | isolation source: Relicate 1 Philex TSF1 revegetated site | place: Philippines: Tuba, Benguet | collected 2017-08-29
CGCGTGCGCGCGTAGAGCGGTGCGGAGGTTGCGTGGCTGCGCTGAGCTTTTGGGGCCGGTGCTGGCGCATGCGCGGCCGCATGGGGGGGGGGCGGACGCGCACCGTCGCTTCTTGGCGGTGGGCCCCTCTGCAGCAGCGGGGGAGATGGCCTCCGGATCTGCCTGCAAGCATGCGGCGCGTCGGGCGGGCGACGCGTGGGCGTCTGGGCCGGTCGGGCGGTCGAGGCGCTCTGCTGCTCGGCTCGCATGGTGTGGGCTCCCATCGTGGGCCTCCAGCGAGGGCGAGCGAGCTGGTGCGCAAGCGCGTGCTCCCTTGGCCCAGCGGCCAGCGCTGCTCGCCGCGGGGCTGGGGGAGCTGCCACACGGCTTGAACGCCGCGCGAGAACACATGTCTGCGCACCATCCTGCGAACTCGACGATCAGGCCGCTCTGCTCGCGCTGGGACGACGGCGAGCGATGCAGCCTGCGCAGGGCGCCCGCTCCAGCTGACCTCCGCGCCTCCTGAGCGCTCCTGGGGACTCAAAAACCGGCGCGCAAGCCTCCGCCGCTCCGGGCGTTCAACCACGCCACCGCGCGCGACGGCGATTGCGTCGATGGGAGGAAGCGTGCCTCGGTAGTGCATGCCAGCCGTTGCGGGGCGTTTGGCCGGGGGCGCGCGATCTTTCCATCGAGGCCCAGCAGTTTCAACAAGTGAAGAATCAGCAAGAGGGCAGCACCTCACCACCACCACCAAACAGCGCGGTGCGCAGCAAGGAGGTGGCCTCCCGCCGCTCTCCCGCCCGCACCAGCTCGGCCAGCCACGGCAGACCCGTCTTGAGCAGCAGGGCGACCTGCCTGGCGCCCAGCCGCGTCTGCACCGCCTCCACCACCTCGGCGCAGCTGAGCGGCGCCTCTGCGCCCGGCGCCTCCGACTTGGGGCTGGCCAGAGCGGCCGCGGCCAGTTGCAGCACCAGAGGCCGCAGCCGCCCCAGCAGCTCCCACCGCTGCGCCTCCTCGTCGCCGCCCTCCCCGCCCTCCTCCGAGGAGCTCTGCGGCGCTGGGCTGCCCGCTGACGTGGACGCCGCCGGGACGGGGGGCTCCAGCGCCTCCCCAGCGTCGGCGGCCCACCCTTGGGTGGAGCACCCAGCAGCGGCAGGTGCGCCCTGCTGGCTGCCGCAGGACGCCGCCTGCGGTGCCGCGCCGGCGCCCTGCCAGTGAGGAAGCTCGTGGCGCGCGCCCGCCGCTGCTGCGCCGGGCCAGGTGGCCCGCCTCAGGCTGCACACCACTAGGGCGGCGCTGCGCAGCTCCTGCTGCTCCGCCTCGTCGCGCCACTGCTGCTGCTGCTGCTGCTGCTGGAAAGGCGGGGCGGGGCCGCTCTGGTGCCGCACGGGCGCAGTCGCGGCGGGCGGCACGATGGCAAACGTGGCCGGAGCGGGCGCGGCGTCCGGTCCGCTGCTCAGCAGCAGGCGCCGCCGCTTCAGCACATCGCCGTCGCCTGCTGCGGGCGCCGCCGTGTGGGCCGCCGGCACAGTGGCCAGGGCCGGGTTGGGCACGGGGCGCTTGTGCGGGTGCATCGGGGGCAGGCCGTTCACGATGGTGGGCCACGGCTGCGTCTTGTGCGGCGGTGGCGCAGGGGGTGGGGCGCGGCCCCTGCCGCCGCCGGCGACGAGCGCCAGGGTGTTGGGCGCCGCGTGCGGCACGGCCAGCGAGCGTGCGGGCGGTGCGCTGGGCGCGGCGGTGCGCTGCCGCTGCAGGCAGATGCTGGCGGGGGGCAGCTTGGCTGCGGGCGGGGGCGCGTGCTGCACCCTGGGAGGCAGCACGGGGCCGGGCGGGTGGGCGGGGGCGGGCCGCGCCAGGGTGGTGCTGAGGTGCGGTGGCGGTTGGTGAGGAGCCTGAGCCAGCGCGCTGGGGTGGTGGTGCTGCTGCTGCTGGGCGGTGAGTTTGGCCGCCACTTCCTTGGCCAGCTGCTCCGCCGACGTGGTGCCGCGCTGCTTCATGAGCAGCCGGCCCAGCAGCAGCATGTACTCGCGCGTCGCCACCGCTCCTCTGGCGGCTGCGTCGGCGGCGCTGGGCCCGTGCAGCTGTTGAGGCTGAGGGCACACCATCCCTGCGGCGGTGAGGCGCGGCCGCACAAACTCGTGGGCGGCGCGCGGCGCGGCGACAGGTGGCTGTGGAGCGGTGATGGCTGGGGCAGGAGCGTGCCCCAGCGGAGGTGGCCACGGGCCAGAGGACAAGAGCATGCACCTCTCACCTCTGAGCGCGGTGCGCGCCCGCTCGGAAGCCAGCTGCTGAGGGGCAGTCGTCGCGTTCATCGATGAACTCGAACAGGCGGGAGGTAGCAGCTGGAGGAGTTGAGCGCGGGCAGCAACGCCCTGAGCGACGCCCTGGATGGCCTGCGAGCTGCGGCTCGGCCGGAAGTCGACGAGCGCCTCTGCGCGCTGCTGGGTGATGGGCTGCGTGATGGGCTTGGCTGTCTGCGCTAAGAGCACCCGGCTGGCACGGCGCGAGGCAAGCTACCTTTCACGCAGCGGTGAAGCGATGTGCTTTCTCGCTGTGCTTTTGCTGCGTTTCTCTCGCGTGTTCGTGAGCAAACTGGACCGACAGCTGGAGCTGCCGTTCGGGCCAGCGCGCCGGGCAAAAGCAGGGGACGATCCATCACCACCACGCATCACTCAGCTCTCCCTTCTTGCGCCTGGGCATCATCACCACCGCCAGCCCCTTCTGGCTGCAGCGTGTGGTCGAACGCCTTGAACTTGGCCTTGAACGCCTCTGTCCGCTGCTCCTCCTCGGCCGGCTCCACCGTGCACGCCTTCCACTCGGCGCGCTCGGGGCACCCCGCCAGGCCCGCCAGCACGTCGCGACCGAGGTTCATCGGCCACTTTTCGTCTGCGCGGCGGTGTGCACACCACGCCCACCCCAGCACGTGAGCACGTGAGCTTTCGCCTCCCCCCCCGCTTCCCCCCCCAATCCACACACACTCGGCACCTCTCGCACCTCTCAAGATGGGCCGCACGAGCCGCGTGCCGTCGGGCAGCATGGCCATGAAGTACTCGCAGTCGCCCACGGCGCCCTGCAGCGCCACCTGCCCGCTGCTGCCCGGCGCCGGCTCGGGCACTGGCGTCAGCGTGTAGCCCGCCGCCTGCGCCGCCTGCTGGAAGGCCTGCCGCGCGCCGGCGCCCGCCGCCGCGCTCACGCCCATCACGTTGACGTGGCAGTGGTTGCCGCCGCTCTTGCGCAGCGAAAGGTAGCGCTCAAACGCCACCAGCACCTTGCCGCTGCTGGCGTAAAAGCTCCGCAGCGACGACAGGTACCGCTCCACCTGAGCGACAGAGAGTGTGGGTTGTTGCGATGTGAGGCGCGAGGAGTGACGAGGTGCGAGGCCGGGTGCACGCGACAGGCCATATGGGTGGGTTGCAGGCGCCTCACCTCGGCGTAGCACGAGGCCGGCATGCTGGCCAAGGAGGGGAAGTGGTCGACCGCCACCACCAGCACGTGCAAGTCGGTGATGGGCCCCTGCGAACAAGGATAGGGGCAGGAAGCCACCTGAGCTCGCACAGCCACACCGCAAGCAACGCCGTCCCACCACGCCCTGGGGACTGGTCACCTTGTCGAGGGCAATGTAGGCCTCCTCGCCCACGCTGGCCACCAGGGACAGGTCCACCGACGCCGAGCCCAGGCAGAACCAGCACCCGTCCACCGCCTGGCCCAGCGGCCCGGCTGGCTTGCGCCCGCCTGCGCAACCAAGACGAGGCGCACGGGAGCGCCGTCCCCCAGCTTGGCATTGCACGCTCAGAGGCCACGAGGGGGCTGCGCAGACTGGGCGGCGGCGGCGAGGCGCACCCGTGGCGGTGGCGGCGTCCACCTGGATGGTGCGCCCCAGGAAGTCCGAGTTGTGCAGCTGCAGCGCCTTTTGCGCCGCGTGCTTGCTGTCAAACTGCACCGTCACCCAGCTGTGCACGCGGCCGTCGGGCCCGGCGCCGCGCACCACGTCCACCACCTGCACGCAGCAAGCCCCCCGGGGCGCACGCTCGGCCCGCCGCTGCGTCTGCTGCAGCATGGTGCGCTGCCCAACGCAAGCACGCCGCGCTGCTCCGCTCGCGCACCTTGCCGGCTTGGGAGAAAAAGTGCACAATCTCCGACTCGGTGGCGCGGAAGGGCATGTTGCGCGCGATGACGGTGGCGTACGGGTCCCGCACCACGTCGGTGCGCCCCACGATGACGGTGGGCGCCTCGCGCCGCCCGCCCTCGCCACCCTCCCCGCCGCCCCCGCGGCCGCCCTCGCCGTCCCGCCCGCCCCGCCCGCCGCGGCCCCCCCGCCCGCCCCGCCCGCCCCGGCCCCCGCGGCCCATGGTCCACCGCCACTCGGACCCGTCCGGCAGCGCCTGCGCAGCGACCAGCCGCGCCCAACGACACACGCACGCGCCAATCCTCAGAGGTGTGAGCGTGGCGGCGGTGGCGTTGAGACGTGCGTGTGCGTGGCGGCGCGCCTGCAAGTCGTCGGCGGGGCGCTTGGTGCCGCGCTGCTGCTGCTCCTTGGCCAGGTCAAAGGGGCAGGGCGTGCTGCCCTCGGGCACGGCGGCCAGCGCGTCGGGGTCCATGGAGGCGGCGGGCACCAGGCCCAGCGCGTGCAGCGACTTGGCCTTGCCTGCGCCAGGTGCGGCGGCGCGGGGGCACGTCGCGAGCGGTGGCCGCCAGGAAGCTGCAGGAACGGCGAGCGGGGCCCAACAGCAGGGCCATCATCCGCGTAAACTCTCTGCGTCGCCAGAGGCACCGCGCGCTCTCACTGGGGTTGTCGACGTGCGCCAGCGAGATGAAGCGCGTGGCGCGGGGCCCGGCGCCCAGGTCTCTGTTGGTGTAGGGCAGCCGGGCGTAGTGGCAGTCCACGCCCCCGGCAAAGTGGTACCTGCACCACCGTGCGCACGGGCCATGGTGGCGATGGTGGCTATGGAGCCCACTGCCCGCTCGCGGCGAGGCTGGGAGGCCCGGCGCACCTGGGCCGCGCCAGCGCGGCGATCTCGGCCACCACCGCCGAGCCCTGCTTGGCGGCGTCCGGCAGGTCAATGGGCGCCAGGTTGGCGGGCACGCCTGCACGCAGCACCGCCCTCTCTCGACCCTTGGGCAGGCGCGCTAGCGCCCTGGAAGGGCAGCCCAGGGTGTGGTCCATCGAAGTGCGCCGCCGGCCCCACCACCACAGCAGCAGAGTCGCGAACGAGGCCACCGAGGGCGCACCGAGGGCGACGGCCTTTGGCCACTCGTGCGTGAGCAGCAGGTCCACCTCGCCCTCCAGCTCGCTGAGCGCCTGCTTGAGCTGCGCCACCTCTCGCGCCGTGTAGTAGGGGCTGAAGGCAGAGGCGGCCGCTGACGGCTGGTGCGACGCGCTGGGCAGCGCCGGCTCGGCGTGGAAGGCGGCGGCGTGGTAGCTGCCGTCCAGGAAGGCCACGGTGAGCCCCGCCACCTTGGTCTGCGCGCGGCGGGCGGCGGGAGGGCGTGCAGCTTGGGGCGTCCTGACGGCACGCAGCCTGGGTGTGATTCCAGCGCGAGCGCGCGGGCGGGGACTCACGACGCCTGCGCGGCCCAGGTAGCGCAGCTTGGCGTCCGAGGCCGGGAGCGCCTCGAGGATGGCGCCGCAGCCGCCGCCAAAGCCGCCGATGAAGTAGGTGGGCACGGGCAGCTGCGCCTCGCCCGTCACCACCGACACGAGCCAGTCGTCCGGGTCGGCAGAGCTCTCGCCCAGGCCTGGCCAGCGTGTGGCGCGTGCATGCGCAGGCGGGGGCGGTGAGGAGGCCTCCAGTCACTGGCAACACGCTTGAGGACGCCGCGGCACACAGCACGCACCGAAGAACTGCCCGACGCAGAAGAGCGCCTCCGCCCCGACCTTCTTGTTGGCCGCCTCCACCTTTTTCATCAGCGCCTGCACGTTGCCCTTTGGCGCGCCGCTGAACAGCACCTTGATGCTGCCTGCATCGCCCATGCTGGATCGACGACGGGCGTGTCGGCAAGCGTGCACCGAGCGCCGACAGCTGCAGCGAGTGAGACGAGCTACGCTGCAGATCGATGTGCACGCATCGACATCTTGCGCGGCGCCCGCTGCAGCTCGATCGCATGCGGAATGGCGGCTTGCGGATCGCGTAACGCGAAGAGCAGGCGCTCACACGCGTTCAGTGCGCCCAGCAGCATTGCCTCCTTCTTCCTGTGCCTTTTCTCCTCTCAGTCCCAGCACACACAGGGCGGGCGCAGCACGCGTGCATCCGCGATGGCGATGCGGCAGCTGCTCAGGTGCTCTGTACTGGACTCCATCACGCAGCACCTTGCAGCACAAGCACAGCCGTGCTGCTGGAGCAGCCGATCAGGCACGCTGCTGCACCCCATCGTGCGGACCGTCGCGCACACGGCCAGCAGGGAGGGCGGCTTCAGGCCAGAGACGGAGCGGTGAGGTGGCTCCAGCGACGTGAGCCACGACTGCACTCGCCTTGGCCATCATGGGCCTGCCAGCACTGCCTGGGCGCCCCCAACCACGCAGGCTCGTCGCCAACTTGTTCAAGGCGTCGCTGCTCCTCATCTCGGCGCCGCTAGCGGGTGCGTCGGCTGCTGGTTGTGGCTATGATCCAGCGCTAGCATCATCACGGGATCCCGTGTTGCAACTCCACGGCACCGGCCCGCCCTCGTCCTGCGCCGCAGGCGGCGTGGTGCTTGACCAGCTGCTGCTCCCGGGCGTGGTCAGAGGGCTCAAGGCCACAGAGGGACCGGCGGCGGCACAGGAGAAGGCGGTCCGCAACATCAAGGTGAGCCATGATTCGGGGAGCGTGCAGGTCGCAGTGGATGGTGCTGGCCTTGATGACGGTGGCCATGGCGGTGATGGCTCGCAGGCGTACGTGTGGACGTCGTCGCTGGCAGGCCGCTTCGCCACCATGGGCGGCGTCACGGCGCTGCTGGCGCTGCTGGAGCGGCCTCTCACGCCGGCGACGGCGGCAGCGCTGGCACCTGCCATCACCACGCTCATAGAGCACGACGCCACCTTGCAGGCGCTCATCAAGGTGCGGGCACGGGTCCGCGTCATCAGCCATCGCGTACCTGCAGATCGCGATGCTGCGCCGCACGCACAGGGTTGCCTGCCCCGGCACCGCCCTTCACCACACTGCGCAGGCGGACGCTGTGGGCAAGCTGGAGCACGCGCTGCGCTCTGGCTTCATCCCTGGCGGCGCCGCCAGCGACGTGTTCAACGCGTACCTCGATGTCCACGCGGCCCAGCGCCTGCGCGCCCCCTCACCCTCGGGAAGGCAGCAGCAGGGGCAGAAGCAGCAACAACAACAGCAGCAGCTGAAAGACCCTTTGCGCTGGAGGGACGTGCAAACTTGAGGGTCTCTCTGGAGGTAGAGCATGCGCACTTCGACCTCACCTCCAGACGCAACGAATTCGAAAGCCACTCTAGCGGCAGCAGCGCCCTCTGCCACACACCACACACTCACGCTCTGAAGCGAGGCAGCGCGCTCGAGTGCTTCTCACGAGCTAGGGCGACGGTGGTGCATCGGCGCTCCCATTGGCGCACAGCAGCAGCGGGGAAGCGCCAGCAGCGGCAGGATGCTCAATTCACGCAAGAAGGAGGTGAAGAAGGGCATTGACGCGGAGGAGGCGCGGCGCAAGCGCGAGGAGAACATCATCGAGCTGCGCAAGAGCAAGCGCGATGAGAACCTGCTCAAGAAGCGCCAGACGTTCGCCACGCCCCAGTACGCGCTGGAGGACAGCACCAAGCACACGGCCGGCTCCCAGCGGGTGCGCGGGCGCCTGGGCTCTCCCGACAGCTGCTCCGCGGGGTGCTCCCCTTGTCGCGAGATCGCGCGGTCGCGCCCCACCTGGCAAAACGCCTCCTCCCTGTGCCTGGCCCCCGCACGCGCAGCTGGACGAGCTGCCCATGATGGTGAACGGCGTCTTCTCCTCCAACGTCCAGGAGCAGTACGAGGCCACGCAGAAGTTCAGGAAGCTCTTGTCCATCGGTGAGAGCAGCCCCTCCCCGCCAGCGGAGCAGCGTGCCTGGCCCGCCGTGCGATGCCTCGGAGCAGGGAGGGCCCCACGCACGCGCCCGCGCGCCCGCAGAGCGCAACCCGCCCATCGAGGAGGTGATCAAGACCGGGGTCATTCCAAAGTTCGTCGAGTTCCTCCAAAAGCACGACGCGGCCATGCTGCAGGCAAGCCGTGCGGAGGCGTGGACGGCTCGCCCGCCCAGCCCAGCGCCTCGCGCGCGCTCTGCTTGTGGGGCGCCCCTGGTTTCGAACGCAGTTTCGCCGACCCGGCGCCCGCGGCGCGTGCGTGCCGTGCCGCAGTTCGAGGCGGCGTGGGCGCTCACCAACGTGGCGTCGGGCACGTCGGACCACACCAAGGTGGTGATGGACGCCGGCGCGGTGCCCATCTTTGTGCAGCTGCTCTCGTCGCCCAGCGACGACGTGCGCGAGCAGGTGAGCCCAGGCGGCGCGTTGCAGAGGTCCAGAAGCAGAGCCCTCGGGGGGAGGAGGAGCAGCGTTGCAACGACTGCACGTTCTGCGGCGGGCGCCGCGATCGTGTGTGCGCGCGCAGGCGGTGTGGGCGCTGGGCAACATCGCTGGCGACTCGCACAAGTGCCGCGACGTGGTGCTGGGCGCCAACGCGCTGCCGCCGCTGCTGCAGCAGCTCACGCCAGAGTCCAAGATCAGCATGCTTCGCAACGCCACCTGGACGCTGTCCAACTTTTGCCGCGGCAAGCCGGCGCCGCCCTTCACCATCGTGAGCAGCGCCGGGAGGGACAGCAGCCAGGCTCGTGGAGATCGGGGGAGCAGCAGCAGCAGCACGCAACGGGGCAGGGGTCCTCTGCAGCACGTCACATGCCGCGCGCGCGTGGCACATGGCATGGCCTGTTGTTGCGTGGCGCGCAGACCAAGGACGCGCTGCCCACGCTGGCCCAGCTCATCCACCACACGGACGAGGAGGTGCTGACGGACGCCTGCTGGGCGCTGTCCTACCTGAGCGATGGCGACAACGACCGCATCGACAAGGTCATCGAGGCGGGCGTCTGCCGGCGACTCACCGAGCTGCTCACGTGCGTCCGCCTGGCGCACTTGCTGGAGGGGGGCGCCTGCTGAGGAGGACGAGGAGGGGAAGGAGGAGGGGTGGAGCAGGCAGCCAATCGGCGCTGGCCAGCAGGCGATGAGGAGGCGCGGATGGGATGGCACGGATGGGAGCGTCCGCACCGCACGGGCGCGAGTGCGCGTGGTGCTGGGTTCCCAGCCGGGTCACATAGGGCTGTGTGTGGCGCTGTGTGTGGTGTGGTTGTGGTTGCGTGCGTGGCGCGCAGGCACACGTCGGCGGCGGTGCTGGTGCCGGCGCTGCGCACGGTGGGCAACATCGTGACGGGCAACGACATGCAGACGCAGGTGGTGATCAACTGCGGCGCGCTCAACTGCCTGCACCTGCTGCTCACCACCAACCACAAGAAGAGCATCAAGAAGGAGGCGTGCTGGACCATCAGCAACATCACCGCCGGCACCAAGGTGGGAGCTCTGGCGGGGGTGGGGGTGGCGGGGCGGCAGGGCCCAGGCACCGCGCCGCGCGAGTGCGGTGCAGGTCCTCCTCTGACGTCGCGCAGCTGCTGGCGACGGCTCCACGGCACCGCTGACCGCTTTCCCCAGCGCGGTGTGGCGGTGGGGGTGATTTCGACGCTGGTGGGTGTTCCGGCATGCGTTTGGCGTGCGTCCGCCCGCAGGAGCAAATCCAGGCGGTGGTGGACGCGCAGCTGCTGGGCCCGCTCATCAACCTGCTCTCGACGGCCGAGTTTGACATCAAGAAGGAGGCGGCGTGGGCCATCAGCAACGCCACGTCGGGCGGCACGGCCGAGCAGATCCGGCTCATGGTGCAGTACGGCTGCATCAAGCCGCTGTGCGACCTGCTCACCGTCAACGACGCGCGCATCGTTACGGTGGCGCTCGAGGGGCTCGAGAACATCCTCAAGGTGCGGCGTGCTCAACAAGGGGGGGCGGGGGCGCGCTCCCAGGCGCGGTGTGGGGCGCGGGGGGCGGGCCAGCCGCAGGAGCGGAGCAGAGCGCTGGTCAGGGCAGGAAGGCAAGGGGCTTGGGGAGCACGGCACCGGCCTGGGGGAGGGCGCACCGGCCGCGCTGGCCCTGTGGGAGCGAGGGGCCCTGTGGCGCGTCGTGCGCGAGACGGCGGTGGCTGACGCGCGCGCCCCTGCGCTGTGCTGCGCTGCGCGCCCGTGCTTCCGCGCAGTTTGGCGAGCAGATCCGCAAGACGCCCGGCAGCAACAACGTCAACCCGTACGCGCAGCTGGTCGAGGACGCCGAGGGCCTGGACAAGATCGAGGGCCTGCAGGTGCGCGCTTGGCCGCCCGCCACTGCCTGCGCCGGACCAGCGCCCTCCACCTCCACCTCTCGCATCCGTTCCTGTTTTAAGCGCACAGCCTCCACACCTGTCGCCGCTCACTGAGGCCTCGCTGCCCCCGCGTCCCCTCGTGCGTGCCCCCTTGTGCGCATGCCGCAGGACCACCCCAACGAGGAGCTGTACGAAAAGGCCGTGCACATCCTCGAGACCTATTTCGACATTGACGACGCCGGCGAGGACCAGAACCTGGCGCCCGCCATCACGGCCGGCGGCTACGCGTTTGGCGCGCCCGCCGTGGGCGGCCCCGCCGGGCTGGTGGGCCCCGGCGGCGTGCCGCTGCAGCCCGGCGGCTTCAACTTTGCGCCGGCCGGCGACGCCAGCACCACCGTCACGGGCCTGGGCAGCGCAGCGCCCGTCTTCAACTTCGCCCAGCCGCCGCAGTAGTGACGCGACGGTTGCTGCGCGGTGCCGGACGGTGGCAGTGGTGGGGGAGGCGCGCCGCCGTGGGTTGATTGCGCCGGCACGCTGTGGGATCAGTTGGAGGGAGGAGACGTCTGACCGTCCGGGCGGTGTGCGCCGCCTGGGCGCGCGCCGCCGTGGCTGCTGCTCGCGCGGCGAGCGCTTACTCATGACCCCGGACGTGTGCTGCGCTGGGGGCGCCTGGGGGGGCGGCGGCCGCGGCGCGCCGGCCCCACTGCGGGTCCCGTGGCAGGTCCACGGTTTGACGTAGATCCGTGTGTGTGTGCGGGGTGTGTTGTGTGTGCCCGCGACCCGCTTTCGTGTGTGTGCGCGCCCGGCAGGGCTGGGTCTTTCGCCCTCTGGGGTTGGGGGCGGGAGAACTCTGCGTTATTCCCTTGCCGCGGGGCGGATGGGTGCGCTGCCTGCAGCCCCAAACCTCCCTCGCTCCCTCTCACGCACTCCCGCTCCCCTGATTGCGCGGCATCCTCCCTGCTGATGCCGCGCGCTTGTTTTCCAGGGGCCGCCGAGCCATGCAGGTTGAGGGCCAGGGAGCGCTGAGCAGAGCAAGGGCGCTCAGGGGACGGCGGTCTCCCTGGCGCGCTCTGTGCACGGCGGCCGTCGTGGGCGCCGGCCCTGCGGCGCCCTCGTGCGCCCCGTTTGCCCTGCGGCAGGTTGTGGTTGAGGGCAGGGGACTGCCCCGCTGTGGGCGACTGCCCGCTTGCTTGAGCGAGCGAGAGAGAGGAGGGTGAGAGGCGGCACCCCAAGGAGGAGGAGGAGGAGGAGCAGGGCACGCCTGCGCTGCGCCGCCCACGCTCTGGTTGCGGCGAGGCACTGGTTGGCAGCAGTGGCCGTGCGTGCGACGTCGCCCTGCCTGCTGCTGGTGGAGGCGCGGCTCAACGGGTGGTGCGAGCCGTGGATGCCCGGGTGGCCTTGCTCTGTGCTGTAGTGAGTAGGTGTTTTCGAGTCCTGGTTTGCGCCGGGTCCTTGCCTCAAGGGGGGGGGGCGGGGCTCCCGTGTGCGCCGGGCGCTTGACGTGCTGACCTGACGAGACGTGTGGTTTGTGCCTGCCTGCCTGCCTTGTGCGCCTGTGCTTGCCCTGTGTGACTTTATTCGCCTCTCAACCGCAACCCTCGATGCTACGATGCCTGAGAGTCTGCTTGCTTGCTTGCCTGCCTGCCTGCCCTGTGCTGGGCCCTGCTGACATGGACACCCGCCTTTTTGCCCACCGCCTGCCTGCGACAGCGTCCCCTGTTGCCTTGCGCCACCTGTTCGTTCCACGACCGTTGCGCCTGCAAACGGCCAGCGGCCCGCGCGCCAGAGCCTGCCAACGGTTGAATGCACGCCGGCGCGCGGCCAACTCGCAACTCTCAGCAACGCAACAGCAAGGACGACGACGACGACGCGCGCTCCTCAGCCGTACATGGAGTCCCAGTCCGTGCCCCGCCCAGGGCCCGGCTGCATGATGTCGGGGTCAAGGTCCGGTGCGCCACGCCCCTGCCCCGGGGGCGGCCGCTGGAAGTCGCCCGGCCGCCATCCCGGCAGCCCAGGCGGCGCTATGGGGTCCCAGCGCATGCCCAGGCCGGGGCCTCCCGTGCCGCGCCCCGGGACGGCCAGGCTGCCGCCGCCCCGCCCGCCAAACGCCGGGTGGCCCGGGCCCATTAACATGCCTGCATCCGCGCACACCACCGTACCATGCTGTCGGTCTGCGATGGACTTGACGCGAACACGCTGTGTGAAGCCCGTGAGCCCCTGACCCCGGTTCACCGCCTTCACGCACCTCCTCCCTGGTCCAAGCCGCCGGGCCCCAAGCCGCCGCCCAGCGCCCCACCCAAGGGGTCAAAGCGCGCCGGGTTGGGCAAGAAGCCTGCACGCAGGCGCGCCACGCATTCACAAGATCAAGCACGCAACTCAGCGGCCGCTGCGCAGCGCCAGGGCATTCCTGCTCCCACGCGACGGGCCGCGCACCTGGCGTGACGTCCGACCCGCCCACGCGCAGCGGGTCCGCCCCGCCCCCCCGCCCCGCCGGCTGCGAGTAGTCGCGCAGAGGGTCGCGCGGCGGCGCCGGCACGCCCCCGCGTCGCTCCTCCTCCCGCTCCTCCTGCTGGCCCCGCCCGGGCGCGGGCGCCGTCGCCGCGCCGGCAGCGGCCTGAGGGCCCGCCGAGGATGAGGCCGCAGCGCCCCACACGTACGGCGCCTGCGCACACGCTCTCCCAACCGAGGTTCCTCGGTGGACGTGCGAGCAACCGCGACGATGCAGATGCTATCGCTGGCACACAGGCTGAGTGTGGGAGTGCGTGCGAGAGGCGGCGCACCTGGTGGCTGATGGCCGCCTGCACCTTGGCCACCAGCTCCTGCAGGTGGCTGTACGTGTGCCCCGTCACCTGCCCGCCGCCGGGGCCCCCCGCCTGCCCGCAGTGCCGCACCACGTCCAGCTCCACCACGTCGGGCGCCTGGCCCTCAGGGCACGGCTCCGCCAGGAAGCTGGCCAGCAGCTGCTGCTCGCCCACCACCACCGCCTTGAACAGCAGCTGCGCGTGGCGCGGCGCCGCGTGCGCCTGCGCAGCGGTGCCCAGCGCACGCGAATGGCGATGCGTCGATGGGTCGGGGGCGCCAGCGGGCGAGCGGGGAGGGAGAAGGGGACGACCACGCACCTGCTGTCCAGCGGGAGGGCTGGTGGGGGGGGCGCCGGCGGGCAGCGCGTACCGGAAAGCGTAGAAGCCGCCCTGCTCGGGCGCCGCCGTGGCGTCCCACCCGTCCAGCGGCGCCTCCTCCTGCTCCTCCTCGTGCGCCTCCAGCACCTGAGACGCTGGCGGCTGCGGCTCACCTGCGCGGTGCGGCCTCGCTTTGCAGTGTTAGGAACCTGGGATCAGCGGCGCAGGCGGTGGGGCGGGACGTGCGTGCGCGCGTCGCCTACCTGAGTCTGCGCCCGCGCCCACGGCCAGCAGCCGGCAGCCCGCCACGCTCAGAATCGCGTGTACCGCGAAGGCCAGCTTGTCCGTGGTGCTCCTGCGGCACACGTGTGCCGGCGCGAGATGGTGCTGCGCGTGCTGCCTGCGCGCGCCTGCCTGCCGCTCCTGGCGTCGTTCACGCCACGCCGGCCACACACCTGAACGTGGGGCGGTATGCGCGGATCACGGCCGTGACCGCTGCAGGCGTGGGCGCCCCTCCCGCCATCGCGACTTGCTCGCGTGATGCTGGGGTTCCAGCGCGGTCTGCGCACGAAAGCTTGCGAGGCCAGCAGAGCTCTGTGAGTGACTCGACGAATTCGTGCCGCTGCGCTGCGCTGCTGCTGCTGCCGCTGCTCCAGATCGCTGTGCCCTCATGCACTCGCTGCCGCTCATCTCCTGCAGCAGTTCGCATCGCAGCAGCTCCATCTACACAGTCGCCTCTCGTGCGCCACGCCTTCAGCCCCACGGCTCAGCTGCTCCTTGCGCACGCACGCGACTGCAAGGCTCCACGCTCCACACAGCAGCAACAGGAGCAGCAGCGGCAGGAGCAAAGGCAGCACCGGCGCACGGGTGCAGCAGCTGAGGACCTGAGGGAGAAGGGGCAGGCCCATCGCTTGGGCGCGGAGGAGGCCCGCGCCGCGCACGCGCTACCATGACGGTCAAGTTCGTGCTGCTGGTGAACAAGCAGGGCCAGACGCGCATGGCCAAGTACTTCACGGAGCACCTGACCACGGACGAGCGGAGAGCACTGGAGGGCGAGGTGGTGCGGCGCAGCTTGTCGAGAACCGACAAGCAGGTGCGCACACGGCAGCCGAGCACGCTCCCAACGAGGGGCACCTCAGCCTTGCGCGAGCGCACAACCTGAGACCAGAGGCGAGGGGAGACCAGAGACTGCTGCGTGGGCGCTGAGGTGCTGAGGCGTGCCCTGGCGTGCGGGGTCGTGTGCGTTGGTGCGTGGCCGGCAGTGCTCCTTTTACGAGCTGCGGCAGTACAAGATCGTCTACCGGCGGTACGCCTCGCTCTTCTTCATGGTGGGCGTGGACGAGGACGAGGTGCGCTCATTTTGGGGGGGGAGGGGGGAGGCGGGCCACCTAGGCACGCGGAGCGGAGAGCCATGGGGGCCAGAACCAGACGTGGAGGTCATGCGCGCTGGGACCTCCCTGCTTGCACGCCGCGCGCCCCTGGCACACACCCCACACTTGCAGAACGAGCTGGCCATCCTGGAGTTCATCCACTGCTTCGTCGAGGTGCTGGACAAGCACTTTGGGCAAGTGTGCGAGCTCGACATCATGAACGAGCCCGAAATGGTGCGGAGGAGCCCGGGGGGCAGTCCCCCCACATCGTGACGGTACGGTGCACGCACGGGCAGCCAAGCGCGCGAGCGGGCCAAGCGCGGGATCGAGCGAACGCGCACGCCACCCCGCACAGGTGCACTACATCATGGACGAGATGCTGCTCAACGGGGCCATCGTGGACACCAACAAGGCCAACATCCTGGAGCCGGTGCAGCTGCTCGCCAGCTTGGAGGCGTGACACGCCCTGCCCGCGACCTGCCGCGAGCAGAGGAGAGGAGCTGCAGCCTGGACATCACGTTCTTGCTGGCCTCGTGCTGAGCCTGGAGAGTTCCCTCCTCGCCCTTCCTCCCTCCCTCCCTTCCTGTTGCCTAATGCGGAGCTTGGGCCCATCTGATCGAAGTCGCACAAGCCTCAAATGCAGCAGAAAGCGCCACGCTGAGCGCGTCGTCTCGGTCGAGCGCCCATCGCAGCATCTCGCCCATCGTCGCGGGGTGGCGATGGCGCAGCAGCAAAAGCTGGAGACGCCCAGGACGCTGGACATCAGGGCGTTCGTGGAGGCTCGCGCTCCAGAAGTGAGTCATGCAATGCAGCGCTGCAGCTGTGCTTGCTCTCCTCCTGATGCCACGCACGGCGGCGGCGTCATGCGTCGGCGGGCGGTGCGCGCGCACGCTGCAGGTCGCCACGCTGCTGCAGGGCCTGCATGCCATCAAGGGAGAGGACAAGTTTGGGGCTGGCGCCCTGCCGCGCCACCTGCGACGGTGCGGCGCCTGGCCACGCCGCACGCTGCACGGGCGGAGCCGTCGCGTCCGAGCCGCAAGCAGCCCCCACATGCTCTGCTGGCACTCCATGCACACGACACGCAGGCGCGCCACCAGCTACCACCGGCGCATCAAGGTGCAGCGGAGGCCCAACCTGCGCCTGGCGGCGGCCCTCGGCCGCCCCGTCCCGCACGGCACTGCCCTCAAGCGCCGGCGCCTCAACACCAATCAAGCCACCAGTGCCGCAGCGCCTCTGCAGGCGCGGCCAACCAACCGCAAGATGCGCCGCCGGCCAGAGCTTCTGCTGCGCCAGGCCGTCGAGCAGCGCTGCCCCTCCCTGGAGCTCCCGCCCCCACCGGCCCTGGCGCCGCCCCAACCTCCGCCCCTCGAGGAGCAGGAGCCTCCACCAGCCCAGGGCGGGGCCCCCTCGGCGCCGCGCCGCCTGGCGACGCACGCGTGGCACGCGCGGCGCATGCGCATGCACGCGCCGCTGTGGGGCCACGCGCTGCCGGTGCAGGCGGCGGGCAAGGGCCACGGCAGCCGCGCGCTGCTGCACCACCTCCGCGCGCAGTGCGTGGCGCACGACACCAGCTACCACGGCTGCCTGCAGCTGAGCGGGCGCCAGCGCCACGTGGCGCACCTGCTGCGCACCTGCTGGTGAGGCCTCCCGCCCCCAGCGCACGCGGCCTCGCACCGCTCGCGCCCTTGCTCTTGCACCCACCGGCCGAGGGGGGTCGCTCCTCCTCCGGTGCTGCCTGAAAACTGGCGCGCCCCCGTGGAGAGCGCGCTGCGCGCAGCGACCCGGAGCACCTGAGGGCGCAGCTGGCGCGCCCCGAGGTGCTGTGCGGCGCCGCCGAGTGGGAGCTGGTGGTGCACGCGCCGGGACGCTTCCCCGCCGGCGCGCTGGCGCCCGCGCGCGCGCTGTGGGTGCCGCTGGGCGGGGCCGGCGACGACGACGACGACCTCGCTGCCGGTGACGGCCAGGGGTGGCGCGGGGCAGCGCAGGGTAGCGGGCGCGGCGAGTCGCGCTCAGCGGACCGCCGTGGAGAGCAGCACGAGGACGATGGGGACGAGGGTTGGTACGGCGAGGTGAGGTGCTTCGTCCTTGGCTCTCGTGGCGCGCCGCAAAGAGGCTGCAGAGGCAGCAGGCCACCAGCTGGCTCTGCGCTGCTGCTGTTCGCCTGCGTGGGCCGCAGGTGTGCCTCTGGCTGTGGGTACACGCGGCCGCGTTCCAGGATTGCGCGCGCGCGCTGCTGGACGCCGCCGCCGCCACCCGCAGCGCCGGGCAGCACGCGGGTGAGTCGCCGGGACGACGCACGGTGCAGTGCGCTTTCGCTGCACAACCCGGCCCGTCGTTCCGGGCCGCGCCCACCCTGCTGCTGCTGCTTATCCTGCACGGCGCTCCTCGCCCTCATCACCACCAATGTGCAGCAAGTGGCCCCGCCTTTTGCTCCCTGCGTTGCTCTCGCGCGCGCTGCTCCAGGGCCGGTCGCCGTCACGAGTATCTCGTCCCAGGTCCGGAGGCTGCAGGTGGTGGGCGGCGCCTGCGACGCCGTCGTGCAGCGCGCCGTGGCCGCCGCCGCGCTGCTGCCACCCACCGCCTTCCTGCCCCTCGACGCCCACGCCAGCTCAGCAACCACCACCACCACCACCGCCAGCCCCCACGCCGCCAGCAGCAGCAGCAGCAGCGGAAGAGAGGCGGCGTCAACCGGGGACGTGCTGTGGCAGTCGGTGTGCGCGTGGGGCGCCAGGGAGCGCGCCTCTGCAGGCGCCGGGTCCGCGGAACCGCCGCGCGGCGCAGGCGGGGCGCCGTGGGCGTGGCCAGACGGGTGCGTGTTGGGCGTCACGGCCGCCGACCCCAGGCTGCTGGCGCTGCCGCCGCACCACAACGCCGCTACAGCAGCAGCGGCCGGCGGCGGCGTGGCGGCGGCGGCGGCACCCTCGCGGCTGCTGGACGCGGGGCTGCGGCGGGAGGTGCGGCGCGAGGCGCCGGCGTTGATGGCGCCGCGCGAGCTCCAGCGGGCGCTGCGCGCCTGGCCAGAGTCAGGTGAGCGCAGCCGTTTCGGCGCCGCTGCTCCTCCCGTCCTGTTCCTCCCCCCCCCTCTCCTTTGCAGTCGGCGACGAAGCCGCGGCGCAGCGCCTGAGGCTGCGGGTGGCGTGCGCCGCCGGTTTGCGACACTTGCAGGGGATTGGACGGACGGCGCGCACGCCCTGCTGCACGCCCCCAGCGCCGGGGACGCGTCCCCCCCGGCCCCCGGGCTCGGCGCTCCCCAGCGGCAGCAGGCCGGCGCTGCCGTGACGCCGCCGGCGCCGCAAGCGGCGCTGGGCGAGCGGCGGCGCCGCGCCCGCCACGCCGCCATGCTGCTGCCACCCGCGCGCGGCGAGGGCGCCGCCGCCGCCGCCGCCGCCGCCGCGTGCGCGGCAGACCGCTGCCCGGTGCTGCTGGTGCGGTCGTACGTGGGCCAGCTGCCCGGCTGGTCGCTGGTGCTGCCGGCGGGATGGGTCATGCCCTTCTGGACGGCGCTCATCCACGCAGGTCAGTCCGCTTTCGTCCCCGGTTCCCCGTGGCGGGGCCCACGTCAGCACCTTGCGCCTTGGCGGCTGCGCCACGCCCGGCACGACTGCGACGTGTGCGCTGCCTGCGCTCGCAGGCGCCAGGGCGGCGGGGCAGCGCGAGTGGCGGTGGGTGTGCGCTGAGGCCGGCGTCCCCTGCTTCCCCTACGACCACCCGCACCTGCCCGCCTGGCCCGCCACCATGCGCCACGTGGCGGCGGCGCAGGCGGCGTGGGCGGCCCGCCGGCCCCCAGGCAAGCTGCCTCCCCCGCCCTGCACGCTGCCTTACGTCAAGTGGAGCAACTTGGGACACACGGCGGACGCGGCGGCGCCAGCGGCAATCGCGCAGCCCTGGTCGCACGCGCGCATGGGGGTCGTCGGTCGCGGCGGCGGCGGCGGCGGCAAGGACTCTGCAGCGTGGGCGGCTGCCGTGGAGCGGCAGCTGGGCAGCGAGTGGTGGCACGTGGCGGACGCAGGCGCCTTCTGCATGCGCACCGGCGCGCCGCGCTCGCCGTCCCCGCCCCGCCCGCCAGGCGGCGGCGCGCTTCCGCACTGGCTGACGTGGGCCGTGGTGGCCGTGGTGGGGCCGGGGGCGTGCCAAGAGGGCGCGCAGGTGCTAGGCACGGCGGCGGCAATAGGTAGCGGTGGCGCGGCGGGCGCGGCGCGGCAGGTGGTGCTGGGCTACGTGACGTCGCCGTGGCCATCGGGGACACGCGGGTCTGCCGCCAGCGCCGCGCTGCTTCCTCCGGGGTCGGGCGGGTGGCGGCCGCTGAGTCAGCACCCAGGTGGCCTGGCGGTGCTGAGCTGCTCGGCGCTGGAAGAATGCCGGCAGCGCGGCGGGGCGGGCGGCCAGCAGCGGAAGGAGGGAGCGGCGGGCATGGCGGTGCAGCTGCGCAACCCTGGGTCGAGCGCCGTGCGGGCGGCGGTGCTGCTGGCAGAGGTGCCGCAGCGCTGGCGCGGGGTGCTGTGCTGATGAGCGGCGGTTGCTAGCTGCTGGGCTCTCTCGCGGTCCTCGCGCTCGTTTTGCAAGGGTCACTCTGCGACGCGTCGTTCATACATAGACCTCCTGAAGGCCAGAAGGGTCAGGCAGGCAGGCAGGGAGGCAGGACGAGCTACGCACGACCAAGATGGCAAGGTCGAGCTCCCGCAGGTGCAGTTTGTTGGCAGAGAGCAGCAAAGAGCACAGCAGCGACGCGAGAGGCGAGTGCAGCAGACGTCCCTTGCCAGTGGCCCAGCCCCAGAAGCCGACCCCTTCCTCACGCCCGCAGTACCGGAGTGCAAAGGGGCTGCACCTGCCCGTCCCGACTGCGTGGCTGACCGCGCGGCGCTGCCGCCCTCGCAGCCTCCACGCGACGCAGCAGCAGCAGCAGCCAGAGTGCTCTGAAAAGGAGGAGTTTGCCTGTGGCGGCCTCCCGCCCCCTGTGTCGTTCCGCGGCTGCATATGCAAAGGCCACGCGCCACGCCCTTTCCCCCGGCACGCCGTCTCCCCACGCCCCGCGCTGCTCCTCGCTGCCCCCCACGCGCACACAGCAAAAACAGCGGCGGCACCGGCGCACGCGCGCACACACCGCCGCGCACACAAAGCACACGTACACAAAAGGCACGAAAGGGAGGCGCGGCCCTTGGGACGCGCGCGCACAAGCGCAGCGGCGCGTCGCCAACGGGGGCGGCGGCAAGCGATGGCGCCACACCAAGCAGGGCGGGCCGTCCAACAGCGTCCCGCCACCTCACCGGTCCGACCACACACACACACACAGACACACGCACGCACACGCCTCGGCGCACGCACGCGCCGCAACACGTGGCGCCCGGGGCGTTGCCTCTTGACAGTTCGACAAAACCGCACGGCAGGACCGAGCCTGCGCGCCCGCGACGCCGGCGCCAAACACGCGCCGGGCAGACAGGGGGAAGGAGGGGCACAGAGCGAGGGAGCCAAAGACATTTGCGACGCTGCCGCCCGCACGGGCTGACCGGGGCACAGCGCGGGGCACAGAGAAGGCCGGAGCAAGCCAAACACGCACACGGGGGGGGGGAAGCGTCCGCGATAAACACGCACAAAGGCACACGCACGCACACGCCGCCAGGCGGCTGTGAGGCGGACAACACGAACAAGCACACTAGGGGGGGAGGGGCAAGTCATGCCACAATGTGTCTGCTGCTGCTGCTGCTGGCGCGGCGGCGCGGCGAGCTGCTGCGCGGCGTCCCACGTGCAAAAAGGTCAGGGTCGCAGAGGTAAGCAGGGGGGGGGGGCATCCTGCGCCGCCACGTTCCCGGCGCGTGCGTGGGCGTGGGCGTGCACGTCGTGGAGGACCCCGGGCGGCGGGAATGAATAAGGCGAGAGCGCGGTGGGGGCGTGCAAGCCCGCGTTGCTGGGTCGGGGAGGCGCGCGGCGATCCGTCTCTGATCGCGGCGCTGCGCTCCACGCCGCGCAAAAGGGGGCGCAGTGCTGCTGGGGTGCTTCTTCATCATGCCCCGCGGTTGCCCCCCGACGGAAACATGCGGGGGAGGGGGAAGGGGGGCGCCCCGCCGCCAGGGCGGCGAACGCTGGTAACTGCTCTGACACGGGCCTTAGGTTGGACACGGTACATGCACATACACACGCACACAAGCACGCACACACAACTGGACTGGAAGACTGTACATTGACGCAGCGCCGCAGGGTGGGGGCGGCGGCGCGCTTGCACGCAATCCCTTCACACACGCGGGACGCGGCGGCGTTGGCGACAAACACGCACATACGCACTGGAGGGACGGCTACATGGACGTATCAAGCCAATCGGCGAGGCGGAGCGGACGTGGCGGTGACGCGCCCGTCCGGCGCAATCGCGCACAGGAGCGTTCCGCACACACACAAAACCACGGCGGCGGGGCGGTGCACATGGCGCCCGCGCAAAGGAGCGTACAGGGCCTGGCGCACGCTGGCGTGCGGGCCTGAATCATGCTACTTCTTCCAACACGGCGCACGGGGAGTGCTGGGTCGGCGCCATTGCCGCCGCACTCTTCCGCCGCCAGACCGGCGGCGTCCCTGCCCCCCTTCAGCAGCAAAAGCGGTGCCTGGACTCCACGTGGGGCGCGCCTCCCTGCCCTCTCTGAATGTGTGCGAGAGAAGAGCCCCGTGACTGGAGGGGAGGCGCGCCGCTGGGCAGGCACGCGCGAGGAAAAGTGCGCAGCGGAGCCAAAGGAAACAAAAAGGGTTGGCGGGGAGCGCCGCCGCCGCCACCATTGCGCCATCTAGGAGGAAGGCGGCACGAGTCGCGCTCCCAGGCATGGTGCGGTGGGGCTGCTCCGCCACGCGCCGCCCCGAGCCTTCCCTGCCAAACCGGAAGGGGCGGGGGCGCGCCGCGCGCCACGCACTGCAAAACGGTGCGACCACGGCGCCACCGCGCGTCGCAACCACAACTGCCGGCTTGTGCCGCAGCAAGTGGGCCGCCCTGGCCCACTTGCTTTGCTGCGCTCGCGAAAACCGTTCAAACGACGCCCGCCTGCCCCGCGTCAACGCGCGGCGCGCAGCCCATACACTGCAAAAGAGGACGCCTCGCTGCTCCAACTCTGCAACTCTGCTTTGGAGGGCCGCGGGCCGAGGGACAGAGGGTCGTTGCCGCGGCGCCCTGACTCCACGCGGCACCCGGCATCACGCCGCGCAAGATGCACACGCGCCCCTTGCTCTCCCGCCCGCAACCCTTGCTCTCCCGCCCGCAACACCGTCAACCACGGCGCGCCGTCCCGCCAGCACCACGTCTTCCCGTCGCGTGCTCTGCAAAACTCCCGGCCGGCAGGCGGGGAAAGCCTTCCTTTCCCCCCGCCAGGAAGCGCCAGGAAGAGGCGCGCGTGACCAACTGCGCCTCCCTCCAAAAAACTGCCGCCATCGAAAATGGCGCGGGCGCCCCTCACCTCGGGGCCTCCCTGCACTGGCGGCGAGGCGCGCGTGCAGGCGACTCGCGTCGGCCGCCTCACTTGCTCGCCGTCTCCTCTCCGGCGGCGCCCCCGGCATCGCCCGGCGCCGCCGCCGCGGCCGCGGCGGCGGCGGCGGCGGCCGCCACGGCGGCGGGGTGCGCGCCGAGCCCGAGGCTGAGCAGCGCCAGCTGCTGCATGTGGTGGTGGTGCTGCATCTGCTGCAGCATGCTGTGCGCCGCCGCCGCCGCCGCCAGCGACGCCGGCGAGGCGGCGGGCGGCGGCGGGAAGGCGGCCAGCGAGGCCAGCAGCGCGGCCATGGCCGCCGTGGCGCCGCCGCACGCGCCCGACGCGCCCAGCAGCAGCGGAGGCGACGACGAGCACGACGACGAGGACAGCACGGGCGGCGGCGCGGCGCCGGCGGCCGTCGCGAGCGTGGGGTCGGCGGCAACCGTGGTGCCGCTGCTGGCGCCCGTGTGCGCCGCGCTGCCGCCGCCGCCGCCCATGAGTGGGCTGCTGGCGTGCGACCGCAGCGCGGCGATGGGCAGCGCGGGCGGCAGGTGCGAGGCCAGCTGCGACGCCGCCGCCAGCATCGCCGCCGCCGCCGCCGCCGCCGCGTCGGGGAGCGGCGCCGCCGCGCCGTGGGGGGGCAGCGCGAGCGCCTGCTGCAGCAGCGCCATGGAGGCCAGCGCGGCCGCGTCGCTGCCGACGGCCGTCGGGGACTGCACGGCGTCGCCGCGCTCGTTCTTGAGGCGCTTGGGCCCGCCGGCCAGCAGCCGCGGCTGGCCCACGCTGCCGCGCTTGCCCGGGCTCATGCCCAGGTCGCCCGGCGCAAGGCCGCCCTCCTCGCCGACGCCCGCCGGGCGCATCTCAGCGTCCTCCTCGCCGTCGTCGCGCGGCGCGGGGCGGGCGGGGCCGCTGCCGCCGCTGCCCGCCGGCGCGCCGCCGCCGCTGCAGCTCGGGATGCTGGGGCCCAGCATGCAGGCGCCCGACTTGCCACCGCCGCTGCCGGCGGTGGCCACCGCAGCGCCACCGTGCTGCGGCGACGCCGGCGCCGACAGGCCCACCATGCCCACGCCCGGCGGCAGCGGTGGCGGGTCACAGAGCAGCACGGCGGCGCTGTGCGGAGCGCCTGGAGCCGCCGCCGCCGATGCCGCGGCGCCGCCGTCGCCGCTGCCGCCCGAGCGCGTGCGCTGCAGCGCCGACGCGCTGCATCCCAGCATGGCCAGCGCGCCGGGCAGCCGGGGGATGCCGTCCTCGCCCTCCACAACGCGCGCCGACGACGCCGGCGGCAGCGGCGCATCGCCCTCGACAACGCCGCTGGTGCGGCGGCTGCCCGCCACGTCCGTCGTCACGGGGCCGTCCCACCGCGGCGGCCCGCCGGCGCCGGCGCCGGCGCCGCCCGCCGCCACGCCCGGCGTGACGATGCAGCGCGGCCCGCCGCCGCCGCCGCCGCCCGTGGAGCGCGCCGTGGCCAGCGCCGCTGTGGCGCCCGCCGCTGCTGGCTGCGGTGGTGGCGGGAAGGCGCAGAAGTAGAGGTTGGCTGTGGTGCTGCCCTCCATGAGCCCTCGCTCCAGCAGCCCGGCGCCGGCGGCCGCCATCATGGACTGGTGCAGCGCCGCGTGGAACGCTGACAGCGCCGCCGCCGACGTCGCAGACGACGGCAGCTGCGCCGCCGCCGCAGTGTGGTGGTGGTGGTGGTGCAGGGGCCAGGCGGCGGCGGGGCGCGCGGCCGTCGCCGCCGCGTCGTCCGGCCGCACGGGCTGGTAGCGCCGCTGCGGGCCAGCTGTCTGGTGCTGCTGCGGCGGCGGCGCCGCGACCGACGGGGACGCGACGGCGCGCGGGGCGGGGCCGCTGGTCGGCACGCGGCGCTTCCTGCCCTGCTGCTGTGGCTCCTCCTCCTCGTCCTCGTCCTCCTCCTCGTCGGGGTGCTCCTCCTCGCCGCCGTCGTCCTCCGCCTCCTCCTCCTCCTCGGCGGCCCCGTGGCGGCGCTCCGGCGCGTAGGCGGCCTGCTCCATCACCACGTCCTCCACCTCGCCGCCGTCGTCCAGCCGCATGAGCGCGCGCTCCTGCTGCTTCCACTCGGCCATCTCCTTGGTCATGCGCACGCTGCGCGAAGACCGGCGCACGCCCTCGCCGCCGCCCGGCGCGGCGTGCGCCGCAGGCGGCGTGGCGCCGCGGCCGCCGCCGCGCGGCGCCGCCGCGTGGCCGCCGCCGCGCGAGGAGGAGGGGGGCAGCGGGTCGGAGCTCATGGGCTGCAGCGCCGAGGCGGCGGCGGCGGGGCCGGCGCGGGCGGCGCGGGCCGGGCTGCCGCCGGTGGGGCCGCCGCGGGCGCGGGCAAACGGCCCTGAGGAAGGCTCCCAGGTGGCGGCGGCGCTGGGGCCGGGGCCAGCGGGGCCCGTGCCGCTCGGCGACTGCGTTGACAGGGACAAGGCCAAGGCAGCACGTACAAGGGTGAGAGCGCGTCGTGGCGTCACGGGTGCGTGCGCGCCGGGAGAGAAGAGCGAACGGCCCCGCCTTGCCTGCAGGTGGATTTTGATGTGCACCTCGTCCACGCGCGTCCAGTTGAGGATCTGCGGCGCGGCGGCACAGCACGCACAGCGCACGGCAGGGTGAGGCGCGCTCTGCTCGCTCAACTCCACCGTTTGAGCCGCGTTCGCGGTGCAATCAGAGCCGTCGCCGTCGCGCCCCGCCTAACGGTGCGCGCTGGCCTCCGCCACCCCGCCCGCGCTGCAACTCGGCGCGCACCTGCCAGTTGAGGTACTGCTGCTGGAACTTCATCACGTTGGTCATGCAGTACATTGTCGAGAGCCCCTGCCGCGGCACCGCCTTGATGGACACCATGTGCCGCTCGCCCCGCACGGGCGCGCCGTCCGCCTCCACCACCAGCTCGCAGTTGATGGGCAGCGTGGCCGGGTCAAACGCCTCCTCCACAAACGTGGTGGGCAGGTAGACCACCTTGTTGGGGCGGATAAAGACCTGCGGGGCGCAGCGCGCGCAGCATGGTCGTCGAGGTGTGGAGGGTGGCTTGGCGGCAGTGCACACACTCACGCCAGAGCTTTGGCGAGGCGCCTGTCGCCACGCAGGGCGGCCGGGGCGCGGAGAGGGCGCGAGAGGTAGCCCAAGGGGAGCGCGAGAAGTTCGTGTGGCTCGCGGTGCGGAGAGGCGGGCGTTGGGCTCACCTTGCTCTTGTGGCGGCGGTACTTGGCGGCGGCGGCGTTGCCGTGGTGCGCGGCGGCGGCGGCGGCGGCCGGCGCGGCGTGGCCGGGCCCGCGCGGCGGCGGCGCTTCGGCGTCGGCGTGCTGCGGGTGCGCGTGGCCGCGGGCGGCGTGCGCCGGGCCGCGCGCGTGCGGCGGCGGCGCGAAGGGCGGCGCGTGCGCGGCGGCGGGCGCCGCCGCCGCGTGGTGCGCCCGGTGCGCCGAGGGCGGCGGCGCGTGGTGTAGCGCGGCGCGGGTATGGTTGTGCGCCGGCGGCGGGTCGGCGTCACCGGGCAGGTCGGCTGGGTGGCGCGGCGCGTAGCCGTGCGGCGCCGTGGAGGGCAGTGGGTGGTGGAAGGGCAGGGAGGGGTGCAGGTGGTAGACGCTGCGGTGGCCCGGATGGGCGTGAGCGCTGCCAGCCATGGCGAGCGGCGGCGTGAAGGCGCTGGCGCGGGCGGCGGCGGCGGCGGCGGGGTGCGCGTGGGCGCGGGGGTGCGGGTTGCTGAAGGCGCGCTGCAGCGTGGTGGCGGCGGCGGCGCTGCGGGGCGCGGCGGCGGCGCCGCGCGGCGAAAACTCTGGCGACTCGGCCACCAGCTCCTGCAGGCGGGCGCAGGCAGCAGAGAGAGAGAGAGAGGAGCACTTGGTTCTCTGCGGCGAAGACGTGCTGCTCCCGCCCGCCTGCCAGCCGATGCAGGAATCTACACGCTTTTGCGATTGCGGCCGCAAAGGAGGGCGCGCGCGCGCGAGCCGCGCCAGGGCGGACCTCGTAGTAGTGCGTGCCCTCGTCCATGCCCTCCTTCTCCGCCGCCAGCTCGCACGCCGCCACCAGCGCCTCGAGGCTGCGCGCGCAACACCACGGGCCACCACGTGCTTGTTGTGGCGCCCAGAGCACAGCAGCCCAGAGCACAGCAGCTGCTCAGAGCACAGCAGGCCACGCCCCAGGCACGCTAGAACTCAAGCGCACGCAAAGCCGGCTCACCAGGAGAGAGTGCTGGATCCCACGGGCTGCGGCAGCGGCGCCGACGCGCCCCAGGGGCCGGCGGGCCGGCCACCGGACATGGCGCCCGCAGGCGGGTGCTGCTGCTGCCAGGGGCTGCCGAAAGGCGCGGCGCCGTGCGGCAGGCTGCGGCCTGACCGCCCGTACTGCGGCTGCCGCTGCCCGCGCGGGTGGCCCGAGCGCGGGCGCTCCCACTCGCCCTCCTCCTCGGCCTCCTCCTCCTCGTCATCCTGCTCCTCGAGGCTGCCAGAGGCCCCGTGCTCCTCCTCATCCTCCCCCTCCTCCTCGCCCTCCGCGTCGCCCGGCGCGCCGTAGCCGCTGCCGTAGCGCCCCGCGCCGCCCCGGCGGGCGCGCTTGACGCCGCCGGCGGCGTGCAGCGGCGCGGGCCCGGCGGCCCGCTGCGCGCCGGCGCCGGCGACGTCCGCCCGGCGCGGCGGCACGCTCTGGTCGCTGGGCGGGCCGTGCAGCAGGCTCTCCTCGGCGGCGGCGCTGGTGCCGTGCTGCGACGCGCTGCCCGGCTGCTGCTGCTGCTGCTGCTTGTCGAGCGCCGCCGCCGCGGCGCCGTTGACCGGCCGTGGCGCGCCGTTGGCCGAGGGCGTGTCGCTGTCGAGGCTCACGTGCGTGGGGCAGCGCACCTGCAGGCCCTTGCCCGGCGCAAAGAGCGGCTCCCCCTGGGGCGCGGCGGCCGCCGTGGCGGCGCCGGAGGAGGAGGAGGCGTGCTGCTGCGCGTCGGAGGCGAGGCGCAGGGGCGTGGTGGCGGCGGCGGCGGGCGCAGCGGCGCTCAGCAGCGGGTCCTGCGCGAGCTCGGCGCGGCAGGCGCGCTGCAGCTCGTCGGCCCACTGCGCGAGCTGCGAGCGCGGCGGCTGGCAGGCGCGGGCGCGGTGCACGGCGGCGTCAAAGTCGGCCTGGAACTCGGCCACGCTGCGGTACGCCGCGTCGCGCGTCTTGGTCAGCACGTGCTCGAGGTCCGCGCCCTCCTCGTCGTTGCCCTGCTGCCACGACGCGTGCCACAGAGCGCAGCACGGTTGCTGCTGTGTGCTTGAGAGTGGCCTCCCCTTCGTCCCTCTGGTCGGCAGAGGTGGGCTCACCTCGGCGGCGGAGAGGAACGCCGCGCTGTGCTCGAACTTGCACAGGACGGCCGAGACCGCCGCGCGCAGCCGTTCGTTGAGCGCCGACCCATCTTGCTGTTGGGGGAGGCTCGGCACTGGCGCCGCCGCGAGCATCGCGCTGCTCGGCCGAGCGCAGCGAAACCCTCTTCAAAAAGGAGCTGCGCACACGGCCAAGCAACAGCACGCCGTCAGTTGCTGAAGCGCGCGCATCCACGCTCGACGACAAGCTGTGAGGGGGCGCGCGCGAGTTGCAGGGGTGGCGTGCGGCGCACCCCACCTGAGCGACGATCCGAGCTCGAGACCAGCAGTGCGGCAAGGTTGTGCGCGCCCGGATGTGCTGCCGACGGCCTGGCTTGCTCGTGGGGCGCCTTGCTGGTGGCGCCGCTGAGCTTGGGGCCCTCGCTCGTGCACACCTGCCTCGTCAGCATGTCGGCAAGCACGCGCGCCCCGTTCTCCGCCACCGAGCAGGCGATGCAAGCTGCATCGTGGCCAGTGGGACTGCGCGCCATCACGCTGGCCGTCCCCCAGCTGCTCTCGGCGCTGCACCCCGCTGGTGCTACCTCGCTGAGGTGTGGTGCGGGAGGTGCACCCAGCGTGAGCACGGCCCAGGATCGGGGCCATTGGCAGCGGCTGGCGCCGCTCTGCGCGCTGCGCACCTCCCGCGTGCCCCCGCCGCGCCCCTTCGCACGCTGGCTGACCGCCCGTGCCATCAGGAGTGCCACCTCCACCCCTGGCAGACGAGCCCCAGTGCTCGCGCGCCCCAGCGCCGCGCAGCGGCCCGGCATTGGCGCTCTGGCGCAGCGCTGTGGATGCCCGGCCCTCTGCGGCCCTCTGCGCACCTGCCTGCGTGGCTGGGGGCCGGCTTTCGCCGAGGCGGCGCCCAAGACAGGCTGCCTTTGGCACCCAAAGCGCGCAGCCAAAAGCGAGGCCCAGGGCCTGATGCGCCCACTGTGGCAGCGCGCACCCGTGCTCACCTCTGGCTGCCTCGCCTCCACCGTCCTGAGCCCCGTGCTCAGCAGCTCAGAGGTCCCGCCTTGCCGTGCTTGGCCGCTCCACACACTCGCCCTCTCCGAGCAGCAATGGGTCAACCGCCCCGGCGCTGTGTGGGCGCTAAGGACGCGACGAGCGCATGCGTGCTGCCAGTGCGCTGCTCTGGACGCGTGCTTTCCTACCCGTGTTGGGGACAAGGGGAGGTGTCGGCGGGCTCATCGTGCCACCTGGACGCCATGGCGCAGGGCGACTTGGGGCGTACCGCCGCGCTGCATCTCAGCAGCTGAGGAGGAGGAACTGCAGTGTGCAGAGTGCTGCTGATGATGTCCATGGCTCAACCGCACAGGAGCGCCACGCAGTCCAGACACGGATGCAGCTCGCCACACACCGCACGTCGTCACCTGGGCGCGGCGCAGAGCCGGCCTTGGGCGCTCCCTGCGTCGCTTGCTACCCTGCGCCAGGGGGCCCACCCTCCTCTTAATCGTGAGCTGCGGCCTTCCTCCCTACGCGAGGCATGTGACCATCCCGCAGCGTCCCGCAGCCGCCGGTGTCATCGCGATCCAAGGTGCGGCGCAGGCCACTGCTCCACAGCTGCTGCCACTGGCCATCGGTGCCCCCCACGCCTGTTCAAGGGCCATGCTTGCGGCAGCAAAGGCACGCGCTTGCAGCAGGCCAGCAGACCGCATCGTCTCAGGGCAAGCGAGCGGCCGACTCAGCACAAGTAGGCGGCCATGGGCGTCTGCCCACGGGACGTCTTCGCGTCGCCCCACAAGCTGCGCACCCATTGACACCGTCGTGGCGGCGTGGCCTGTGGCGTCGTGCCTGACAAACGGCCTCACGGTGGTGCAGCAAGGCGCTTGGAGATTGCTCGCCGCAGCGTGGAGCTCGTGGCCTGCAGCAGCACGGCCACAAGCCACGTGTGCGACGCTGCGAGGCGCAGGCGCACAGTACAACGTGACGATCTCAAGGGCGCTGCTCAAGGACCAGGTGGTCCTTCTACGCGCCACCGCCCCCGCCTTCACGCCTCCGCCGCCGTCCGCGACCCTACCCAAGCACGAGGCGAGCACCACTCTGGACGTGGGACATCCACCCCAGAGCGCACCTCGACCCACCTGAGCATCGATGGTCTGAGGGAGACCAGCAGTGCGGCGGTCATGCGCGCCCGGATGTGCTGCCGACGGCCTGGCTTGCTCGTGGGGCGCCTTGCTGG
>VFQP010001582.1_pt1 | contig 29727 bp, 53 predicted proteins | sample 3512351 | NCBI WGS metagenome assembly VFQP01 (sample SAMN10412372, study PRJNA504923) | tailings metagenome | isolation source: Relicate 1 Philex TSF1 revegetated site | place: Philippines: Tuba, Benguet | collected 2017-08-29
GCGCACCACTGGATTCAACATGCTCCAGGGTAGCCGCATGCGCAACACAAAAACCGAATACGTCTCCTGCCCCTCCTGTGGCCGTACCCTCTTCGACCTCCAAGAGGTCACTGAGCAAATTCGACAGAAAACAGGCCACTTGCCAGGGGTTTCCATCGCCATCATGGGCTGCATTGTAAACGGGCCCGGTGAGATGGCCGATGCCGATTTTGGCTATGTGGGAGGGGCCCCGGGGAAGATTGACTTGTATGTGGGCAAGGAGGTGGTGCGTCGGGGTATTCCTATGGATGGGGCGTGTGATGAGCTGATTGAGTTGATCAAGCAGTATGACCGGTGGGTGGAGCCTGAGGTGGAGGAGGAGGGGGAGGCACTGGAGGCAGTGGCTGCATAGAGCCAACTCTCTATGGCCCTCTTGATGAAGCGTGTGTGGGATGGAGGGTGGGTGCGGGTGTGGGTGTGTACCCAATTGCTCCGCAAGGAATGTGCTGTGTTTGGAGATAGGAGCATGTTTGGAGATATAGAGGTGGTGGAGTGGGTTTTCTTGATCCTGTGTGTGTTTTGTTGCGTGTTTTGTTGTGTGCATGCGGCACGTTTTTATTTTCTGTCGATGGTGTTGGTAGGTATGGTGGTGCGTATGGGTGACCCTGCCACAAGGAGCGTACGAGCGTGTGGCACGTGTGTGAGAGAGCAACGTGTTTTTACTTTGTGTTGTGCTGGCACACCCACAATTCGTGCTGTGTGATGCACACCGTGTGGAAAAAAAGAGGGGACGAAAAACAAATATAATACACTATTTCTCGATGTGATTGCCATGATTGGTGGTGTAAATGTGTGGGAAACACAAAGGGGCCAGAAATTGCACGTCAGAAAGGTTCCCCAGACAGGGGAAGTGAAAGGGGGGGCCCTCTTGTTTCCCCCCTTTATTTTCCTGTTTCCCCCTTTATTTTCTTGCCTGGCATCATCATTTTTATCGACTGACAACTGGTGGAAACGGCTTGTTGAGGAGCGAGGTACGCCTGTGCATGTGGAGAATATGTAGAAACCACGGTGTGTGACGAGATCGAGGAACGAATACATGTATAACGCAACACATCCGACCGACGCACCGTGACGTGGATGGGGTGTATCGCAGGGGCAGTGTGTCATCTGTGAGTGCAGCTGCCAACCCTGCTCCTGCACTGCTTTGAGTGGTGGTGGTATTGGACAGCTTCCTGGGAGCTGCACTCCATGCACGTGCCCTGCCAGGTACTGCTGCTGCCCTATACTGGGGAGTGGTATACTGTGGGGTGGTATACTGTGGGGTGGTATACTGTGGGGTGAATTGAGGGGTGTGCTGTGGGGTGAATTGGGGTGCGGCAGATGCATGCAGGAGGGGATCTGGGGTGCTGGATGCCGCGTCATCGAGGTGCTGCTGTTCTTGCGGAAGTCGTTGTTCTTGTTGCTGGTTTTGTAATGGGTGAGAGGCCGCTACCCCTCCTGCCGCACCCACCCCTGCTGTGCATCGTTGTTGTGCGAGTATCCTCTTCACCTGACTCCTCTGCACTGCTGTTTGAGGGGATCGCACACCCTGGGGAAACCGCCGTGCATCGTGGAATGCTTGGGTGTAGCGCAGGGCGTCGTCTGCAGAGAGATTGTACAGGCGGGAGAGCAGGATGGCCACCAGTGTGCCGGTGCGACCATGACCACCCCAGCAGTGGATGTAGAGCTTTTCCCCAGCAAGTAAACGAGCAAGGCAATCTTCCTGTTGGGTTGGGGGGATTGTTGTTGTTGTTGTTGTTGTTGTATGGGTTGTTGTTGTATGGTGAGGGGTGTGTGGGAAGACGCAAGGGGACCCCCAAGGGGACCATCAGTGTGATAGGATACACTACAGTACAACCCCGTACCGCCAGTGCAATGATTGCTGTGTCGGGTGCAACAGAGCCATCTACAATGGCCAGGTGGAGGAAGTCGAGCTTTTGCTGCTTGATGCGTGGATTGCGGGCTGCACGAGCGCGTGTGAGCAGGCGCTGTGCATCGTGAACGTAGGGACGCAAGCCGTGGCCTGCTCGCCACAGATGTTCTGGCACGCTGATGTCTACTTCTGCCTGATGTGTTGGGAGAGTGTGGGGAAAACAATATCACACGTCAAGGCATTATCATCCAGGGGGCATGGTGATGGTGGGCGTATTGTCTACCTGCAAACAGACAAACGTGGTCATGCCCAGCTCCAGCAGTACTGTCAATATGCGGTCGGTTTCAGCGTCGTCCAGTGATGCGGGGAATGCACCAGCGAGCACATGGTTTCGTATGACCCAGTTGCTCCACGGCGTTGGGCCACGAAACTCTGGGGCTGGCAACGTCGGCAGTGCTGGCAACATGGCGGACGCTGCGAGATTTGCCATGGGAGAAGATGAAAAGATTGCAAGATGGCGATGTGAAGCGTTGACCGAGGGTGGTGGTGGTCTGGGCGTGTCGAAACAATGTTACCCGTGTTGATATATTTGTGCATTTTGCTGTACAAGCACAAACACCGGCAACAACAACACACCCAAACACACAGCACACAGCACAACCTAGCAATAAACGGGGGGGGTGTCAACAAGCACAACAGGGGGTAGACAATCAGCACACCTCCTATACTGGTGGAGGAGCTGAAATGCGCAACCAACAGGGCCAACAACAAAGGGTAATGTTGTATTGCATGCACGTGTGTGGCTCCTATGCTGCACAGCATACATACCCACAAAGGACACATGTACACAACCATGCATCCAATACATGCTGGTGGGGAAAAAGCATCCTAGAAGAGCATACCAGAAAAGCATACTACATCTAGCCTTCACAGCGGTGAATTGCTATACACTGGTTGATTCAACTGCATCTACCAACCACGGGGGTTAAGCAGTGCGCACACACACAGTGCACATACACAGCACACATACCTATGCAGTGCACATGCGTCATCAGCCGACACCAAAAAAATCAGCATACACATGGCGGTCAACACCCAGTTGGTGGTCAACATTCTAGTCAATATGCACAGGGAATAGAGGACATGTCTGTATCAATAGGTATGGCCAGACAACAGCAACATACAACGACAACAAACATACAACATCAAACAGATAGACAACAGCAACGAGGATGGCAACAGGAAAAACATATGTAGGTCAAACAACACACGTACACATGGTTGTGCACAAGAATCAACCGTCATCAAACACCACATCAACAACAACAGCACAACGCACCACAACTTCACACTCCATCCAACACCTCATCACGTCCCCACCCAATCTCCCCATCATACAACAACAGCGGATCGTCTTCAACACACACACCATCCTGATGCTGCACCCCACTCAACTCACCAACCTCACCATCCTGCTGCTGCTCACCACCATCATCAACCACCACACCATCACCCACCCCAAACACAGCATTGGTGGTGCCTCCCCCCACAAGAGTGGGGGTCCAGTTGGCAAGGGGGCTCCACAGAGGGTCCCCCCATGACATGGGCGTCGTCACCCCCACACCACCCGCGCCTGGTGTGGCAGTACTGACTTGTTGCACCTGCTGCTGCTGTGGTTTGGTGTTGCTGTGGGCAAGGGAGGTGCTCCACAGTGGGCTTGACAGTAGGCATGCGAGGGAGTTGAGGTCAATATTTTGTAGTTCAAACCCGAGTGGGGTGGTGGTCGACATGGGAGTGACCGCAACAGGCGCGGCGTTGACCGATGTGTTTATGGGTAGTAATTGGGCAGCCATGGTGTTGAACTCGTGTGTGTTGGTGTACAATGGGGTGAGTGTGCCACCAGCAGCGAGGGGGCTCTCCACAAGGAGCGCAGTGCTCGAGGGTGACATGCATGCATCGTCCCCATGTGCGGTGGGCGCGCATGACGACGATCGTGTTTTGCGGGTGCGCACCGGTGCAAGGGGTCCCTTGGGGCCCTTTGCCACCATCAGGGCCCCTGTGCCCCCCCCTGCACTCGCACGGCGCCGTTTGGGGCCCGTTTGGCGGGGGCTCCCGGGAGTGTGCAGAAAAGGGGGCCCTGATTCGTTGCTGCAGGTCCCCGTGGTGGTGTTGCTGAACAACGCGTCCACAGCAGTGCCCTTGTCATCTCGCCACTTGGATTGGGAGGCAACTGCAGCAGCACGTCGAGGGGGTGGCGTGGAGAGGACGTGGGTAGATGAGTGGGGGGTGTTGGCAGCCGTGGTGGTGGTGGTGGTGAGCGATGGCTGTGTGAAATGTGAAGGGGGATGAGCGAGGCGGAAAGAGCAACCATTGATCCTTGTCACGTGTACAACAGGTGTGTGTGTCAGAGAACATCAACACAGCAACAACATGTGCATAACAGGGGTGTGTGAGAGAACATCAACACAGCACCACCCACAGCACCTTGCCATCCTCGTGCCAATCCCCCATCATGGATGTTGAGGCATGCACCACCTCAAACGCCTGCAGCAACAACGCTAGCATTGCCCCCCTATCAGCTGCAAACACCTCGACATCAGGTCGACAAAAGACATCCCGGTGCTTGGAGGCGTATCTGGTTGCTTCCATGACGTCATCCTGACTCAACTGTGTGGTGGGTGGCTGGGTGGGTGAGAGGTCACGAGGGTAGTGTTGCCAGGGGGGGTGAGGGCAGGGTACTGCGTAACAAGAAATACATAAAAAACAGGCAACAAGCAACCACGGGAGAAACACTGGCATGAATATAGGTGTATATGCCACACATACATGTGTATTTAGCATAGAATTGATACCCACACAGACCACCACCACTCCACAAATCACAAAAACCAACCTACCAGTTGGAGGAGCTCCCCGATGCGCCCACCGTAGCAGGTGATGGGGAGGTTGAGGGGCAACTCATTGGGCCGCATCTTGATGGCTGCCACATCATACGCAGCACCAGCAAGCAGCTCCGAGGTGAATGCACCCAAGTACCACTGCCGACCATCGCACCAAATGTGGGCGTCAAAACGCCCCGTGCGGGTGTGCCGCGTGACGCCACGCATGGCAGAGGAGCGCAAGGTTTTGGAAGACGTGGTTGTCCCACCCCGCTTGGCGCGGCGACTGGTGGTGGTGGAGGCTCGGCGAGCACGGCGTGGTGGGTTGGAGGGGAGGGGCTGCGGGTGTGTGGCCGCGAGGGAGGTGAGGCTGCTGTCGAGGGACGGCACTGGGACAAGCGCGCCACACGGTTGAGAATCGAGGGAAACAGTCGGTTGGCTCAAGCATATGGTGTCGTGGTGGTCAAGCATGGCGCATGTGAGTTTGGCCCGTGTGTGTTTGTGGCCTGTGGAGGGCGACAGCTGGTGGGATGGCATGATGCCCAGTTTGTGTGTGCACGACCTCAGCAGGGCCAGCGACGTCGTGATGGGCATGTACACGTGTTGTGAGATTGTATACGCGGTGTTGTATGCTCGAAAATGCGCGAAAACTCGCACCTGGTGAATTGCCTGGCTAAGATCTGTACAGCCACCCTGGTGGTTGGGTCGTGGGCGGACCACAGAGAGAGAGAGACAGTTGTTCTTGTGTCGTGGTTGGCGAAATGTGTTGTAAAATGATCATGCACAAAAGCGAGGCGACACCCACACGTGCCACACACTGGGACCCTCCGTGTTTTGTCCTGGCGTGGATGGCATGTGTGGGGGTAATGTGTGTGCTTGGGCAAGCCGAGATGTTTTGTTGTGCACACATATGTTGGGCTCCGATAGGCGCCATCACAGCAAGGTGTGACCATCCTCCCACATTTTCCCACATCATGAACATATGTTTCTACTTGTGTATATATCACCTATATGCCACCATTGTTAGAAACACAGAGCATCATCTTCACACAGTAGTGTATACACAGCAGTAGAATACAGTTTTTCAGATCCATCATCAACTGCCACCAGCATGCTTTTCACTTACGATGGCTAGTCACACAAGCACATCGTAAAGCATTGATTGACATACTACCAGTGCAGTGCAATATACAAAGTGTACAAGCACGATGGTGGGCAATCTTCGTCAAAAGCAAGCAGGTACTGCCTGTTGAGAGCACAACTGTGCTGTGCATCTATGATACATCCACGTACATCACTAACACAACAACAATCACTATCACACGTCACCATCACAGATGCCCTGGTGCGCATGCTCCACTTCAACACCCTCCCAAGCAGCAGCAACAGACCAGACGATGAGACATTCAAGGTCCTCATCCTAGACCGCTATACCAAAGATGTGTTGGCACCTCTTTTACGTGTCAACGACCTACGCAAGCATGGCGTCACCCTGCACCTGATGATCGAAGCAGACCGGCAGCCCATCCCAGATGTACCAGCTGTGTATTTCGTCACAGAAAGTGATGCCAACGTAGACAGAATTGCAGCAGATGCACGGGAGGGGTTGTACGATACATTGTATGTCAACTTTGTGGGGCACATTTCTGTGCCACTGCTGGATCGGTTTGCTAGTGTGACTGCACGGGATGCCAGTGCGCAACGTGTCACACAAGTATGTGTGTGTGTGGGGGGGGGGGGGGGTGATGTGGTGAAAGAGGAGAGGGCATGTGTGGTGATAGAGGAAAGGGAAGTGCAAGCGCGGGGCCTGTGGTGGGAGAACCCACATGTGTTCAATACCAACACGTGCTGTACTCTCACCAATATACCACACAGGTGTATGACAAGTACCTGTCCTTCATCTCCCTCGAGTCGAGCCTCTTCTCCCTGGGCCTGCATAATACATATGTCACACTGAATGACCCACGCATGACTGACCAGAAAATTGAGGCAGAGGTGAATAGGGTGGTAGAGGGGTTGTTTTCTGTACTAGCTACAGCTGGAATGGTGCCAATCATACGATGCCCCAAGGTGTGTGTGATGTGGGGTGTTCATGTGTTGTGGGGCGTTTATGTGTACGCAAATATGTTGTGGTAGTATACAGTATATAATAACTAACATAACAACAGTTGTCTTTCACACATATACAACACCCATTTGTATGCATTGCTAGGTGGTGGACCTACTACCTCATGCACACCCTCTCCATATACACCCACACCACACACACATCCACACCACACATTCACACCACACCACACATTCACACCACACCCACCCACACACAGGGTGGTGCAGCAGAACATGTAGCACACAAACTCAACGACCGACTTCGCACCCACCTTGCACAACGAAACAACCTCTTCTCTGAGGTACCCACAGGTCTGTCAGCCAGCCTCACCCGCCCCTTGTTGTGTTTGTTTGACCGCAATTTTGAGTTGTCTGTCATACTGCAGCACAGCTGGACGTACAAACCCATGGTGCATGATGTGTTGGGTATGAGCCTGAACCGCATCACGCTGGTGGAAAGTGGGGGGGCGGGGGGGCCGGGGTCACCGAGAGCGGGGGGAGCAGGTGGGGGTGGGAAGAAATCGTACGAGGTATGTATTATGAAGTGGTGGGGGTGGTAGTGTGTGTTTTGGATATTTGCACACATACACACACACATATGCACACGCATATACACTCATATACACTCATGTTCACACGCATATACACTCATATGTACACGCATATACACGCTCATATACACACGCATATACAATCATATATACACACTCACACACACAGGTGGGTGACAGTGATGCATTCTGGGGTCAGCATGGTCGTAAGCAGTTTCCCAAGGTAGCAGAGGAGGTGGAGAATCTAGTAGCTTCATATAAGCAGGTATAGTGGTGGTGTTTTGTTGTTGGTGGTGTTTTGTTGTTGGTGGTGTTTTGTTGTTGGTGGTGTTTTGTTGTTGGTGGTGTTTTGTTGTCATGCCTAGCATATGTATTTTTTTTTTTGTTTGGGGTTGTTGTGTTGGCTTACTGGACACATACCCCCCCCGTACACCCCTACCCACTCATACCCACACCCACACCCCTCTCCCCCCTCCAGACAGCAGAATCATTCAATCAGCAAGCAGCAGGACACGATGCCCTCATAGACCCTGATGAAGCTGATCAAGCAAGCACACGCAACCTCATGGCAGCAGTCAGCAGTCTCCCTGAGTTGACTGAGAAGAAACGGATTATGGATAAGCACACAGAACTTGCTACTGCACTGCTTGGTGTGAGGGGAGTGGGTGTGAGAGGGTGGGTGTGAGGGGAGTGGGTGTGAGGGGAGGGGTGGGTGTGCAAGGAGGGGTGGGTGTGAGAGGAGGGGTGGTTGGTGTGGAACAACACGTACATGTACACTTGAAGATCATGCACACATCCTACATGTACTTACATATTTGCATGTACACATGATTTGCGCATGATTTACACATGATTCACACCAACAGGGCATATCAAGGCAAGGGGGTTGGATCAATTTTACAACACAGAAGAAGACCTACTTGGTGGCAAGGTTGGTGTGTGTACATGTGTATATGTGTGTTTGTGCATGTATATGTGTGTGTACATGTGTGTATATGTGCATGCAAGTGTGTATATACGTGTGTATATGTGTGTATGTGTGTGTATGTGTGTACATGTGTGTATATTTACGCATGCACCCACACCCATGCACCCACACCCATACACAGGGCACGGTGGCAACCATTAAACAGGTGTTGACTGCTCAACGGGGCACCTCTATGGACAAATTACGCCTTGTGTTGGTATTCTTATTAACATGTGAGGAACTGCCTAATGACACTGAGCTGCAACAATTGGAATCCACACTGAGTGCTCTTGGTGCTGACATGCATGCTTTTGGGTATGTGTTGCGCATGAGGAAGATGAAGCTCACAGGTGTGTGGGGGGGGGTTGTGAAGGTGAGGGTGAGGGGTTTGTTGGGTGTATTTGTTGTATATGTACTTGGTTGTGTATGTATGCAGTTGTGTGGTAACTGGTTGTATATGTACATGCTTGCACTGCACTGTATGCACACCAAAAAATTGTATCCTCTCACCAACCACATATACCCCTGTACCACATACACCCAGGTCAAAAACCAGTACCAGCAAGTCAAAGTTATGCAGAGGGATTGGGTGCCCTCAGTTCACAAAGCAACAACCTCCTCAACTGGGCTGACAAGACATTTGGACAGGGGTTGAGCTCTTTGACGAAAGGTAGGAGTGCTGGGGGTGTTTTGTATATTGAGTGTGGGGAGAATGTGCAAGGGGAGAATGTGCAAGGGGGAGAATGTAAGGGGGGGAGTGTAAGGGGGGGAGTGTGTGTAAGAGGGGGAGAGTGTGCAAGAGTGTGTGTGTGTAGGGGGAGATGAAGACTGGTGTGTGTGCGTGAGAGCAAGGCGAGAGGGGAAAAAAGGCGAGAGGGAGAAAAAGGGAGTTGAGAATTATTCCACCCCTTGTGTATGTCTTCCACACATGTTGCACATTCCAAGCACCCCTGCACTCCCCCCAGGAGTGAAGAACTTGTTGGCAGGTGAGCAGCAAGCAGCGGTGACAGTGGCAGTGGAACAGCTCATGGGGGGAGCAGCAACACCAGACAAGGATGACATGTTTGCATACTTTGACCCCAAGGTATGCATGGAGTAGGTTGTTGGTCTATCTACTTAACAAATGCTAGCACCACAGCATGTGGTGTCCATGATCTGATGGGATGGCACCATCCTCCATCCTCCATCGTCCACCCATCCAGGCCCGAGGTGGCAATAGGCAGCCAGGCCCATTCAAGGAAGCAATTGTGTTTATGGTGGGCGGTGGCAACTACTTGGAGTATGAGTCACTCGTGACATGGGCACAGCGGAGCCAGCCCCCCAAGTCTGTCATGTATGGAGCGACCGAGCTGCTCAATGGGGAGGCATTTGTGCAGCAATTGACGGAACTTGGCAGTCATAGCATGCGGTGATGACTAACCGTATGATGGATTGGTGCATTCCACTGTTGTTCTGTGGATGACTGGGCAAACGAGCATATGACTCATCCCACAGTACGAGTAGTTTATAAATTTCCATTTTCCAGATCGGTTGTCATTATAAATACACGTCGACATCACATCGCACACACCTGTCAACATCAACTTGATGATCAAGGTGTCGCAGCAGTTACGTTGTCAACAAGCATCTGCATCCATCCAGCCACAACCTCCAGCCAATCCGCATACAAGCAATCCAACCACCTTGCAAAGTACCGCCGAGCTCAACAGGGCTGCTTCCAGTGCTACTCGGCAGTCGTCTGGCTTGTTAGTCATGGCCATCGATGCTTCTTCCAGCGGCAGTGAAAACAGCAGTCCCCCCGAGCTTTCGGTGTTTGACATGAGCGTCCCGGACCCCAAGTATCCACCAACAAGCACACTCGTTACCCCTGACACGGCACCAGCTTCGAGTGATCATCCACCTGTGCAGCCACCTGTGCAGCCGGCCACGCCCTTGGCACCCATCAAAACGCAACCACGACACACCGTAAGACAATCGAGTCAAGTTTCAGACGATGCTGAAGCTGGACATGATGCAGCACATGCCACGGCGGGTGTCACGGCCAAGTTTCTCGTCAACACTGCATGGGCCACTGCAGTCATTGGTCGTGGTGGTTGCAATGTGCGGGAGCTCAGCAGCACCACAGGGTGCCACATCCAGCTCTCGGACAAGACTTCGTTCTACCCGGGTACCAAGTCACGTGTATTGCTCCTTCGTGGGGACGTCAACGCCATCCACGCAGCCCTTGCAGTCGTGTTGCGTCGCCGTGATGAGCTCCCCATTCAAGCTGCAAATCCCACGGATGTCGATTACATCAGCATGTTGGTGCCCACCCGCGCATGTGGGGAGCTGCTGGCGAGTGAGCAGATTGATGCATTGGAGCGCACCACGGGGGCTGTGATTGCGCCTGCCCAACGTGAAAAGCAGGGGCCATTTGTTCCTGATCGCGTCGTGCGTATTACAGGCACACGGTATTACTTGTATTACTTGTTGTGGGGGTGGGGGATGGATGGGTGGGTGGTCAACATGTGTGTACATTTCACATGCTGTATATCACACCACCACACAGGGAACAGATTACCAATGCTGTCATGGCTCTTCTTGGTACACTCACCGCATCCACCGAGTACAAAAGCACAGTGACGGGGTTGACACCATTTCGCTCAGTGACCATTACCATCCCCAACAAGGCCGTGGGTGTCATCATGGTATGTTTTTTTTTGTGTGTGTGCAACACCCTTGCATATGCACCAAGCACATTTTGGTTTGTTTTGGTTTGGTGGTCATAGTGAATGCCAACCACATCATCCCACCACATCATCCCACCACATCATCCCACCACATCATCCCACCACCACAGGGCAAGGGCGGTGAAGCCATTGAAGCCCTCCAAAATGCCATGGGTGTCTCCATGTCGATGTCTGCCGACAAAAACAACCCTGCACGTGAGCTCGCCATCAGTGGTCTCCCTGGGCATGTCGCCGCCACAATGCAAGTGGTTGCTGACAAGGTTCGCCATGTGGTGCCCTCCTACCAACTCCCTCAACCAATCGAGGGCATGGATCACCAGCTCATGGGCGCACCTTCATCATCCCTCGTCTCCTCACCCCGTCTCGATCGTCATGGCAGCGCCGGCAGTGGTGACCAGGTGGTGTACTGGGCCCCCGAGTATGCCCCCCCGCCCCCACCCCCGCTCCACCCATACGGGGTCCCCCCACCCATGGGCTACACCAGTGCTATGGCCCCCATGGCCTACCCACCCACCACCATGGGGCTAGATGCGCTGTCGAGTTTTGGCTGGCAGCACCGGGGGCCCCCTCCGCCGCTCATGATGGGACCCCCTCGCTCCCAGGCTGGCTGGCTGCCGTATGCCATGCCACCCGTGACTACTGCGGGGATGTATGCCATGCATCCACACCACATGTATGCACAGCCGCCGCCTCCGCCCTACCCCATGCGGCCTTCATCTGAGGGGTCCCCCTGTGTGTGGCTGACTGGGAGCCCCCCCAGCTCCTCATAACAGTGATGGCAGTGGTGGTCGTTTGGGGTTTGGAGAGAGCCAGAGACAGAGTGTGATATCGTTGGAGTGTGTTGAGTGTGTGACTGCATTGATCAACAACCTGGCTGGTGGTGCCCTTGTGGTGGTGGTAACCCCTATCAGTGGTGGGGCCCTCATTGGTTACCCCCCCATGGGTGGTGTGTGGTATGGTATCTACCAGAGTCAATGCTGGTGTATTCAAATAATCATGTGTTGCATGCTGCTGTTGTGTGCATATGTGGTGGCAGCAGTGTGCTCTGTTGCCTTGGTGGTATTTTGCACACAGCGCGTGTGTTGCATGCAAAGGACACCCAGGTGTATTGCCGTGGGTGCAATTCAATATAAAAAAGTGCATTTTGTGCACACACCATGTTGTGCTATTTTGTGCATGGCACATGGGTGTGTATGCCTTGCTTCTTTCCCCCTCGTTTTTCCTTGGTGTGTATACACCTTTACACGCCCCCTCATGCTTGCGTGCACGAGTATTGTGTGCACCTCAATATGCTCTTGTACTGTGTGTGTATGTGTTTTGTTGTGCATGTGTGCTGGAGCACATGCAGTATGTCTGACATATCTGTTTTCTCATTCACGGTGAACTACATGAACAATTGCTATCAACCACACATTGGTTGCCATGAACACAAGATGACCTACTTGTTATTACATCGTCGTTGTTGTTGTGGGTGCATATTTGTACCTTTGTGTGCGTGTATGTGTGTGTATTTCCCTCAACACCACCTTCACTCACACATATCTTGCATGCGCTTGCAATTTGTCACATGTTACCTCGTACATATCCTGTGCATTGTTGTATGTGCACCCAATTTGTTGCTGCCACGTCTTGGCCTGGTAGGGTTGCTGCTACCCTTAACACACCCAACACCATCACGAGCATACACCATCATGATGGTGTGGGTGGGTGGCACCCTGTCAGGGCCCCGTCGGGCAGTGTCATGTGCACTGTGCTTGCGCATGCATCCCCCCTGTGCACCCCAACTGTGCTGTTTTCTGTGTTGCTTTGTTTTACACGCCACGTGGTTGCCATGTCCTTGCTGCGGATGTGCTTGTTGCAGGAACCATGTTTCGTCATTGTTGCTACGTACGTGCTGTTGTTGCTACGTACGTGCTGTTGTTGCTACATACGTGCTGTTGTTGCTATATTGATGCTGTCGAGGTTTGTTGTCTTTTTGCAGCTGCCTCGCCACCCCAATTTTGACCAAGCTGCAATGCAAACTGCGCTGAGCATGTGCATGTGTGTGTTGGCACCATGATGGTGCCCGTGTGCGCGTGTAACAATCAATCATCACACACAAATGTGCAATTTTCACACGATCACGGCCTTGAAACCATGTGCATCATGATTATTTATGCAGAAAGCAACTGCCACCATGTTGCTGACAACCAGCATGTTCAATACATGATTGCAAAACCCTTGCGAGGTGTTTGCACCTCGTATCTTGTTGAAACCTTGTAAATCTTGTTGGAATGGATGTGCAGTATTCGTGCGATATTATTAACTCGCTGTTGACAGCCCATGGAGTGTTGCTTGGGGTGTGCGGTATCTACAATTGCATCGAAACAGTTGCTCGTCACCACAATGTCCGTCTGTCAACCTTGCACACAGCATTATCAAGGGTTATACCTCGCAGATTCAATCTACACCAAACACAGGGTCAACCACCGGTCCTGCCAATCACAGCCTCCATCGCCCTCATCATCCCCCATGGCCTTGCACTCGCAATCATCACCGCCAAGCTCCTCGACATTGTGCACCACGCGTGGGTACCCGTACATGTCCTGGTTCCTGTGCTCGCAGCACTGTTTGGATGGCTTGCTGGCGCAGGGGTGACCGTTGCACTGGTGATCATCAACGCGAAAAACCGCCACCTCATACAACGCTATTGGCCCACACTTAATGCCAGTGGCATGCTCCTGGCATCCCTGTGGATACTTGGATTGCTACAAGCTGCATTGATGATCAACGAGCATTCCTGTGCATGGCAGGGTGGGGATGGCATTGTGGTACGAGTGATGGGGATTCCCTGGCTGTATGTACCCATACATGAATATGAGACCACCATGTGCATGCATTTCCCCTCTCACACACACAGGTATGGGCACCAGCAATACTCGGCAGCTGTTGTCTCCTCGCCATCCTCATCGTCCTCATCACCCATGCCACCGCCGCCACCCACACCCACCACCCCAGTGCACACCACCACGACCTGTACACAGGGCTCCTCTCAGACACCAACAACACACATGGACTGCACCACCACCATGATAATCACAGTGATGTTTCCCCTCAGCACACACCATCTCCCGGTCGACTTGCACAGCATGCATCGTGGTGGTCTCGTACGGTGTTTGGGTGGGTGTACCCACTGATGGTGCGTGGTGTGCAGCAGCCCCTGCAGCTGGAGGACGTGTTTCAACTTACATGGTGGTTGAGGCCTGCTGTGTGTTGTGATGCACTGCAGCGAGCATGGGAACAGGTGGGTGGTGTATGGCTGCGCGGGATTCAGTACTGGTGGTGTGTAGTCTTGGTGGTGTTTGTAATTGTTTGTAGTACTTGAATGTATTTGTGGTGCAACAGCATGTATGCATTCATAAACATCGTGCATGGGTGTTGGTGTGTTGTTGGTCTTTCCCCCAACACAGTTTGGACGCACACACACATTCCACCCCGTGACACCCCCCCACACGCTTTACACACACAGCAAGCAGTGCAAATGCGCATGCCAACCAACACCCCCCTCCCCAACGACACCCAACCCACTCTCCCCTCCCTCCCACCCTACCCCACCCCCACCAGCCGCACTCGCACTGCACACGGCCCCACGAAACCCCCTGATGCAGCCCATAGCCTACAACCCACAGTTGTTCGTATGTTGCTACTTGTTCATGGTCGTCGATACGCCATGATTGGGGTGTTGAAATTGTTGACCATTGTGTTGACTTTTGCTGGTCCTGTGCTGCTCAATGCATTGGTGCGCTACATGGGGCATGTGGGTGGTGCTGGTCAACATGTTGGGGGTCAACAAGGGGTCTTCCTTGGTGGTGTGCATGGCATTGGTGGTGTCCTGCACACCAGTACACATGGGTTGGCAACACACAACAGTACGGAAAATGGGTTTCTACACCCTCTTGGTGTGTTTGCACCTGGATTCACCCCTACCATGGGGTGGTGGCAGTCTTTCATAACAAGAACAACACCAATAACAACCATGTCAACACCACCAACAACAACCATGGTGCTTGGTGGGGTGTCGGTGAGTGGGGTTAGTGTGCATGTGGGTGGGGGTATGGGGTGGCCATGGAAGAAAGGCAGCATCACACAGGGTGTGGTGTGTGTGGTGGCCCTGGTAGCAACCATGATTGCCAAGGTGTGTGGGGTGGTACTGTATGTGTGTGGGGTGGTACCGTGTGTGGGGGTGGTGGTACTGTGTGTGGGGTTGGTGGTACTGGGTGTGTGTGGGTGGTACAATGGGTGGGGTGTTGTACTCATCCACCATGCGTACTCATCCCTACAATAACAACACAGGCACTCCTCACGGCACACATCAACTGGCAGCAAGGGTTGTTGTCAAAGCAAGTAGAGGCTGGTATTACATGCATGGTGTTTCGCAAGGTGTGCATGTTGACCAATGTTTGTTGATGAATGTTTGACCATGATGTTTGACCAATGTTTGACCAATGTTTGACCACCACACAACCATCCACATGCATCAATCCTCCCCACCATACCCACCCTCCTCCCGATCCCCATACACACCCTTTCCCCCCCCCTTTCCCAAACACAAAAGGTGTTACTCTTGGACTCTGTCACCCTCTCCCGAGTAGGCAGTGGTGCAGCTCAGACCCTCATGGCAGTGGACACAGGTCGCCTGGTCAACCTCATTGCATCAGGTCATGAGCTATGGAGTTTGCCATTACAAATAGCGGTGGCACTGTGGTTGCTGTACACACAAGTGGAGTTTGCATTCGTGGCGGGGTTGGTGGTGGTGGTGTTGCTTATACCTGTGAATAGGGTGTTGGCCATGAGGATACAGGCTGCATCAGGGCAGTTGATGGATGCCAAGGACAAACGTATCAAGGTACGGGGGGGGCGGGTGAGGGTGTGTTGTGTTGTGTATGGTGGAGTTTGGGTGTTGTGAATGTCGAGTTTAGTGTACCATCAACACATGGACATGCACATTGCATATCAGTTCCACAACCTCACAAGTACATTCACGCACAGCTACACATCCTCTCTCTCACCCACACAAACACACCCACTCCCAACACACCCACTCCCAACACACCCATTCCCCTAGGTGATGGCTGAGGTACTAGGGGGCATCACTGCTATCAAGCTTGCATGCTGGGAGGTGGTGTTTGCGAAGAAGGTCAACAGGGCACGAGGGGAGGAGTTGACTGCATTGGGCGTGCGCAAATACCTTGATGCATTGTATGGTGGTGTGTGTTGACCATGTGCGTGTTGTTGATCATGTGTTGACCATGCATGGTGAATGAGCCCCATGATGCTACATGTCATTCCACAGCACAGCAGCAACTTCCCCCCCTTTTTCCCCCTACCTCCCACCACCACCCACCACACCCACCACACCCACCACACCCACCACACCCACCACACCCACACATCCCCCCAGGTGTGTGTACTTCTGGGCAGCCACCTCCCTTGTATTTTCCCTCCTCACCTTTGGCCTCTATGTCCTCCTTGGACACACCCTCACAGCCGAGGTGGTGTTCACCTCCCTGGCCCTCTTTAATGTGTTGATTGCACCTCTCAATTCCTTTCCCTGGGTGATTAATGGGGTAGCTGAGGCGCTTGTGAGTGCTCGGAGGCTGCAGCAGCTGTTTCGGCTGCCTAATGTCGCTGATGAGTGGCTCATGGTGTGTGTGTGGGTGGGTGGGAGGGGGGTGATTGGGGATGTGTGTGTGTGTGTGTGTGTGTGTGTGTGTTGTTTTGTTGCTCCTGTATGCTCCCATATGCACAGATATCCACACATACAGATACCCATGTACACTTCGATCACATACGTACACCTTAAACCCCCCCCCCCCCACACACATGCACCTCAACCACACCGCAACCACACATCCACACCTCAAAATCACACCCCCACAGCCTCGTGTCAAGGCGGTGTTTCCAGAAGATGATGTGTCATCTTCCAAGGCACCTTCCTCAGCAGCTGCACCAGCTTCTAGTAGGTTCAGTGATAGACACTCTGTATATACGGTATGGAGAGAGGGTAGGGGAACCAAGGTGCAGAGTGTGCGTGATATACACCCTGTGCTTCACGGAGAGGTACACCCCTAAGAGAACCAACCCCCCCACCAGGTTGTTTCTATTGATGCAGCAGGCATTGATGCTGCACACCAGCTGGGCTCCGTGTCACTCAACCCATCGTTTTCCTCCCACACGTTTTCCGCCTCACTCAACCCACCATCCTTTGGCTCTGGAGGGTTCTCATCAGTGGACACACAGCAGGCAGGGGGGCCCCTGGGAGGGCCCAGTTTGCCAAGGGTGCATTCCAGGGGCCTGAAACGGGACCCCTCGCTGCCTGCACTGACGGAGATCCCCGAGGGGCCTCCTGACGAGGGGGCCCGTGGGGAGAAGACACAGCCAGACGCTGGGGGGAAGGTTGGGGGGGTGCGTGAAACACAAGGGGGGCCCGCGATATTGCCGTCGGTGTCGTCGCTGTCGCAGGCACTTGCAGGGGCCCGTGGTGTGGAGCGGGAGGGGTCCACAGGAGGGGGGTCCACAGGAGGGATGATGGGGCGTGTGGGGAGCAGCAAGGGGTTGGAAGATGGGAGCAGTGATGGGGGGGTGTCGGAGGGGTTGACTGTTGACTTGGAAACCACCCTTGGTATGGATTTGTGCAGTGGGTTGTGTTCATCATACACATTGTTTTTCATCATACATTGTGTTTTTTCATCATACACATGGTTTTTCAGCATACATTGTGTTTGTTCATCATACATTGTGTTTTTCATCATACATTGTCATTCATCATACATTGTGTTTTTTCATCATACACTGTTTGACTACACATCATACCCATGTATGCTTGTTGCACTTGCCATCACCACCACCACCACCACCATCACCACTCCCCCCCCACCCCACCCCCAGGCTCACTGAGCTTTGACCACCCCACACCCTCCATCACCGATCCCCTCCCCCCCTCCCCCCTCATTGCGGTACAAGCGGTCAACGCCTACTTTGACTGGGCCCCCGATTCGTTACTGAGGGACCCCAGCATGAGCATGGTGAGGGCTGTCAGCATGGATGTACAGGAGGGGCAGCTTGTGGCTATCACAGGTGTGTGGGGTGTGTGGGGTGGTGGTGTAATGTATGGCTGAGTGTATGTGTGGATGCTCATGTGTTGAAACCATATTCCCCTCATGTACACCCACCATCATACACACGTTCCCACTCCACACATTCCCACTCCACCCATCCACTTGTGATTACCAGCTAGATATACATGTATATGGCCCCCCACACTTTATGTGCACCCTACACTTCATGCACCCCCCCCACGCTTTGTCTAACCCCTACACACTTTATGTACACCCTAGACGTACATGCACCTCCCCTCCCCCTCCACCCTCCCCCCCTTCAAATATCCCCCCAATAGGTGATATGGGTAGTGGCAAGTCATCCCTGCTGCTAGGTCTACTAGGCGAACTGGTGCAAGTGCAGGGTGCTGTGTACATACAGGGCAGTGTGGCGTATGTACCCCAACACCCATGGATCATCAACGGCACTGTGCGGTATGTGTACATTTGTTGTGTGGGGGATTGTTTTGTGGGGGAATGTTTTCATCGAGTATTGCTTGTTTTTTTTTGCTTTTTTTGTTCTGTTGTGTACCCCCTCCCACCACTCCCACCCCTCCTCCCTAGTGATAATGTACTGCTGGGTACTGCACTGCAGCCAGACTGGTACCAGGCAGTGGTGTGGGCAAGTGGCCTCTCAGGTGATCTGCAGGCATGGGAAGCGGGGGACGCCACCACGGTGGGGGACGGGGGGCGTGGGTTGTCGGGGGGGCAGCGAGTGCGCATTGCATTGGCTCGTGCTATGTATCAGGTATGTGGGTTGGTGTGGGAGGAGGGGGTTGTTGGAGCATGTGTGTGGTGTGTATGTGAGAAAGAGAGACAGGGAGAATGTGTGGGTGTGTTGGTGGAGGACACATGCAAGATGATGATGCTCCACACACAAGGGGTGACTATTATGATGGTTGCACACCCAATACATGGCCCCCACACAAATAACCCACCACACCACCCACAAACAGCCCCCCCACACCACCCCCCCACACCACCCACCACATACACACAGAATTGTGATGTGTATTTCATTGATGATGTATTCAGCGCCCTAGACGCCCATGTGGCTGCCCATGTACTCCAACACGGAATACTCGGTCTCCTGGGACGTAAAACACGGTTGCTGATTGGTCATTACCTTCCTGCAATACAGCGGGCTGATATACTGTTGACTGTGAGGAGTGGATCTGTGGTGTACCAGGGTCCCCCTCAGGGTGGGTTGGGTAGCATTGCAGAGGAGATACAAGGGGTATGTGGGTGGTGTGGTTGTGGGTGGTGTGTATGGGAGGGGAGGGGAGGGGGGAGGGAATGGTGGTGATGTGGGTGGTGTACTTTATGTGCTTGTCACATGTCTGCACACCTTTGTACCTTGACAACAATACCATTATCCCCATCATCATCATTAACTATTACCACCATAACCATCATCACCATCATCACCACTACCATAACCATCATCACCACTACCATAACCATCATCACCACCAATCACAGGCAGCACGGCGTACAACACAACTATCACATGATGACATACAGGCTGCTGCTGCACTAGATGCAAGGTGTGTGTTGTGTGGTGGTGGTTTGAGTGGGGTACACACTTATTTATGTATGGCTGTACACATACACCACAACAAAAATATACAATTAAAAAAGCACACAACACACACCACAACAAAAAAACACATAAAAAAAGCACACAAGACACACAAACCATACACAACAATACAGAGAAGTACACCATACACCACACATACACCACACAAACAGCACACCATTTACCACACAAACACCCCTCTTCCCAATCCACCCCTCTCCCCAATCCACCCCTCCCCCCACCCCCTCAACTCCCCCCTCCCCCCCACCCCCTCATCAGTGCATCTGTGGAAGCTGCCGAGGAACGTGCAGTAGGTAGTGTCCACCTTACTGTGTGGCTCCAATACGCACGTGCTGCTGGCTTGCGCCTCTCTGCCCTTGTTATCACCAGTGTGATTGCCATGCAAGCGAGTCGTAATGTGACTGACCTGTGGTTGGCGTATTGGGTCGCACATACACCTCATGATAGTGGGGGGGGTGGGGGGGGAGTGGCTGCTGCTGGGGAGCTTATGGATAGGTAGGTGGATTTTTTTGGTGGTTTTTTGGGGGTGGATGATGTTTTTTGGTGTTGTTTTTGTTGTTTTGTTTATAGGGGGGTGGATGGTGTCTGTTGTTTTTGGGGGAAATGTTGTGTGCACTGCACGCACACATATCCTGTGCGCATTGCGCACACCCACCCCACCCTCACACCCCCCCAAACACACCCTCACACAGAGATGTATGGTGGTATTTACGTATCCTCCTCATCATAGCAGCAGTCAATAGTGTGTTGACCCTTGTACGAGCATTCAGTTTTGCATATGCAGGCTTGGTTGCTGCACGTAAGCTCCATGTATCATTGCTGAACGCTGTCCTTGCTGCCCCTATGTTGTTTTTTGAAACCACACCATCTGGTATGTGTGTCGTTTTGGTTGTTTGTGGTGCGTGATGGTTTTTGCGTGTGAAAACACATATTGCACACAAAGCTACATCCTTCTCATATCTTCCCACACACCCCACCACATGTACACCCCACACCCCCCTTCACCCTCCTCCCCCCCCCTTCAATACCACCCCCTCGACACCACCACTAGGTCGGATATTGAACAGATTTAGCAGTGATGTATCATTAGCTGATGATAGCCTCCCCTTTATTTTCAACATACTGCTCGCAAATGTTGCTGGTTTGCTGGGTATACTTGTGGTTTTGTGTCTGGTACAACCATTCATGTTGGTCCTGGTGGTGGTGCTGGCTTGTATATACAGGTGTGGTGTGGTGTGTGTGTGGGTTGAGGTGAGGTGGGGATTTCGTATTTGTATGTGTGTGTATGCATGAGTTGTGTGTGTGTATGGCAAGGAGTGTTGTTGGGTGTGTGTACATGTGTGCACACACCCACACAGCATATGCCATATAACAGCACCCCACCAACAACACCCCCCCACCACCAACAGGCACCTCCAGCTCTTCTACAGAGCAACCACCCGTGAACTGCGCCGCATAGAGTCCCTCACACGCTCCCCCCTCTACCACACCTTTAAAGAGGCCATACAAGGGGGTCCCGTCCTCCGGGCCCACCAAAAACAACTACAATTCGCCCTCCTCAACGAACTCCAAGTATCTCGCATCATTCGTGCTAGCACTACCAGCCTTGCTGCGAGTCTGTGGCTGGGATTGCGTCTGGAATTGCTGGCATGCAGTATAGTGACTGCTATAGGGACCCTTGCGGTGCTGTCCGCACAGGGGTGGGGCCCCTCGTGGGCCCCCTCTGTGTCCCCGGGGCTGTTGGGGTTGGTACTGGCGTATGCGTTGCCCATCACGGGGTTGCTGAATGGGTTGTTGACGAGTAGTGCTGAGACAGAGCAGGAGATGGTGGCTGTGGAGAGGATTGTGCAGTACATGGGGGTGGAGCCACAGGTGGGGTGGGGTGGGGGGTGTATAGGTGCTGGTTTGTGGAGTTGTATGAGTGGTGGGTTGTGCATAGGTGGTGGGTTGTGGGGTTGTATAGTAGAGTATATGTCATCATCATGCAACATCATCATCATGTATAGTAGAGTATATGTCATCATCATGCAACATCATCATCATCACTCTAGCCTCCCATCCCTCCCCACCAGGCCCTTGCATTGACCCCCTTCCCCCCACCCCCCGGCCTCCTCACCCCCCACCCCCACACCTCCCCCCACATGCCCCGTGGCCACATCGTCTTCTCCCAAGTCTCCCTTATTTACCCCTCCACCCACCGCCTCGCGCTGCACGACGTCTCCTTTACCATACACCCGGGGGAGCGTGTGGGTGTGTGTGGTCGTACTGGTGCTGGTAAGAGCAGCCTCATGAATGCCCTCACACGTCTGACAGACATATGTGGGGGTAGTATTACAATTAATAAGGTGAGTATTGGTGCTGTGCGGCTGAGGGACCTACGGAGGGCGGTGGCGGTGGTGGGGCAGGAGCCATTTTTGTTCGAGGGGAGTGTGAGGGATAATTTAGATCCAGAGGGGTGCTTTACAGATGGTATGGTTGTGTAGGGTGAGGGGGGGGATTGAGGGGGGGTGTTGTGTGGTGTTGAGGGGGGGTATAGTGTGTGTCAGAGTGTATACATTTGTGTATGGTGTGTACAACAAGTGCAAGTCACAGTGCCAAGACAACAATCTATGCAACCAACAGCATACCCACCACCCTTTACAAATCGATCCCCCTCCACCCCCTCCCACCCCTCCACCCACCCTCAGGTGAGTTGATCACAGCACTGAAAGCTGTGGGGGTGTGGGATGTCCTTGCTGCTGTGTTTCTAAGTCGCCTCAAGGCAAATAAACAACGGGCCCGCGTTGAGGGGGGGGGGGCTCCCCTGACCGCCCCGCACCACCACGAGGGGGGAGGACACGAGGGACCCACACCCGCAGCACCCAGTGTGAGTGTGTCCCATGTGTCTGGGTCGGCACCACCCTGGGGAGGGGGGTCCCAAACGGTGGGATCATGGGGGGCCCAGGTGTCTTCCTCATTGGGGGCCACCCCATCGCAGTCATCCTTCAAGCGGCCGCCACGCTCCCCACGACCAGAGGGGGGACATGCTGTAGGGGGGCATGCTGTAGGGGGGAATGGTGCAGGGGATGGTGCAGTACCACCTCGATCACCTGGCAATGGGAGGCATGGGATGGAAAGTGGCGACCATCATCATCATCATCATGGTCACCAACAGTTGGGGGCAAGGGGGGAGACTGCAGCACCAGGTATGTGTGTGTATGTGTAGTGTGCATGCACATGGGACACCTGGCAGACATACAATGTTTCATCATCGTCACTGAAGATTGTCACCAACCCATCAACACCATCCCCGTCAATCCCATCAAACCCCCATCAACACCAGGCTGGATGTATCCAACAGATACACGGCGTGCAGGGGAATCTTCCATGAGAGCACCCCCTTCAAAATCCCCACCACGGGCTGTTGTGCCTCCTCGAGGAGGGGTCCCTCTTCCAGGGCCACCCACACATGGGGCGTCTGTGGGTGCCCCCTTGCTTTCCATGCCTCTTGGAGAAGGTGGACAGGGTCTCAGTCGAGGTAGGGTGTTGGACACGATATGTGAGCCTTGGGGGATATGACAAGGTTGTTGCAGTTTGTGTCACATTCCCCCCCCCATCACATCAACAGGTCAGCAGCAGCTGCTGTGTTGTGCACGTGTGCTACTACGCAACCCCCAAGTCCTTGTACTGGACGAGTGTACGGCGCACATGGACCCCACGAATGCAGGATGGATGCAGCGTGTGTTGGAACAGTACCAACAGGCGGCAGGGTGTAGCATGCTGCAGATTGCACACCAGGTGCAGCACATAGTGCACTATGACCGTGTGTTGGTGATGGATGGTGGTAAGGTGGTCGAGCAGGGGGCGCCACAGACGCTGCTGGCGCAGGGCAACAGTATCTTTGCTGGGTTGGTGATGGCCTCGAGGAGTTGACGTTGTCGTGGTGTTTATGTATTTCTCTTGCACCCACTTTATACTTTCAACCTTGTATCAAAACCCAACCAGAAACCCAACTCGAGTATAAACCAATCATCGCATTGCACCAAAACGCACGTACTGCGGCGCTCACCATTCCTGCTGGCATTGTTGTGTGGCACACCTTGCAAGCTGGTAGAGCTAGTTTGATAGCGCTTGCTGACCAATCATGGCAGATCAACAGGGTATGTACGCTGTTTTACGGTGCCCTGGATAGCAAGATACGTGCTTGATTGCACCTTGGTTTTTGCCCGTTGTTTGATACCACCGGTTGGTGACGTTGGTGTCACCTTGGTGTTGGTTTTGAATGTGTTGGCCTATGTTGATAGCATGCACGCACGATTGAGTACCATACAACTGCCCATGGTGTGCAATACAGATGCACAGTTGCTCCCTAAACAAGACCCAGACACAGCAGCAGAAAGAGGTGTGTTAGCACTGCAATATGTGTTGATGTTGAGAGAATAACAACAACCTACACACCATCACCCATTATGCATCCATCACAGCACCACCTCAATACCCAGCCAAGCCGTCCACTGCATATCAAGCACCCAAGGAGGAGATCAAGGAAGAAGCTCCTGCATCTGCACCTGCCAGCCGACACGCAGACGGCGACGATGAGGACATTTCAGACACAGATGATGAGCAACCTGATGTCACAGATAAGCAGCGCAATGCACTGGAGGCCATGTACAAGCAGGCAGCTGGTCAGGCTGGTGGGAGTGCTGCTGGTGGGGAGCACAAGGACGATGACAGTGGAACAGATACTGATGACGATGGCGCATTGATTCAAAAGGTACTGGAGTGGGGTGGTGAGGGAGCATATGAGTGTGCTAGAGAATGGTGTTTGTATACAACATCATGTGTGTTTATTATTTGCCTTTATGCACCTCAAGGCAAATTGCTTGGCAACTCCAACTACACCCCCATGACTCCATCATCAATCTATCATCACCCATCATAACTAGGCAAAGCAGGACATCCGGGAAAAGATTGCAATGCAGGCATCAGGATCCAAACCCAAGGGTGGTGGCGGGGGTGGTCGTGCACGCCCAGGGAGCGGTATTACGCTCAAGATGCTGGTTGAGGAGGGCATGCTCACACCTGGTGTGGGTGTGTTGTCAGTGGAGTACAAGGGATCTGTGACAGTGGCGGATCTGCTCGAGGATGGACGCATCTGGTGGAAGGGTAGGTGTTTGGTTAGTGTATTCCTGGTGTGGTGGTGGGTGTAGTTGGAAGGTACAATGCATTGTTGCATTCTGATTGCATTGTTGTCATGATTGGATGTTTCACATGTACCCATGTAGTATGCACACCATCATCACACACAACACAAACACCACAGCACCATCACACACCATTCACCCACACACAATCCCACCCAGGTCACACATTCGAGTCCCCCAGTGCATTCTCGATACATGTCAAGCGCTTGGTCAACCCATCACGCAAGGCAGATGATGGATGGAAGACCGTCAAGTATGAAAAACGATACCTCGAGTCTTTCAAAGTGGCTCTCGCCAAACAAAAGCACGACGGTGGGGATACAAGCGTGGGACCCATCCCAGAGCCCCGGCCGCAAAAGCGACAGCGCGTGGTGGGAACACCGGATGTGGATGGCAGCACGGGTCGCAACGGGGGGTTTTCCAATGGAATGGTATGGGGTGTGCATGTTTCAGAGTTTTATTTGAGAGCAGTGTAGTTGTTTTCTGCCATGCTCACACCACGCTCGCATGAATCTGCAACACGATTGCTCATGTTGTAGTATCACACAATATTGTTGACACAACATCAACCACGTATAGGCTCGTCGTCGTCCCCTCCCCCCCGCGTCATTGGGTGATGAGCACAACACGGTGGATCTCAAGCAATACACCTTTCCCTTTGGGAGTGGTCAACGCAACTCCCAACCCTTTGCACTCCAAGTATCTGCTGCTGCAGCTGTGATGATGGATTTCCATTCGCATTTGAGTACCAATGAGGTGATTGGGGTGTTGGCTGGGTATGTGGATCCCGCCAACCACATTGTGCGTGTGATGCATGCCATGCCTGTCAAGGAGACGGCAACAGAGGATGGTCGAGCCAGCGTGGAGATGGATGCAGATGATGAGCAGCGAGCACGTGTGATGATTGAAAAACTTGGCATGCGGTAAGCTGATGCTGATGTGGATGAGGATTACACACAGCATTGCCAAACACATGTATCAGACACACATATCGAACACACATACACACCACCCTCTTTCCATAACTACACCAGGTGTGTGGGCTGGTACCACTCGCATCCCCATTTCACTGCCATGCCATCCCTCGTGGATGTGTTCCACCAGGTCATGCAGCAACAGGCACACCGGGACAACACCCTGTTGCCATATGAACCTTATGTGGGTGCCATTGTGCGGCCCTATGACAAGGGGGCAGGAGGGGGTACGAGTGCACTGACGTGGTTTGCAGTGGAGCACCCCCCGGGGGTGTTTCCTTCATACACCGACAACCCCCTGGAGAAGGATTGCCATGCCTACCAACTCACGGTGTGTTTGGAGGGTGGTTTGTTGAGGGTTTTGATGGTGTTTTGAGGTGTTTTGAGGGTGTTTTGAGGGTGTGTATATCACTGTTGGTTGCGCCACATCAGCGATCGTGTTTGCATCACATCATACATCAACTCCCTCTCTCCCTCTACAGACACAACCTGTGTATGGTATGGACAATGACATACTGGTGCTGCTGCAACGTTCATTTCCTGAACTTGCCAAACGATATGCACGCATGGTATGTAAGTATCACACAGTGTGAGTAGTATGAGTGTAAGTACTGCACGATGTTAGCACCCCAGTTGTGAGCTTCTGGCGTGTTTTTGTTCTGCATACCAGCTGTGTGTGTGTTTTGCAGATCCACCTGGTATACAACCTATTGTATCACCCACCACTCCCACACTATTCCTCTTCTCTCCCCCCACACCACACAGCGTGTTGGTCGACCAGACATGCTCCAACACATGCACAACGGCCTCACACGCCTCGACATACTCAAAACATCACTCCGCAGTCGACTCCCCCCCACATGGCAACCAGAATCATGTGCCGAGTTTGTAGACAAGGTGCACGCTGCTGTCATGGGCGCATGGTCAATGTACAACCCCATGGGGGCAGCGGCATCAGGTGCTGCCGCTGCAGCGGGGGGCCCTGCGGCACCCATGGTGCCGCAGCCTGCTGCGCTGCCCGGCATGGTCCCCCAGCCGGTGGCGGGGCCCCCCGGAATGGTGCCACAGCAACCTGTGCCGGGCCCCACCATGGTGCCACAGCAGCCGCCACATGGAGGGGGGTTTTAGGGGTGGAGATGCGGGGAGGATGGGAGGGTGGTGTGAATGACAAGGGATGATCATGTTTTTTCCCAGCCGTTTGGTTGTTGTGTATTCAGGGCTGTAGTTGAAGAGAGTGGGATGAAAGACAAGGTGTTGTGTGTGCTTGTACCACCCCCTCGCCCTGTTCAGGTTGGGCCCCCTTTCTTTTCCTTTTCTTGCAGGCTAGTCAAACATGGTACATTGTTGTGTGCATATAGCTTTTGTGTGTTTTGATTACATCGTCCATCGTGCGAGAAACGTAACAGCATGTGCATACCAACACAGTACACACTGTGTGTGCATAAAACATCAACTTAACATGCAACAACAACACGTTTATAAAATATCATTAAATACGACTCCACTGTCGTGGTCAATAAAATATGACACCCTGGTCAGCACAGGGCCTGTACCCTACTGTCCATCATGATGCCCCACTACTGCTGCTGCTGCTCCCCCCCACAGCTGGCACACCCTCCCCGACAGCAGCATCCCCCGTAGCATGCCCCACCCACTGCTCCAGCACGCCAGGTGATCCATACCATGGTCGACCTGCTGCACTGGTACTGTCTGTGGTGCTGTCCTCGTCATCGTCATCATCGGCATTGTCATCATTGGCCACATCAACAGATCCCAGGGGGGAGTGATACACACCCTCCAAGTCCAAGTTGATTGCACCTGTGTATGCACGTGTGTGTGGATATGTGGCAACGCACACGTGTATATGTGACAACGCATGACAATATGTGACAGCCCATAACAATATGTGGCAGCCAATATGTGGCAATCAATATGTGGCAACCCATGCACACACACACATACACACCACAACCGTACCATACCATCCAAGTGTGCCGCCACAGTGGGCACCACGCCATCCCCCCACACGGCTGCATCCCCACACACTTGTGCATATCCGAGCCCCACCACCCGCTGCTGCCACGTAGCATCCCCACCACCCGTGAGTGGAGCCCCCTTGATGTGCTTTCCTGCCACTGTCACATACTGCACCTGTGACGGAGTGGATGGGAGTGGATGATGTTGTCATTGGATGGTTTTCATGGGACCCCAATAAAGGACGCCCAATCATCCCCTCCTCCACCATACTTCTGGATGAAATGCACCAGGGCATGCATCGCTGCAATACGTCAATATCCCTCGTGTTTGATCAACCACACCAGGTGGCGGTGGCAAATGGGGACTGCCCAATGAGACCATGCGATCAATCCCTGTGCGATCAAAATCCTTCATGTACACACGCCCAAGCCACCCCCCCGCTGAGTGGGCCAACAACGTCACTGGTGCGCCGTCTGTGGCACGTTTGGCATCTTCCACAGCAGCTGCAATCTTTTCGAGGTACCAGTCGACAGTGGGGCGTGGCTGCAGGGTGCCCCGCCAATAGGCAGGATCACGAAGCCCCGCTGCATTGCGCAGCCAGTCGACGCGCGCGACGTTGGCAGTGGTGACGTACATGCCCATGCCACACATTGCATCGGCTAGTTTCGCATAGTCGTTGGCTGCATTGCCGAGACCAGGCAGGATGACGATGGAGCGTGCTGGGGTGGGGGTTGTGGTCGTTTTTGCTGCACAGAGTTGCAGGCTGTGTTGGCGTTGGTGGCGTTGGTTTTTGTGCAGAGGACGTGTGGTGCTGGCATCGTAGATTGCTGGCATGGTGGATTGCATGGTGGTGGGTGTAGTGTGGGTGTAGTTTTTAGAATGGGGGTTTTGCAAGTTGGTCAAGTATAGCCTGAGTGCTACTTTTGTGATGCTTTTGATATTGTGCGTTTGTATAGCAGTTAATCACAGTTATTGTACGTTTGCACATACATAGTCAACCCCAATTCCACCACCAAACACACGCAAGCACCCAACACCACCCAACACGTCGGCACAACCATGGCGCACCCTCCTGGTGCACATGGAGATCCATTGGAAAACCACCCTCGCTATGAAAAGGTATGGGTTTTCTACACCGACATACACGACCCCGACACACCTAGCACACAAACAATACAGGTGAAAGACATCAATAGAGGGTCTTATGGTTTTGTGGTGCTCGCTCTGGACAAGGCCAATCAAAACGAGCAGGTGGCGATCAAGTTTATCAAGCGTGGCAACCTGGTATGCACACAACACAGCAACAGCACACCCACAGCATGCATGTCACATTGACCCATATCAACTCCTCAGATTTCCCGCTTTGTGGAAAAGGAAGTGATGAACCTACGTCGCCTCAACCACTATCACATCATCTCCTTTCGCCGAGTATTTGTCACCAGCAAGTACCTCGGCATTGTGACAGAGTATGCAAATATGGGCAACTTGCACGAGTACATACGCGATTTGGGGCGTGGCTTGGATGAGCAAGAGGCGCGGTGGTATTTTCAGCAGCTCACCATGGCGATTGACTATTGCCATCGCATGGTATGGGGTGTGGGGTGTGGGGTGCATGGTTGTCTAATACATATGTGGTGATCAGGTTATTGCTGGTGTGTACAACATATGTACAATAACACACACACACACACACACACACACACACACACACACACACACACACACACA